>Ga0302325_10013666_pt1 | contig 17308 bp, 17 predicted proteins | sample Palsa_T0_2_FD_201948 | JGI IMG/M metagenome (GOLD analysis project Ga0302325, IMG submission 201948) | Peat permafrost microbial communities from Stordalen Mire near Abisko, Sweden - Palsa_T0_2 | ecosystem: Environmental > Terrestrial > Soil > Palsa > Peat permafrost | place: Sweden: Abisko... | reverse complement strand
CGTTCGAAGCTCGGCCTCCCTGCCTCGTCGAAGGCGATGATCTCACCGTCGAGCACCGCCTCGCGCATACCAAGCTGGCGCAGCAGGCCGCGAACCTCGGGATAGGCGTCGGTGATGTCGTTGAGGTTGCGGCTCTCTAGGCGCAGGCGTCCGGGCCTGACGTAGGCGATCGCGCGAACCCCGTCCCATTTGACCTCGAACTCCCAGCCGGCCCCGTGAGGCGGCATCTGCCCCGAGCTCGCCAGCATCGGCACCACGTGCTCGGCCATCGGCTCGCGCGCCGGATCCGACGGCGGGTCCATCCGGTGGATCATCCAGTCGTTCTCCGCGCCGTCGCGTCCGATGGGAAACAGCCCGTAGCGGCCGCGCAGTCGTTCGCCGTGAAAGGTGATCTCCACCTTCTTGTCCTCCCACTTGTGCGTCTCGAACGTCCCCCGGTCCCAGATCCGCATGGTTCCCGCCCCGTACTCGCCCTTCGGTATCTCCCCCTCGAACTCGAGATACTCGAGCGGGTGATCCTCGGTGTGCACGGCGAGGCGATTGTCCGCCGGGTCGGCGGGAATCCCGTTGGGGATCGCCCAAGAGGCGAGCGCGCCATCGCGCTCGAGCCGCAGATCCCAGTGCAGGCGGGTGGCGTGGTGCTCCTGGACGACGAAGCGAGGCGCCTGCGCCGCCGGAGCCGACTCCGGCCGGGGCTCACCCGCCGGTTCGGCGGTACGCTCGAAGTCGCGCTTGGCGCGGTAGCTGCGGAGGTCGCTCTTGGCCACGCGAGCGTGATTGTCGCGCGCGGCGCGCCGCGGCAGATGCGAAACCGATGTCGTCAGGCCCAGCCCTCGGGACGGAGACACATCCGTTCGGCCCCGGCGCCCGTATACGTCATATCCCCCATTCTCAAGTGACTTAGTAGTATTTCGCCCGCCCAACCCCAACTCGGAGGTTCCACGTGTCCGTCACCGATGAACTGCTCGCCAACAATGAGTCCTATGCCGCTTCGTTCGATAAGGGCGACCTGCCGCTTCCCCCCGCCAAGAAGGTCGCCGTCGTCGCTTGCATGGACGCGCGCCTGAATCCCTACGGCGCGCTCGGACTCCAGGAGGGTGACGCACACGTGATCCGCAACGCGGGCGGGGTCATCACCGACGACGAGATCCGCTCGCTGGCGATCAGCCAGCGTCTGCTCGGAACCGAGGAGATCATCCTCATCCATCACACCGACTGCGGAATGCTCACGTTCACCGACGACGACTTCAAGAAGTCGATTCAGGACGAGACCGGGATCAAGCCCGAGTGGGCGGTGGAGGCGTTCCCCGATCTCGACGGAGATGTCCGTCAGTCGATCGCGCGGATCAAGGCTTCGCCCTTCATCCCGCGCAAGGACTCGGTACGCGGGTTCGTGTACGAGGTCGAGACGGGCCGGCTCCGCGAGGTCGTGTAACCCGCTGCGCGGGTTACATTGGCAGTTCGGCTGGCGCCGAACTGCCACCGCGGTGCCACCGCCGCGGAGGGCTGCTCTAGAGCAGGCTTCCGCGCGGCGGCACGACCCAGCACTTGGGGGCGAATTCGAGCACCTTCTCGCGGGACAGCTCGCCGACGGTGTTGACGCCGGCACTCGTGAGCTCCATCGAGAGCTCCCTCCATGCGCGCGCGATCGGGGCGATCTTGGCGGTCGGCCCCCACCCCACGGTCGCCTTCAGCTCGGCGCCGCGAAACTGGGCGTCCTCGCGGGTTACCTCGCCGAAGGGCCGGTTGGCGCCGCGGATGAACACCGTCTGCTTGAGCAGGAAATCCAGCCGATCTTCGGTTTCGGGCATCTAAACGGTCTCCTCAGGTAGTGGCGTGCGCCATCCGCCACGCCGCGACGGCCACTTGACCATAGGCGATCCCGCCATCGTTGCAGGGCAATCGCTCGGGCATCAGTACGCGCAGGCCTGCCGCCTGCAGGCCGGCGGCGGTCTCGGTGAGTAGGCGGCGGTTCTGGAACACGCCGCCCGAGAGCACGATCTGGTCGACTCCGTGCTCGGAGGCCGCGCGAGCACAGGCGGTCACGGCCGCACCGGCGACGGCGGCGTGAAAGCGCGTGGCGACGGAACCAACCGAGGCTCCGGCGGCAATGTCGGCGGTCACCGCTGTGATCGTGGCGCGGGGATCGATGACAAGCAGCCCGCCGCTGCCCTCGAGCGCTACCGGGTAGGGCTCGAGCGCGGTCTCCTCGCAAGCCGCTTCGAGCTCGATCGCAGCCTGGCCCTCGTAGCTGACCTCCGGACGCAACCCGCAGAGGGCGGCGACGGCGTCGAAGAGCCGCCCCATGCTCGTGGTCAGCGGCGAGGCAACGCCGGTCCTCGCCAGTTCGCTCACCTGCTCCCAAGCGCGCTCGGGCACGCGGCCCTGGAGCGCCCGCGGGAGCTCCGGCCGAGCTTCACCCGCAACCGTGAGCCATGCGCACGCCATCCTCCACGGCTGCCGGATCGCCCGCTCCCCGCCGGGGAGGCGCACGGGCAGGAGCATCCCCACGCGGCGGAAGGATCCGAGGTCGCCGAGAAGGAGCTCGCCTCCCCACACCGTCCCGTCCTCGCCGTAGCCCGTCCCGTCGAAGATGGCCCCGAGGGCAGGACCGGACTCGCCGTGCTCGGCCAGGCAAGCCGAGAGGTGGGCGTGGTGGTGCTGAACGCCGACGAGCTCGACACCCTCGCGCTCGGTGGCGTACTTGGTCGAGAGATACTCGGGGTGCAGGTCGTGGGCGACCACTTCCGGCGCCACCGCGAACAGGCGCTCGAAGTGCTCGACTCCTTCCTGGAAGGAGCGCAGCGTCTCGTAGTTCTTCAGGTCGCCGATGTGGTGTCCGACCCACGCCCGTTCGCCCTTGGCCAGGCAGAAGGTGCTCTTGAGCTCGGCGCCGCACCCGAGCACCGGGCGCAGGGTCCCGCCCGGCAGCGGCGTGCTCGCGGGCACGTATCCGCGCGAGCGCCGCAAGAAGGTGGTGCGCGCCCCGAGCACCCGCAGCACGGAGTCGTCAGTTCGCGTCTGGATCGGGCGGTCGTGGAGCAGGAACACGTCGGCGATCCCCGCGAGCCGAGCCCGCGCGTCCTCGTCGCCGTAGGCGATCGGTTCGTCGGAGACGTTTCCGCTGGTCATCACCAGCGTGATCCCGGCGTCGGCGAGCAGGAGGTGGTGCAGGGGCGAGTAGGGGAGCATGACCCCGAGCTCGGGTGACCCCGGCGCAACCGCCTGCGCCACGGCAGCGTCGGGGCGCCTGAGTGCGAGCACGATCGGGCGCTCAGGCCCCAGCAGGCACCCTTCGGCCACGGCGTCCAGCACCACCAGTGCTCGCGCCGTCTCGAGGTCGGGGGGCATGAGCGCGAACGGCTTGTCCTCGCGGTGCTTGCGCGCGCGCAGAAGCGCCACCGCCTCCTCGTCGTCGGCCCGGCAGGCGAGGTGGAACCCGCCGATCCCCTTGATCGCGGCGATCTTTCCGGCACGCAGCGCGCTGGCGAGGGCGGCGATCCCGTCGCGGGCGCCGCCCAGCCCGATCGGGTCGCCGTGGGCGTCGATCAGCGAGACCGAGGGCCCGCACTCAGGACAGGCGTTGGGTTGGGCGTGAAAGCGCCGGTCCCCCGGATCGTCGTACTCGGCCTGGCAGAGCTCGCACATGCGGAAACCCGACATCGTCGTGAACGGCCGGTCATAGGGCACGCCGCGGACGATGGTGAAGCGCGGACCACAGTTCGTGCAATTGGTGAACGGATAGCGGAAACGGCGATCGGAAGGGTCGAGCAGCTCGGCGAGGCAGTCGGCACAGGTCGCGCTGTCGGGGGCCACCGGCGCGTCGGGGATCCCGTCGCGCGGGCTCTCGCGGATCGTGAAGCCGGCGGCGCCTGTGGGCTCGCAGGCCGCGGCGGTGACCCGCTCGACCTTGGCCAGGGGTGGGGCCTCGACCGCGAGCCGGGGCAGGAACTCCTCGACGAGCTCCGGGGTGCCCTCGACCTCGATGAGCACGCCACGGGAGTCGTTGAGGACGAACCCGTCCAGGCCGAGCTCGCTCGCGAGACGGTAGACGTAGGGCCGGAAGCCCACCCCCTGCACCGTTCCCTCGACCCGCACGCTGGCGCGGCGCCGCGCCGCCCGGGCCGTCGCGGCGTTCACCCCGACCCACCGGCCACCAGCTCGACCAGCTCTCGGAGCACGTGGTAGGCGCTCGCCTGGGCCTCCTGAATCCGCGGAATGTTCTCGGACCGGGTCACGATCACGTGATCGGCGAGCTGCTCGGACGCGACGCGCCCACCGTCATAGCCGACCAGGGCGATGGTCAGGAGCCGGCGACGGCGGCCTTCGGCGAGCGCCTCGATGATGTTGCGCGAGTTGCCAGAGGTGGACAGCGCGAGCAGCGTGTCGCCCGTGCGCCCGTAGGCGATGACCTGGCGCGAGAAGATCAGCTCGGTGCCGACGTCGTTGGCGATCGCCGTGATGATCCCCGTGTCCTCGGTGAGGTCGAGCGCCGGTCGGGGCGACCAGTCGGTCCGGCCGGGGAGCCGGAAGTCGGCAACCACGTCCATGGCGTCGGTGGCGGAGCCGCCGTTCCCGAAGGCCAGCACCTTCCCCCCCTGGTCGAAGCTCGCCCGCAATGACCCCGCCGCCGCCAGCAACGCCTCCCGATTATCGGTCAGCGTCTGCGTGCGCAGCTCGGAGATCTCCTGGGCCTTCATGAGCACCGAGCGCCGCACGTCGTCGACGACCGGCTCGAGCTCGTTGTCGCGTTCGCCGAGGAAGGGGTAGAGGAAGCTCGACGCGCCGGCGTCGTGGGTTCGACGCTCGTCGCGACCCTGGAGCAGGCCCCGGTGATCGAAGAACACGTGGACGAGCTCCCAGAGGACGTGGTAGAGGGTCTCGATGAGCTCCTGGCGCACGTAGGGGTCGACGCTGGGAGGGATCGGCTCCCATTCGGCGCCACACGGCGAGAAGGCGATGGTCAGGCAGCCGCGCTCGCGCGCGAGCTCGACCGCTCGCGCCGCCTCGCCGCCGTCCTCGTCGCTGCCGAAGGCGATCGCGATGTCCTCGGGTCCCGCCACCAGCTCGACCTGCGCGCGCAGGTCGCCGCCCTCGCCCGCCAGCCCGATCGCGGGCAGCGCCCGCTTGCCGACGATCACCGGGTGGACGAACTCGACGGCGACGTGGCGCGCGTCCGAGCGGGCCGCCGGGGAGCGGCCGAAGGCGATCAGGGTGCCGCCGCGCGAGAAGCGCTCGGCCATCCGGTGGCACAAGCGAGCGAGCGGCTCCGCCTCCGCGGCGAAGAAGATCTCGCCGGCCTCGAGGCGCTCGCGCAGCAGCTCGTCGAAGCGCGCGGTTACTCCCCCGAGCGCGGCCTCCGTCATCCCGCTGCGACTGCCCCCTCGCGCGTCGCGAGCCGGACCAGCCACTCACGCCAAGTGTCGATCCCCTCGCCGGTACGGGCGCTGACGAGGATCGTCTCGACGTCCGGATGGACCTGGTCGATGTTGTAGAGGAGCCGCTCGACGTCGAAGTCGATATGGGGCAGAAGGTCGATCTTATTGATGAGCACGAGCTCGCAGGCGCGGAACATGAGCGGGTACTTGAGCGGCTTTTCCTCGCCCTCGGTTACCGAGGTGACCATCACGCGCGTGTCCTCGCCGACCTTGAACTCGGCCGGGCAGACCAGGTTGCCGACGTTCTCGATCACGAGCAGGTCGATGTCGTCGAGCGGCAGCGACGGGACGGCCGAGCGGACCATGTTGGCGTCCAGGTGGCACTCCCCGCCAAAGCTCGGATCGGTGTTGAGCTGGGTCACGGGGATGTGCAGGCTGGCCAGGCGGTCGGCGTCCATGGACCCCTGCACGTCACCCTCGAGCACACCGACGCGGACGCCGGGCAGGTCGGCGACAACGCGCTCGAGCAGCGTCGTCTTGCCCGCCCCCGGGGCACTCATGAAGTTGATGACCTTCACGCCCGCGCGATCGAAGTCCGACCGGTTCGCCTGGGCGATCGTGTTGTTCGCGTCGAGCGCCTCTTCGACGACCTTCACCTTGGTGCGATGCATTCGGCCTCCTCTTGCTCGGAATCTTGCGGCCCCGCGAGATCGCCCTCTGGGCGATCTTCCCCAATCTCAATTGACTCGACCTCAAACTCGTTACCGCTCGCCACCTCGACATCGCTGCCCCCGCAGGTCGGACAGCGAAAATGGGGGATCTCGATGCCCCACTCCTCGGCGCAGGGATTGCAGCGCAGGCGCGCCTCGATGATCTCGTACTTTAGCTCCGCGCCATCGCACACGGTGTCGCGCGCGACGAAGTCGAAGTAGAAGTCGAGCGTGTCGGGAACCACCTGGCGCAGACGCCCGATGCGGAGGTTGACGACCTCGACCCGGCGGCCATCGGCGTGCTTGACGACCGTATTGACGACGGCCGAGCTCAGCGACAGCTCGTGCATGGCGTCATTCCGCCGGCTGCGCCTGGTAGGCGGCGTCGGTCTGCAGCTCGGAGATTGTCTCGAGTACGAGCTTGACCGCCGGCTCGAGCGCGCCGGCCACGGACTCTGAGAGCTTGAAGCCGATCTCGGCGACCGTCTGGGGCTCGCAGGCGATGACCACGACCTTGCCCGGCCAGGCGCCGATCGATTTGACGAAGCGCAGCATGGTCTTGGGGTCCATCCCGTGGGGGTTCAGGGTGTCGCCGTCCTCGATGCCCGCCTCGACCGAGTCCACGTCGGCCTCGATCACGTAGAGAGTGCCGGGCGTGCCGCCCTGCTCTGAGATGTCGAGGATGAGCAGCGCGTCGTAGCCGCGCATCACCTCGTAGGCGAGGTTCAGGCCGCCGGTGCCGAAGTCCATGACCGCCACTCCGCGGGGCAACTCGACCTCGCCGAGGCGCTTGACGACCTCCGCTCCGAAGCCGTCGTCGCCCATCCAGGCGTTTCCGATCCCGGCCACGAGGATCTTCCTGACGCGCTCGGAACCGGGGCCGTCGAGGAAGTTCAGCTCGATGTCCTGGGCGGCGAGCGTCCGCGCGGTCTGCTCGAAGGCGTGCTTGGGCGTCGTATCCGAGGGCGGCTCTTCCTGCTCGCGGGGACGTTCGGGCGCTTCCTCAGGGCTCATGGGTCAACCACCTCTACTTCCGGCGCGAAGAAGAACAGATACCTTCCGGTCTCCCGCATCAGCTCCTGGCCGGGATCGTCGTCGACGGTGACGCCAAGGTGCATCTTGCCGTCGTAGTCGGTGAAGATACGCTCGATCGTCGCCGTGCGCCCGTCGAGCATGCGGGCATGCAAGTCGGCGTCGGGCTTGGGCCGGATGATCACCTTGCCGCCACGACGGAAGGTCTTCCCGTCGATCACGGCCTCGTCCTGGCCCGCGCGGGGATCCTCGAGCCCGGGGGGCTCGGTCGGCGGGGCGTCGGTCTGGGGATCGCGGAAGGTCTCGGGCTTCGGGTCGCGGATCGTCACGCGCCCGTGGAGGGCCATGATGTCCTCCGAGGTAGCCGCGGAAGCGCGGTGGATCATCTCCAGGAGCGTGGGGTCGCCCTGGGCCTCGATATCGGCTCGCTCGTCGTCGGTCAGGACCTGAACGTGAAGGAGCAGCGCCTCCTCGATCTCGGTCGAATCGAACAGTCCGCCGCGACTCTCGGGCGCGATCTGCGGATGGTCGGGGAGGACGATCGTCGCGCCGATCACGGCATCGTCGGTCGAGGTCGCGAGCACGGGGTAAGTGTTGGAGCTCGTGCTCATGCGCTCGAGCGGCGAGATGAAGCGGCCGCCGCTGACGCGCACGATGGGGTGAGTCGAGAGCAGCGAGTAGGTCAGCGCCTTCGCGCGGTCGAGACCGCTCGGGCACTCGGTGCGGTTCTCGACGCGAACGGTGACCTCGAAGGAGCCGTCGCGGAGCGGGCGCGTGGTCAGGCTCACGCCGACCACGAGCTCGATACCGCCTTCACCCTCGATCCCTTTCTCGAGCTCGATCGGGGCATCTTCCAGCGCGCCGACCATCTTGCCCGAAAGGTCGATCCGGTGCTCGACCGCCTGGTGGCGGTCGCCGCCGGCAGCGAGAAAGCGAACCTCGGCAGCGAGCGCCGCGTCCGGGGGCGCCTCGAGCACGCAGCGGAGCTCGAGATGGTCGAAGGTGCTCGTCAGCGTCTCCGCGTACACGGGCGGGTAGACGATCCCGAACGGAGTGGGCGTCGAGTTCTTGGTCGCCCCCGGCGTGTAGGGGTAGAGCGCGTAGCCTTCGAAGAGGAGCGAGTCGACGAGCTGCTCGAGCATCTCGGGCATTACTGACTCTCTTCGAGCAGCTTCATGATGCACGCGTCCGCGGTTGCGAGCCCCCGGTTGACCTGCTCGCGCTGGAGCGCGTCGATGGTCGCGCCGTTGAGCGCCACCCACGTCGTGTTCGGGTAGTAGGCGGCGATCATGTCCTTCCACGTCGCGACGGGCATCCGGAAATCACACGACTTGGTCCAGGGGACGAGGACCATCTGCATCCGGTCGTCGTAGTCCCGGTAGTAGATGGTGCCGTTGAAGTGGAAGGCCAGCGGCACCTCGCCGTCGGGCAGCGAGTAGAAGTACTTGGCGGCGGCGACCTCGAGCTCGTAGGAGCAGGTGATCGGCACCGACACGGTGGTCGACCCTGTGAAGGCGGGGATCACGACATCGACCTGCGCCCACACCAGGCTGCGGGTGGTGACCGCCCAGCGCTCGGGCTCGCCGAACAGCCCCTTGAGGCGCTCGTGCGTGTCGGCGTCGTACGAGCGTCGCGCGGGCTCGATCATCACCTGGATGGTGAGGGCGATCATGTACACCTGCCGCCCGCTCGACTCGACGACGTGGAGGTCGAAGTTCAGCATCGGCGCCGCCGCATACTTCGTGGCGGTGACCCCGAGCACGGAGAAGTTGGGCTCGGGCCACTCGCTAGGGCTCATCGACGCGATCGCGGACTCCGCGAACGCAGCACGACTACCCGGACTGACCGGCGGCCGGTCCTGCGACCGTGACGGAGCGCCATTGCCCTTACCGGGCCCGCTCACAGCTTCATCGTCGCTCACAGCGCCTCCTCGCGACCGCGAGTTCGGCCGTAAGGCCGATACTCGCAACCGAGGACGTAGTCCTCGGCGCTCACAGCGCCTTCGCCCGGAGATCGTCGAAGAAGCGAGCGACGGCTTCCTCGACGCCGGTTCCACCCGAGATGCCGTCCCAGTTCGCCTTGATCGCGCCCGTGAGCTCGTAGCAGCGGTCGATCGGAGCGATCGCGTACACGGGCGGGTCCGCGAGCCGGTTGGCGATCAGGCCCTCGGTGTCAGGATCGAGCCTGAACTCCGGGTTGCGCTCCAGCAGCCGGTTCCAGGTGTCGAAGTGGAGCTCTGACTCGGTCGCACCCGCGGGGCTCGGATACATGGCCACGATGCACTCCGAGGTCGTGGAGTACATAAAGAAGGCGAGGCCGATGGGGATCTGAAACCCGGCCCACACCTCATCGGGCATATCCAGCTCCGGCAGCCACACAATCCGGCTCCCGACCGGCTGATACTCGGGATCCCCGGAGCGCAGCGCCCAGCAGCTCTCGCAGGTACAGACGATCCGCCGCTCCTCGATGTTGAGCATGTGGCGGTGATCGTCGGGAATCGTCGTGCTGCACAGGTCGCAGCGCTCGGCGCCCGGATCCTCGCGGCGGTTGCCGTTGCCGTCCCCGTCCGCTGCGGCGCCGTTGCCCGGGCGGGCGCCGCCGGGCGGGCCCGTTTTCAGACCCCGCAGGCCGGAGACCATCTGCGCTCGCCGGCGGGCGGCAACGGCGTCCGAGATCGGCCGGCGCTCGCGCCGGGGAAAGCCATTTCCGCTTTCGCTCATAACGCCAAGGCTACCCGAATGCGACCCTGCTCCTGGAGCAACGGAACCGGCTCCAGCTGCAGGTTCTCTCCGTCGAGCGAGCGCCCCGCGCGCGGCAGGAAGTAGGACCGCCCGCATTCCGGGCAGGCCAGCGCGCCGTCCGACAGCTCGCCGCGATCGAGGGCGCCCCCGCAGGAGGCGCAACGGTTGTGATAGGCGAGCAGCGTCCCGTCGACGTTGGCGATCACCAGGTCGTTGCCCTCGACGTCGGTGGCGAGCACCTGCTGAAGGGCAAGGCCGTTGACTCCGTCGACCTCGTACCAGGACGGCGCACGAGTCGGCGCGGCGGCCACAGGCGCGACGTCCGCCATGGGCAGAGCTTCGCCGAGGCTCGGACCGATGTTGAGGACTGGGAGCTCGAAACCCGTGGGGGCCGTAGCCTCGGCCATGGGCAGGGGCATGCCGGTCGTGGGATCTTCGTTGATGCCCTCGACCTCGAGCGCCCAGAGGTCGGGCGCCGCTTCCTCGAGCGCCTGCTTGATAGCGAGCTCGAGCGTCGCCGAGGAGGCCTTGCAGTCGCTGCAGCTTCCCTGCAGACGGATTCTGGCGACGCCTTCCTCGAGGCTGAGCAGCTCGACGTTGCCGCCGTGGGACTCCATGTAAGGGCGAACCTTCTCAAGTGCCTCGGTGACCCGCGTCTCGAGGGGGATCGGGTGCAGGTCGTGGATCAGCAGCAGGCTGCCCACGTCCGGATCCTCGGCGAGGCCGGCGGCAATTTGCTCGCCGGCCTCCCCGTGGGTGGCGAGGGCGCCGAAGATCTTCTCCAGCCCCACGCCATACATCTGGACGACCGCTGACACGAGCGCCTCGGCCACCTCTCGGGTGGCCGAGTCGCCCGATGCGTCGAGCTGCGCCTGCAATTCCTGCACACGTCCCACCAGGTCATCAGGGGACACTGGCGTGACGGTACTTGCGTGCGGTGCAGTCGACTGAGTCGTCATTGCTTCCTCTACGCCATCGCCGTCGGCGTGTGCTGGACCTTCGTCACCTTGCCACCGCCGGTGTACATGTGCACACCGCACGGGAGGCAGGGATCGAACGAGCGAACCGCTCGCATGATGTCCACGCCCTTGAAGTTCTCCGGGCCGTTCTCCTCGAAGATCGGCGTGTTCTGCACCGCATCCTCGTAGGGGCCAGGAGTTCCGTAGACGTCACGCGGACTCGCGTTCCACGGCGTCGGTGGGTACGGCTGGTAGTTGGCGACCTTGCCGTCGCGGATCACCATGTGGTGCGAGAGCACCCCGCGAGCCGCTTCGTGGAAACCGCAGCTGACGGCGGTGTCCGGGACCTTGAACTTGTTCCAGCTCTTGGTCCGCCCAGCCTGGACCTCCTTCATCGCACGCTCGACGTTGTGCATGCAGATGAGGGCGGCATAGGCCTGGTGATAGGTCCGGGCGCGGTCGCGCTCGACCGCGTTGGACTTCTCCGGCACCTTCCACTCGAGCTCCATCTCGGGCATCGTGGGCGAGCGCGGCAGGACCATCTGGATCGAGTGGCCCGTCGCCTTGACGTAGCCGAAGTCGACCAGACCGGCCTTCGCCGTGCACCACTGGCGGGCGAAGGGACCGCCGCCCGTGTCGCAGCACACGTGCGTGTCGGTGCGCTTGTCATAGATCCGCGGCGAGACCACCCAGGTGTACTTGTCCGTGAAGTCGCGCTTCTGCGGCTTCGGGAGGGTCACCTTGTTCCACGGGTGGTTCTTGTCGACGGGGTTGCCGAGCGGGTCGCGATCGACGAACGTGGGCTCGTTCTCCCAGCCGTCGAAGTACGACGAGCCGAGCAGGATCCGGATCATCAGGTTGATCTCGACCAGGTCCGTGCTCACGAGCTCGCCGTTGATGGCGACACCCGGCGTGATGTACCGCTTGCGACCCCAATCGGTCATGTTGCGGTAGTCGTAGTCAACGTAGTCGGGGTCATCGAAGCAGCCCCAGTTGACCAGGTTGGTGGCGCGGTATCCGACGTCGTCGTACCCGGGCAACTCCGTAAGGAAGAAGTCGTACAGGTCGTCGTGCATCGGAACGCTGCGCTTGACGTAGTCCATGTAACGCATCAGGCGCACATAGAAATCGGTGCACGTCTGATGCGTGATGTCCGCGCTGCACCCACCCGGCATGATCGTCGAGGGGTGCGTGTGGCGCCCGCCGAACAGGCAGTACATCTCACGCGTGTAACGGGCTACGTGGAGCGTCTCGAGGTAGAACTCGCCCGTGAACGGGTTGAGCGACCTCATGATGTCGGCGATCGTCTTGTAGCCGTGGATGTCGCCACCGGGAGCGGCGGTGTTCTCCGCCTTGGCCAGCAACGACGGGTTGGTCTCCTTGACCATCTGCTCGCAGAAGTCCACGTTCGCCATGCAGTCATTGAAGATCGCGTGGTCGAAGATGTAGTCCGCGGCCTCGGCGCAGTTGAAGGCCAGGTCGCCCAGCGGCGGCGGCTTGACGCTGTACGCCATGTTCTGGTTCAGACAGGAGGCGGTGCAGTGGTTGTCACCACAGATACCGCAGATACGGCTGGTGATGAAGTGCGTATCACGCGGGTCGATGCCCCGCATGAAGATGTCGAAGCCTCGGAAGATCATCGACGTGCTGTAGCACTTCAGCACTGAGCGGTTGGAGAAGTCGATCTCGGTATGGATCCCGAGGCTCCCGACGATCCGAGTAATCGGATCCCAGGACATCTCCTTCACCATGACCTGATTCGGCGCAACTGTCGCCATTTAGTTCACTCCTAGTTTGGCTTGAAGTCGTACGTTTAGTAGCCGACGCATCTGGATCCCGATTACCACCGCTTGACGTAGCCGGTATCGAGCGAGCGCCCCTTCTTGCGCCACTCCGGCTCCTTGTCGTACTTGGTGTCGATGTTCTTGTGACGGAAGTACCGCACCATCGGACCGAACGCGTACCGCTCGAAACCCGCGGCGGCAGCGCCCCACTTGTCCTCGTCCATGAAGGGCATGTACTTGTCGGGGAACCCCGGCATCGTGCACGCCATGCAGATCCCGCCTACGTTCGGGCAACCGCCGATGCCGTTGACCCAGCCGCGGACCGGGACGTTGCACTTGACGACCGGGCCCTTGCAGCCGAGCTTGACCATGCACCGGTGGTCGGTGCCGTACTCGGTGGCGAAGTCACCCTGCTCGGCGAATCCGGCGCGGTTGCAGCCCTCGCGGACCGTCCGTCCGAACAGCCACTTCGGCCGCAGCGCGTTGTCGAGCTCCGGTACCGGCGCGAGACCGGCGAGATGCAGCGCGAGGTACAACAGCACCTCGGTCATGTTGTCCGGCTGCGCGGGGCAACCAGGGATGCAGACCACAGGCAGGCCGGCCTTGGACTTCCAGTTCCAGCCCAGGTAGTCAGGTACACCCATGGCACCAGTGGCGTTGTTCTTCATCGCCGGGATGCCGCCGTACGTGGCGCAGGTCCCGATCGCGACGACAGCCGCGGCCTTGGGGGCCAGGCGGTCGAGCCACTCGTTCATGGTGATCGGCTGACCATCCGGGTTCGCCGAGAAGCCGGTCCAGTGACCGTCTCCGTTGATCTCCTCGTTACCGATCGAGCCCTCCATCACCAGCACGAAGGGATCGAGCTTGCCCTGCTCGGCGTCGAACCACGCCTGTGAGAACTCGTCCCCAACGGCGTAGTCGATCACCTGGTTGTGAACCACAACCTTGGGCATACCCGGGATGGCCTGAAGGATGATGTCCTCCAGACTCGGATTGGTGGCCGACGTCATCGCCACCGAATCGCCCTCGCAGCTCAGTCCAGTCGTCATCCAGAGGACGTGAGCCGTAACCGCCTCTGTTTGTCTGTGACCTGCAAACGGACTTGCCATCCCGTCTCCTCTCGCTCTCAACAAATACGTGGTAGGGGGTCGCCCACAAGCTGATCCATCACTCGTCGGCCGCCAAAGCTTGTCTCGACCAGCACCATCCCTGGCGGTGCCGTCCGCACCTCTCCGATCTCGGCCGCGTCCTCACAGCCGTCCACCTGCCGCAGCACCTCGAGAGCTCGTTCCGCCGCTTCCGGAGCTACGAAAGCGACGAACTTGCCCTCATTCGCCACGTACATCGGGTCGATTCCGAGGATCTCGGAGGCGCCCGCAACAGCCGGGTCAACCGGGACCGCTCCTTCTCGCACGAGCATCGCCACCGACGACGAGCGCGCGAGTTCGTTGAGGACCGACGCCACGCCACCTCGAGTCGCATCCCTCAGGCAGCGCAGATCGGGACCAACAGCCTCGAACAGCGCATCGACCGCCGGCCACAACGAGCACGTGTCCGATTCGATCGATGCATCGAGGTCAAAGAGATTCCGGGCGAGCATGATCGCCGTGCCGTGCTCGCCGACCGAGCCGGAGAGCAGGATGCGGTCCCCTGGTCGCAGCGAGGACGGCGACAGCCGCGCTCGCGCGTCCCGCTGCCCGACGCCCGTCGTGCAGATGTACATGCCGTCGCAATAGCCGCGCTCCACTACCTTGGTGTCGCCGCCGACGATCTCTACGCCGGCCTCTAGGGCCGTCCGTGCGATCGCCTCGACTTCCTGCCGCAAGATCTCGGCGTCGAGCCCCTCCTCGAGGATGAGCGAGAGGGTCAGCGCGACGGGGCGTGCACCAGAGACCGCGAGGTCGTTGCAGGTCCCGTTAACCGCGAGCTCCCCGATCGAACCGCCGGGGAAGCGCAGCGGCTTTACGACATATGAGTCGGTGGTCATGGCGAGCTCGACCCCGTCCACGATGACGGCCCCGGCGTCGCCCATCTCGGTGAGCGTCTCGCCTCCGAAGGCCGATACGAGCAAGCCCTCGATCAGGCTCTGCGTCGCCTTGCCTCCGGCGCCGTGCGACATGTTGATCTGCTTGTCGCGGAACTTCGCGCGCTTGCCGCGCGCGGTCTCGATGATCCCGAGGATCTTCTGCTCGCGGTCCGAGACGGCGGTTTGATCCGCCATTTAGACGTCTTCCCTCATCAGACGACTTCCCTCTCGCGAGCAAACGCGGTTTGCCTGGAGCGCATCACACTACCTCGCGTTCACGAGCAAACCGGCCGTAGTTGTAGTACGCGGCGCATGCTCCCTCGGAGGAGACCATACACGTTCCGATGGGACGTTCGGGAGTACATGCGGTGCCGAAAACCTTGCACTCCCACGGCTTGATCACACCCTTGAGGACCTCTCCGCACTGGCACGCCTTCGGGTCGGCGACGCGAACCCCGGGGACGCTGAAGCGGACCTCGGCGTCGAGGTCGGCGTAGGCCTGGGAGAGCTTGAGCCCGCTGTGGGAGATGAAGCCGAGTCCGCGCCACTCGAAATGGGGGCGCAACTCGAACACTTCGGCCATGACCTCGAGCGCACGCTGGTTGCCCTCGTAGGGGACCACGCGCGCGTACTGGTTCTCGACCTCGCAGCGTCCGTCACCGAGCTGGCGGAGGATCATGGTGATCGCGTGCAGAATGTCGAGCGGCTCGAAGCCGGCGACGACGATCGGCTTGCCGTAGTCGGCGGGTATGAATTCGAACGGCCGCGCGCCGACGACCGTCGCGACGTGGCCGGGGCCGACGAAGCCGTCGAGCCGGAGATCCGGGGACTCGAGCAGGGCGCGCAGCGGCGGCACGATCGTGACGTGCGAGCACATCACGGAGAAGTTGGGGACGCCCTCGGCACGCGCCCGCTTGAGGGTCAGAGCCGTCGAGGGCGCCGTGGTCTCGAAGCCGATGGCAAAGAAGACGACCTCGCGGTCGGGGTTCTGCTTGGCGATCCGGAGCGCATCGAGTGGCGAGTAGACCATCCGGATGTCAGCGCCGGCGGCCTTGGCCTCGAGCAGGCTTCCGTCGGACCCGGGTACGCGCATCATGTCGCCGAAGCAGGTGAAGATCACGCCTTCCTCGTGCGCGAGGGCAATCCCATCGTCGACGCGGCCCATCGGGATCACGCATACAGGGCATCCCGGTCCGTGGACGAGCTCGACGTTGGCGGGGAGCAGGTCGTCGACCCCGTACTTGTAGATCGAGTGCGTGTGGCCGCCGCACACCTCCATGAACTTGTAGTGGCGGCCCGGCTCGACCAGGGAGAGGATCTCGCCGGCCAGCGCTTGGCCCAGATCCGCGTCACGGTATTCGTCGACGTATTTCATCGGGCCGCAGCCTCGCTTTCATGAAGATCGGCTGACAGCGCCGCTATCGCCGTACCCGCGTGCACGAGGATGCGGTCGCCGGAGCTGACGGGCTCGACCAGCGCCGTCTCGACCGTGTGGCGTCCACCTTCCTCGTCGGCGCACAGCGCAAGTCCGCGGTCCGCGTCAACCCGCACCACGGTCATCGGGTCGCCATCGTCGCCGCAGGTGATGCAGTGGTACTCGTCGCAAGCCGGGACGGGTGCGCGGTCGGCGATCACTCGATCACGCTGGCCTTGAGTTCCTCTAGCTCCTGCTCGTAGTCCGCACCCATGCGCTCGAGCAGGTCGCGCGTCGCCCGCGCTTCCTCCTCGTCGACCTGCGAGATCGCGAACCCAACGTGGATCAGGACCCAGTCGCCTGGGCCTACGCCGGAGCCATCCGCGTCCAGCAGTCCGATATTGACGTTGCGGCGCACACCCGCGACGTCGACCTTCGCCAACCTGTTTTCGTCATCGACGATTTCGATGACCTGCCCTGGTATAGCCAAGCACATACGGTTGTTGTCTCTCCTCTCGGGAAAACCTACCTCTGCCAGGACCGGCGGTCCACCCCACTCCTGGGCACACGGGTGGCGGCCCTCTGCGGTTCTACCACGGCGCCGAGGGTTCTACCAGGCTTAACGAGGTCTGTGTTGAGGCCCGGTAATGCCGGTTACGTCCAGCGGCTTTATGTTGCCTTGACTGCCTAGGCAGTCGGCCTGGTGCTCAGGGTTACCGAGGTGTGTCCGCACCACCGCGCGCGGCGGCGTAGACTGGCGCAACGATCCGGTGTATGGCGCGGAGCGGGAGAGGCGGCGGTTTATTTCCACTGAAGACCGAGAAGCGGCACCGAGACCAGCGGCTCGGCTGTCTGGACATCCCCATCTCGGACGGCGCAAGCCCCTGTCGCCGTCCCTCTATACCTATCTGCTCGACGCCGACGACGACCTGGCGCAGGAGTTCGATGTCCGCATGCGCTTGGCCGTGCGGCAGGTGGCGACGGCGCGCGTCCTCGACGCCGAAGTCGGCGCGTGCGATCTCTCGCGCTGGTTCGACACCGTCGGCAGCGGGCTGGGACTGCTGCTCCTCGACGGCCTGATCGCGGTCGATGCCCGCGTCGGCGATCGAACCGCGACTGAGCTCATCGGACCCGGTGACCTCCTGCAACCGGCGTTCCCGCTCGCCGAGAACCTGCTCGAGCGCAGCGAGGCCTTTCGAGCCCTGTCCGCGGCCAGGTTCGCCCTCCTCGATGCCGAGTTCGCCGAGCGTGTGCGCCCCTGGCC
>Ga0302325_10013665_pt1 | contig 17311 bp, 18 predicted proteins | sample Palsa_T0_2_FD_201948 | JGI IMG/M metagenome (GOLD analysis project Ga0302325, IMG submission 201948) | Peat permafrost microbial communities from Stordalen Mire near Abisko, Sweden - Palsa_T0_2 | ecosystem: Environmental > Terrestrial > Soil > Palsa > Peat permafrost | place: Sweden: Abisko... | reverse complement strand
ACGATGGTGTTTTCCCTAGGGGAAGGCGTAGGGGCGCTCGCATTGAGATCGAAGTGACTGGGATTAAATTCTGGCCGCAATGTTGTGTAGATACCTTCGCTTGCTTCTCACGATTTAGAGATGCTCTCGCGTTCGTCGAATTCGTGGCCGATCACAAAGTCACCGCCATCTTGGCGAAGTGGGCGGAGTTGTTCAAGAACTCGGGCGCAAAATATGTCATTTGCTGCGGCGAACATCACGACGGCTTTTCCAACTGGGCGAGCGACAGCAACAAATATAACGCCAAAAACATGGGGCCGAAGCGCGATCTCGTCGGGGATCTCATGGTCGCGGTGAGGAAAAAAGGATTGAAGGTCGGGGTGGCAAATCATAGAAGTCCAACGCGCCACCTGACCGTGGTTGGCCACACAGCCTGCGCGATGAAGGGCGACGAGGCAGCCGCATTAGACGCTGGCTGCGACGGCTATCTGACCAAACCGATTGACACCCGGACATTCATCGCAACCGTAAAAAGCTTCATTTCCTCGGAAAATTTGCCCCACCCAAAAAATACACTATCCATGAACGAGAAAAGAACCGCTCCCGGTGCCACGCCCGGCCAGAAGCGGTAACCGAAGAGCAGGATGGCGGCCAGCGCGATGCTCGCCGGCGGCCAGACCAGGTCCACGCTGCCCGAAAGAAAGGTAGTTGTCTTGCCGACCAATCCTCTGAGGAAATAAAGCGCGATGAGCATCACCACGCGCGTAAGCGTCGTCAATTCCTGATTCTGGATCCGTTTTTTCATGACGGGTGTTCGACTGTGGCTGGCGCAGCGGAGCTTTGTGTGTGAAGGCAAACGCTTTCCGCGCGGTATCCGGTTTCGGAGCGGCCGGTTGATCCAGCACTTCCCGCACTTTGCAGGCCAGTGCTCTCGGCGTGAAGGGCTTTTGCAAGAGGGTTACGCCGGGATTCAGCACGCCTTGATGCACCATGGCGTTCTCGGTGTAGGCCGAGGTGAAAAGTATCTTGGTCTGGGGATATAAAATCCGTAAGCGATCCGACAATTCCTTGCCGCTCATGTGGTGCATGACCACATCCGTGAACACCAAATCAACATGTCCCACGCCTCGTTGCTGCTTCAGGTTCAAGGCCTCGAGGCCATCAGCCGCTGTCAAAACAGTGTAGCCCAAGCGGGTGAGCAATGAAACCGCCATCTCGCGCAAGGAGGGATCATCCTCGACCAGCAAAATGGTTTCTGTCCTGCCCGGCAAATGAGTTGCATCCTGGCGCGGCACGGGAATATTCGAACGTCCTTCGGATTGGGGAAGATAAATCTTGAAGGTTGAACCCCTGGAAAGTTCGCTGTAAACATTGATATGGCCCCGCTTTGTTTGATGATGCCGTAGCATGTGACCAGCCCCAGGCCTGCTCCCTGCCCGATGCGTTTGGTGGTAAAGAACGGCTCGAAAATATGCCTTTTGACGTCCGGGCTTATGCCGGTGCCCGTGTCCGTCATGGCCAGCATGACATATTCTGCCGCCCTTCAGTCCGGATAATGGCTGACATACACTGGGGAGTTTATTCCGTCCCAGCCCATGGGAGCGAGTGGTCTGAGCGTTACCATGTACGACGCGAAAAACACCGCGTTCGTGCGCAGATAGAGCGCTGAGTTGATGAATCCCACAGGCAAAAGCCCTGAGACTGCAGCCCGTCCACTTGGCATCATCATCATCATTTCACGCTGGCAAAACACCACAGCGCCTTGCCGGTGCGCAAAAAAATGTCCGAGTCAGAAGCCGCCAAGGAGGCGTTGGTGAGCTCGCCGACCGAATTGGTGGACAGCGTTTCGAACTTCGGACCCGCCCGCAACACTATGACGTCGCCGGCTTGGTTGGGCACGTAAATCCTTCCGTCGGCCAGCAGCAACGAGGACCACGAGCTGCTCCCGGCGGTTGAACCCGTTAGCCTTTCATCCCAGACGGTCTTTCCGTCCTTCAAATCAAGACAGGAGGCAATACCTTCCTGGCTCAGGGTGTAGAAATAACCGTCAAAAATCACGCCCGATCCCATGCCGCTTTTCACCCGATCGAGTTTCCAAACTGGTTGCTCTTCCGCAACATTACCGGTGCTGCCGGGACGCAGCGCCACGGCTTTCCCTCCACCCATGCCGCTGCTCATCGCGACCAAGAAATCCTGCCCGAACACGGGGGTCTAGTAGATCGAAGCGCCCAGTCCTTTGCTAATCCACAGCGGCTTGCCGGTTGCGGGATCATAGGCGGCAATCCGATTGGGAAAAGCCACGATTAATTCGTCACGCCCGGATGATTTAATCACGATTGGAGTGCTCCATGATCCGTCGGGCCCGCTTGTCCCGCCCACACCGGGAGGTCTGCCTGGTCCGCCCCGTCTGCTCGAACCTCCAAAGGTAGGAATAGGCAGAATCGCGTTGAGTCCGATGCGAAGTTTGTCTTCGTTTAACGAACCTGCGTGGTCCGTGTCCCAATCCTTGGCCCACTTGGCGAACGCCGACTTCCACTCGTCGCGGGTGAGTGAACCATCTTTGTCGGCATCCGCCGCGCCGAACAACGCGGCACCGATCATTCCTCCCGGTCCGCCGCCGCGATCGCCTGGTCCGTCGGGACCAGGCGGGGGCGGAAGCACGCTGGAGATTCGTGACGTGAATTCTTCTCGCGCGAGTCTGCCCGCTTTTTCGGTGTCGAGCTTGTCGAACCAGGTCTCCGCCAGCGCAGTGAATTCCTTCGGGCTAATTTGTCCCTTTCCGCTTTTGTCTGCCTGCGCGAGCATATGCGGTGCGAGAAACATTCCGGGTCCAAATCCGCCGCCTCGGCCTCCCGGACCACGCGGACCGCCAAATGGCGTTGCCATGTCTTGTTGTTCACTGGGGTCGACTTTGGGTGGTTCGGTTTCCCATGCGATTTCGCCGGTGGTCTTGTTGATGGCCACCAACCGCACTCGCTCGCCGGGCCCAAAATTGACGAGGCACAGCGGGCCGTAAAGCACCGTCGAAACCGCGGTGCCGAACATGTGGTTCAGCTTTCCCAGATCGCGGCGCCACATTTGCTTGCCGGCAAAGTCGTAGGCAAACACCCCGGCCGAACCGAAGCAGACAAAAACGCGCTCGCCATCCGTCGATGGCGTTCCCGCGCAGTACGGGTTGCTCTCTTGGGTCGGTTCGTCCTCGGTGTACGTCACCCCGGATTGCCACAACAGTTTTCCGCTCGCCCGGTCGAAGCACATCAAGGTTCGCCGATGATCGGAGTCGACGGCTTGACTGACGAATACTTTGTCGCCCCAGACGATCGGGGACGAATTGCCCGGTCCCGGCAATTCAATGCGCCATCGCACGTTCTCTTTGGTGCTCCACCGGAGTGGGAGATCTTTGTCGGTTGAAACCCCGTTGCCCTCCGGCCCCCTCCATCCTGGCCAATTGCCGGCGGAGGCTGGCAGGCCGAACCAGAGGGCAAGAGCGACAAGCGCCACCACTTTTGAAGTATTTGTCATAGTCTTACATTTTGTTTGAGCTTGATCTGATGTTATTGTTATCATAAGGGGACATTTTACGCTGAGAATCTCTGCCTGCGGTCGGTCCTGTGGTGAAAATAGCCGATAGTATAGTGACAAAGTGTTTCATTTCATGTTCCTCTAGTTTACTTTCGTCTTTCGTAACAGTACGGGTTTCAAAGGCCGTCCGGAACTCACGCTACGGCAATCTATGTAGATGTTGTGATTCGTCAACTCATATTAAGGAGTATTAAGCTCTCAATCCATTGACTGTGGGCACAGCGGAAGCTGTGCTCAACAGCAAGTTCCGATGAATCGCATTAGCATCTATCCAAGCCATTTTGCGGATGGGTGCTTTTCAAAAAACTCGCGCGCAAAGTGTTGGCCAGCACATCAAGGGTTGGATTAAAGGTAACGCGGCTGATTCGCGCTGGATTGATCAATCCGATTCCACCCGTTCGCAGGCGGAAGGGAATAACGGGCTGTTCAAAAAAGTGCGCCAGAAAGTGGCGCTCGTCCTGAATCGTGGGCCGAGGCAGCACTTTCATCCGGAGATATACAACCCATCCGCCGAAGGTGTGAATTTCCACTCGTGGTAGGATAGGCGTGTGGCCATCAACTTGCGTTTCCACGCTGTCGAAATCCTCGTCGCCTCGTCCCGTTTCGTCAGGGGATGACTCAACGATATCCAAAACCTGGTCAGGCAGCATGATACGTGGTAAAGCCACCGCGTGAATGCGGATCACATCAATGGTTTGGGATTGGATGCAAGTCACTTCTCTTTGCGAGGCCAGAACCACCTGCGACCGGCCAAAAACATTGTGCTGGAGCAGTTGGGAAAAGTTTTCGACGCTTTCAACTTCATCCTGGATGAACTCGGTGCAGATTCCGTCGCCGGTGAAAATTTCCAACGTCAATTCCCGAAATGCGACGGTTGTGCGTGTTTCAAATGCTCGTTCTGTATATTTCATAATTTTCTTTTATTAAAAATTCTATATTTATATGTGGATATTTATACCGCTGTCAGGCCTTCTGTCGCGCGGAATGTTACCAAGTGGCGAAAAATCGAGGTGGAGCATTTGTTTTCGTGACGAGCGGCCAGCTGTTGACCGATGCCACCGGCGCCATGGCCCCAGGAGGTTCCCCGGCGGTGTTGTCCCTAAAAACTTTAGTGAAATGCGGGCAGTCGCCGAAGCTGACGCAATGGATCAGTGACGAAAGCCGGAGAATAGTGATGAGGAAACGAAAACCGGGATGGGATAAAACGGACAGTTTTAAACAAAATCATCCATTATTTGCCAGGCTCTGATTATTGTTGGATAATGTCTCACGGACATGCAAATCAATGACACATTTTCCGGCGAGAAGGATGAAGATCGCGGCGCTCAGACGAGACTCTTGTGGTTCATTTGCTTGCTCGGCTGGGTGACGCTGCTCACCCTTGCCGCCGGTTCCATGTACGTGGCGGGATTCCTTCCGTTTGGACTCGCCGTTCAAGCCGCGCTGGCTCTCTGGGGCCCGTATGCGCTGATGACGCCGGTGGTCTTTCTGATAGTCCGCCGATTTCCGCTGAACCAAGGCCGATGGCGCGCCAATATTTGGGTGCATCTGCTCAGTTCAATATTATTCGTCGCCGCCTGTGAAGCGGCTTCGACAGGCCTCAAGAATTTATTGCAGCCAATCGTGGCTGCGGAGATGGCAGGACGCGCGACGGGAGACTTTGGGCCATTGCGTAAACCTGAAGAGATTCCTCCAGGGCTTCCCAAGCCGTCCGCGCGGATGATGATTTTCAAGGCGCAGTTCAATTTACCGCTTTACTGGGTAATCGTAGCATTTGCGCACGCCTTGCAGGCAACCAATAAACTTCGTGAACGCGAGAGGCAGGCGGCCGAAATGGCGGCGCACCTTGCCAAAGCGCAACTTGCGGGCTTGCGCACTCAATTGCAGCCTCACTTTCTCTTCAACACCCTCAACTCGATTTCCGCGCTTATCCCGCACAATGCAAAAACGGCCAACGAAATGGTAATGGATCTTTCCGACCTCCTGCGCATGTCCCTTCGAGACCCACAGCAAGACGAGATTCTATTGAGCGAGGAACTGAAGCTTTTAGGTCATTATGTGGACATTCAACGACTACGATTTGGTGAGCGTCTGATTTTCCAACTTGACGTGAATGATGATACGATGAGCACGCCTGTGCCGCCGCTCTTGCTTCAACCACTGGTTGAAAACGCCATTCGTTACGGAGTGGAACCCTCGGAACAACCTGAACACATTACCGTGAGGGCGCGACTAGCCGAAACGACTATGGTTCTCGAAGTCATTAACACCTGTCAATTACCCTCAGAGATCTCCGCCTCCCCGCCTTCAACCGGCCTCGGACTTGCCAATACCCGCGCGCGGCTGGCGGCGATTTATGGGGAGGCGCATTCATTTGAGGCTGGCCCGCTAAGCAATGGCGGTTTCCGGGTTCAAGTTAAAATTTCAAAACGTGAACGGTCGCTTGTTTCGGCTTCTATAACTTATGAAAATTAACACTTTCGTGGTGGATGATGAATCGCTCGCTCGCCAGCGGATGAAAGAATTGCTGGCAGACCATTCCGACATCGAGGTAATCGGCGAGTTCTCGACCGGGCAGGAGGCGAAGGTCGCGCTTATGAATTTGAAGCCAGAACTGATTCTGCTCGATGTCCAGATGCCCCGCATGACGGGGCTTAAGCTCGCGAAATTGCTCGATAACTCCGACATGCCACTCGTTGTCTTTATAACGGCGCATGATGGCTTCGCGGTCGAGGCTTTTGATACGCGGGCGGTGGATTACCTGCTCAAACCCGTCCGTCCCGAAAGACTGGCCCGCGCCCTGGAGCGTGTGCGTGATCAACTTTCCGCTATACGCGAAACCGCATCTGGGGAAGTTCCACCCAACCATTCCGGACCAAGGCGGTCATTGTCCCGGCTTATGGCAAAAAACGGTGACAGGGTCACTTTCATCAAGGCAGAGGAAATTCGGTGGATCGAATCCGCTGGGAATTACGTGGTCGTCAGCACAGAGCAAGAACGCCACATCATTCGTGAAACCATGAGCGCGCTGGAGTCGGAATTGTCACCGAAAGATTTCGTGCGACTAAATCGTTCTCTCATCGTGAACCTTGGCGTAATTGCCGAGTTAAAATCGCAAGGTCAGGGCGATTACTTCGCCCTGCTCAAAGACGGGAAACGGGCCAGTGTTACAGTCGGTTTGCATGAACTGGAAAGGCGGCTGCGCTTCGGTTGAGGTTCATTCTGAAAGTGATTTGGCTTCGGATCTCCGATTCCGCTTCACAATTCCTTGACTTGAAACTCATTCCGTTGTTATAGAGCGGCAATCCCGGATCGACTGCCTCCAGCCATTCGCTAACGCGAGCTTTGATCCGTTGATCGCACTCAAGCTTGCAGCGGCGACGGAAAGCCAATAATTAGCACTGTTTGGGGCCGAGGAATTCTCTCTGAGTTGCGGAATGCGGGAATTTTGTGATCAGTGAGTGTTCCGAATGCTTGAGTTCCGGCGCGAGTTGACTCAGCCTTCCACCGAGAATTCCCCGCCTTTGCCGTCTTCATCCCAATATACGGGATTTTGTCCCAAAGCCGACAACCAACAAAAACTAACGGTGTTTTCGTCCTCAGAGAAATGGAAAAATACATAGGAAAACATTATGAAAAATGAACAACAAATCGATGAAAACCAAAGTGCGACCTGTCCGAACGTTATGATCCTATACGACAATGTTGCTTCCCGCACATGCGCCAAGGGACTTTGTGATCGGCTGGAAAAAGATCTCAGCCAACAGGATGTCCTGAGGTTCAGTTTATATAACTTGGCTTCGCTGGAACTCGCACCCTTAGCGGCATCGGCGCTGGCCGATGCCGGCAGCGTCGCGTTGCTAATCGTCGCCGTCAATAGGGTTGATTCTTTGCCCCCAACCGTCAAGAGTTGGGTTAGCCGCTGGGGGCGGGTGGCTCGCAGCACCGGTGGAGCGCTCGTGGCGCAACTCCATGGCGCTGTCGGGATGAATGAGGAATTATCTCCGGCCTACACCTGTTTGAAGGATATTGCAAATGAGGCAGGGTGGGATTTTTATTCGGAAACAGTGGAACCAGCATCTGATGAATCTGCCGACTCGATAGAGGCCCCTCGCGAGCATGCCCAGATGCGAACATCCTTGCTGGCGGCGCTCAACCATCCCACTAAAGCCTAAAACCAAGACTATTATGAATGAGACGGCACAAGCTCTCTACTGCGACAAGTTCTTTCTTCCATTACACGTCGAATCTTCACGCCACGATAGCGCTCTCACGACGCAAGGCCCGACGACGACGGCGAATTACCACATCCACTCACAGTTACTGGCACTCAAACGGAAACTGCTCCGTCGCGCTCTGGAAGAAACACCCGGAGCCAGCCTGTTCAAGCCGCTGTGCGCGGCGGCCAATGAAGCGGAGAAGCTGGCCTGGAGTACATGCTGTCCGCTGCTGGTGTTTCCGTGCTTGTTTGAGGAGAGGGGTGGAGTTGTGCGGGAGCAATTCCACATTGGGCATGCGGGGCAAACTGTTAGACAACCGCTTTATCTCACTGAACGAGTTGCCGGAATTGTTACACATGACCCGGCAGCAAAATAGCAAGTCGGAGGGTTCAATGGACACTGGCTTTTTCACCGGCCTTTGGCGAGTTCGTCCCGTTTTTCCAGCTCCTCATCACAAATGTGCCAACGAATCGGTTCGTTTGGGTTTATCCATATCAACGCGATATGAAACGACCGAAAAACACTAAAAGATGGGGATTTGAACATCGCGAAGGCGGTCAGCGCGGTCAGTCTGACTCCAAGCACGAAGCCTCTTCCGCCGTTTGTTTCATATTGAATGCCGGCTTGGTCCAGGGCCGGGCGCAAAGCATTTCGCGACGGCGTGCAATAATTTGTGTGGGCCGGCAAAAAAGCCAACCACGCAGGATGACCCTCCAGGTCCCTCCGAATCATGGGGCATTTCTGGCCAACTAAACAAAACAACCCGTGGCAATCGCACCGCAGCCAGACGGTGCGGTTGCCACACCGAAAAAAGACAAAAGTGAAAATCATAAAAACTCTCGCACAACTCACCCTCGCCATTGTTCTCGCGGCTTCGATCCATTTCGCGCTAGGTCAGCCCGGGCCGGGCGGCGGAGCACCTCCCGATGATGACAAGTTTCCAATGCTTCCTATTATCAGAGCGCTGGATACGAATCACGATGGCAAGCTCTCCGCGGACGAATTGTTGCCACGCCTTCCTAACGGTCAAAAGTTCACCCTACCGGACGGGGGCAAATTCCCAGTACTTCCTAACATGAAGGCGCTTGATACCAACGTAGACGGCGAACTTGACGCCAACGAAATAGCCAATGCTCCGGCAGCGCTCAAGACCCTCGATAAGAACACGGATGGCAAGCTGACCTGGGATGAATACATGCCCCCTCCCCCCACTGACCTTGACGGCAATGATGGACCGCCGCCAGGACGACAATAATTGTTGCGTCGATCCTCAAGGGCGCAGGGCGGTCAGGGCCGCCCCTTTATTAGAGGCGCCCCAAAACAAGAGGCAATCATCAGGACGCCATACCATCAATGATTCACTAACATGTCGGAAAAAGCCGACGATCCAAATGGGAACGCGACATTTTAATGGATTTGGCATGAAGAATGAAACCCGAAAAGGAGGAAGATTGTGAAAATGAACCAGCTTGTAAGTATAATTCTGGCCACGTTTGCTGGCGGATGGATTGCCTCCGGCGCGGAAGTTCCCACTAATGCGCTTGTGTCGCGCGCACTCTCGGACACGACCACCGCCGGCGCTGAAAGGGTAGTTGTCACGGGTACAAACCTGCCGGAAGAAGTTACGCCCACCAATGGCCTCATTCTTAATTTCCACGATGTCCCGTTGAACGCTGTGCTCAGTTATATCAGCGCCAAAGCGGGGTTGATCATTGTGTCAGATGTCGATTTAAAGGGCAACGTCAGCGTTGTGGCTGAACAACCCCTCACGACGAATGAGATCGTTGATTTGCTCAACTCACAACTCGCAAAAAACAGCTATGCGGTCATGCTGTTTGGCCGCACTCTGACCATTATGGACGCCGCCAGCGCCAAGACCAGCGCCCTGACTGCCGTCATCGTTAACAACTCAGGTCCGAAGCAGATTCCGATCAATGACGAAATCGTTACAGAAATCCTGCCTGTTCATTCTTTGCAGCCGGCCCAACTGGCCAAAGACCTTGAATTGCTCATACCGAGAGGAGACGCCGTCACGGCCAATGACTCAGGCAACGCCATCATCATGACCGCATCGCAAAAGGATGTTCATCGCATCTCCGAAATCATCGCCGCCCTGGACAGTTCTGCCATTTCCGATTTGGAGGTCTTTGTGCTCAAATACGCTGATGCGAAGTCGGTTGCCTCTGAATTGAAGGACATCTTCCAATCCGCCGATTCGGATACAACAAGTGCCAATACTCGAAATAGTTTTGCCGGGCAAGGTGGCCCCGGCGGCGGCATGGGACCTCCCGGATTTCCTGGATTTCCAGGTGGAGAGGCAGGGGACAGCAATGAGAGCACGAAAAACGCACAGACTCACTCAACATTCGTCTCCGACGATCAAATGAATGCCATTGTGATTAGCGCGCCGCCTTACTACATGCATTCGGTAAGCAATTTGATTGGGGCTTTGGATCGACCCAGTCAGGAAATCACCGAAATCAAGGTCTTCCGATTGAAGCACGCCGACCCAGGGGAGATCGCGGATGAATTGTCCAACCTATTCCCATCGAGCAGCGGCGGTTCGGACCAGAACGAGCGGTCAATGGGGTTGCAGTTTAGCCCGTTTCAGCAGGAACCGTCGAGCGACGGCAGTCAAAGCACACGCATGAAGCGACGATCCTCCGTGCTGGCTGTAGCCGACCGCCGCACCCAATCGGTTATTGTCACCGCTTCTAAGGACATGATGGCTCAAATACAAGGACTGGTCAAAGACTTGGATCAAGGCGCTCAAGGCGTGCAAAACGTCACAGTCTTGGATTTTGGCGGGGCCGACCCAGCTACAGTAGAAGAAACTTTGGCCGCACTGTTTTCCAGCGCCAACAGCCGCAACCAGAATTCCACTCAAACGGCGACGCCACTGGCCAATCGCTATAATGGCAATGCCAACAGCCAGTCCACTAGCGCGCAATCCACCACCACAAGTGGCAGCATTGGCTCCACAGGCGCCAGCGGCCCGAATTAGGAAAATTCCAGTTTTCAAGGCAACTGAAGGATGGCCTCCAAAACCGGAGAACCCATGTGGGCACGCTCGTGGATGGATTCAATCGATTCATCAAGATTGGCAGTGGCTAGCTCTAAAACCTGCGAAAAAAACTCCACGCTTGAATCATTTGCGATTTGCTTCAATCGTCCGTAGGTGGGTGACAATAGCTGATCCATCTTGAGGATGCCGTGTATCTGCGCCGCCAGCGCGCCGCGATGAGAATGCCTTCTTCGCGCCCATCGGCGGACCCACTGAAGGACACGCGGCGGCAGGGCTTGGTTGCCGTTGACCGCCATGATGACCAAATCAGTTTCGTTGGCTTCGTGCTCCGCCAAGTGTGATAGAAGCGGGAGTTGCAACGCGGAGAGACTCCAAAAAGTAAGTTGCAGTTTACACTTTGGCGCGAGGCTTCGACTTAGGCGGTCACAAAGATCCAAGGCTTCTATTGCGAAAACAAGGTTTTCGTAAGCGACCAGCACGTTCTGGCTGGCTGGTGCCCCATTTAGAAATTTTTGCAGTTTCTCTTTCATTATATTCTCTCCTTTGTGTACAGTAAGACCCTGGATTGCTTGTTTAGTTACTGCCCTTGGGATAGATGCGGTGGAAAACGGGATGAACCTATAACCAGGCGGCGCATCCCTGTTTGGATGCACACGGCGTCCAAGTTCCCTGGCCAAGCGCGGAGGGCAAGCGACCGTTTTGGCCGGCCTAAAGAGCCTCCAGCCGCTGCTGGAGTTCGCGCACGCCGCGTGTCAGGGAGAGTTCTTTGCCATTCTTGAGCACCACGACATGTTCGCCGCGTGTCGCCGGCTGTATGGCCCTGATGCGATCCAAATTCACGATGGCCGAACGGTTTACACGCAAAAATCGTTTGGGGGAAAGCTTGGCTTCGAGGTTCGTTAAAGTTTCGCGCAAAATATGATTGGTCGGGCCAACATGCAGGATAGCATAATTGGCGGCAGCTTCGATGTAATCAACATCTTTCACCTCAATAAAAGCAGTGTGTTCTCCGGATTTCACAGTCAGGCGATTGGGGTAGGCCGCGTTCCGCTCCCGTGATGCAAGCCATTCCTGGAAACATGGATTCATTCCTTTGGAATCTTGCCGAATGAGGTGTTGGCGGGCCCGCAGCAATGTTTGGCGGAACCGCGTTTCCTTGAACGGTTTCAACAAATAGTCCAAGGCGTGAACCTCGAACGCTTCAAGCGCATGCTGATCGTGAGCGGTCACAAAAATGACGGCGGCTGGCCAGTTGCCCGCAGGCAATCTGCGCAAGACATCAAAGCCGCTTACTTCCGGCATCTGCACGTCAAGGAACACCAAGTCCGGCCGATGTGTCTGGATGAAAGAAACGGCCTCCGGTCCGTTGGCGCACTCACCCACCACCGTCACGTCGAGTTCATCCGCCAGCATCTTTCTGACTCGCGCGCGCGCCAGCAGTTCATCATCAACAATTAACGCGCGAATGTTCATGAAGCTGGTCAAGTCTGTGAATTCAATACCTCAGTGGCGGTTCGCCACGGAATTTGAATCTGAACCATCAACCCACCCTGCGACGGCAAATTGAAATCCAGCGACGATGCCTTTCCGGCGACCTCCTGTAATCGCGAGCGTGTGTTTGACAATCCCACACCTTCGACCAATTTGTCCTTTGCGTCCTTCAGGCCATGACCATTGTCGCTAACTTGTAATCGCAGGAAATTGCCGGCGCGCCTTGCTGTAATGCGCACTAGAACGGGAGCCAACTGTTTCTCAACCCCGTGTTTGACCGCGTTCTCAAGCAGCGGCTGGAGAATGAGTACCGGCACCAGTGAGTCGAGGGCCGCAGGCTCAATCTGTTTTTCCACGGTCAAGCGTTCGCCGAAACGGATTTTCTCAATGGCAAGATAGTGATCCAAGTAAACCAATTCTTCACTCAACGAGATCTCGGGGCGATCGGACGTCCCAAGCGTCAGCCGGAGGAAATCACTCATAGAACCGATCATTTCGTCGGCCGCGCGCGGGTTCTCGTGGATGAGTGAGGCAATCGAATTAAGGGTATTAAAGAGAAAATGCGGCTGAATTTGCATCTGCAAAGTTTGCAGCCGAGCCTTGGTCAATCCCGCCTCGAGCATGACCGCATGGCGCTCCCGATCCCGGGCTCGTTCATAAAAGACAAAAGCGTGGGCCATCCCCATAATGGCCCAATAAATTGGAAACTGAAATATTGCTCGTCGAAGGATGATATCAGCCAGCGGTGGCCCCGGTGGCGGCCCTTCCGACATGTGAGGCTGTGGTGGTCCGACACGCGAGATTCCGGGCGGCGGACGAAACGGGGGCGGCCCGGTCCAATAACTTATGAGGCCGAACAGAACGGTTATAAGACCAAACACGCCCAAATGTCCCGCCAAGCGCCACTGCCAAGAGTCTCGTTCCAGTGGGAATGTCGTCGACAACCAGACAATGCCGGGCGTCAGAAAAGCCCAAGGTAGCCACATCAAGCTAGCAAACTGCAGTGCTTGCATAAAATCGCCGTGCCACGTGAGCCAATCATGCAATGCTGTGGCCAGCGTGATCATGACCCAAAAGGCGGAAATCATCACCCAATAGGGTGTTGCACGCGCGGGCAGACCGCTGGCCGGTTTGCTCGTGGCAGTGGCTGGTATCGTATGTTTCATCCGTTGGCCGACTTGCTTTCCTTAAGACACGCACGAGTGTACAAAGGGTTTCTGTTTTTGACTATCCATTTCATCCCATTTATCCCGCGTTTCATCCCATTTGGATGTTCGATTTCTTCCCGGCGTGTTGCACTGTTGCGAAAGGAGGAGATGCGTTGAGTTGGCTCGCTATTTGGTTTTGGGCGGGCCGGTCGCCGAGAAGAAAGAAAAGAATGAATCCGAAAGCTATCAGATCTCTGCTGGGGTCTCCATGTGTGTTGTGGCTGCTCCTGGCGGCGCCATCGGTCCAAGCCCAGTTTAGCTACACAACGAACGGGGGCACGATCACCATCAATGGCTACTCCGGGACTGGCGGAGTTTTGGCCATTCCGGTCAGAATCAATGGTCTGCCGGTGACGAGTATTGGGAATAGTGCGTTCATCAACCTCACCAGCCTGACCAGCGTCACCATTCCGGACAGCGTCACCAGCATCGCGGACTCTGCATTCGCATACTGCACCGATCTGGCCAGTGTCTATTGCGAGGGCGACGCTCCCACCGCTGATGCAACGGTGTTTTCCGGAGACAACATTGTGACAGTCTATTATTCGCCTGGCACCACCGGCTGGAGCAACACCTTTGCCGGTCGTCCAACGGCGGCGGTAAATTCCGGCGAAGCTCAATTCAGCACCACCACCAACGCCGGCAAGATCACCATAACAGGGTACAGTGGTCCAGATGTGGTGATCATCCCCAACACAATCAATGAACTGCCGGTCACGAGCATCGGGAATGGCGCCTTCAGCAACCTCACGAGCTTGACCAGCGTCACGATTTCGGGCAACGTTACCAGTCTCGGAAGTTCTGCGTTCGCCTACTGCACCGGCCTGACCAATGTCACCATTCCAGACAGCGTCATCCACCTTGGGGAGAATGTGTTCTTTGACAGCGGCCTGACCAGCGTCACGATTCCGGACAACACCATCACCATCCCGGATAGCGCGTTCGCCTACTGCCTCAACCTGGCCAGTGTCACGCTTCCGTACAGCGTCACCAACATCGAGACCAATGCGTTCGCCTACTGCAGCAGTCTGGCCAGCGTCACCATTCCGGACAAAGTTCGCAGCATTGGGCCCGCTGCCTTCGAATACTGCAGCGGCCTGACCAACCTCACGATTCCGGGCAGCGTCCACGTCCTGGGGGAGTTTGCCTTCGAATACTGCAGCGGCCTGACCAGCATCACTCTCGCTAATGGCGTCACCAACATCGGACCCAATGCGTTCGGATATTGTAGCAGCGTGGCCAGCGTCACCATTCCAGACAGCGTCACCAACATCGGGCAATATGCATTCTATGAATGCAGCAACCTAGCCAGCGTCACCATTCCGAGCCGCGCTCGCAACGTCGGGGATGATGCATTCGCCTACTGCGCCAGCCTGGCCAGCTTGACGATCTCGAACGGCGTCACCAACATCGGGGTGTCTGCGTTCTATTCCTGTTCGAGCCTGGCCAGCGTCACGGTTCCGAAGAGCATCCGTACCATCGGGGGTGATACTTTCGCCTACTGCGTCAGCCTGGCCAGCGTGACGATCTCAAACGGCGTCATCAGAATCGGTGGGGATGCATTTGCATACTGCACCAGCCTGACCAATGTCACGATTCCGGACAGCGTCACCAACATCGGGGTGTCTGCGTTTTATTCCTGCTCAAACCTGGCCAGCGTCACCATTCCCGGCAGCGTCCGCAGCATCGAGGATGATACGTTCGCCTACTGCGTCAATCTGGCGAGCGTGACGATCTCGAACGGCGTTCGCAATATCGGGGGGGATGCGTTCGCCTACTGCCCCGGCTTGGCCAGCGTGACGATTCCAGGAAACGTCACCAACATTGGGCAGTATGCGTTCTATTCCTGCTCAAACCTAGCCAGCGTCGCCATTCCGAGCAGCGTCCGCAGCATCGGGGATGATGCGTTCGCGTATTGCGCCAGCCTGGCCAACGTCACGATCTCGAACGGTGTGCCCAACATCGGGGAGTATGCGTTCGCATATTGCACCAACCTCGCCAGCATAACGATTCCAGCCAGCGTCAGCAGCATTGGGGAGTGGGCCTTCGAGGATTGCAGCAATTTGGCCGGCGTATTTTTCGAGGGTGACGTTCCCACTGCGGATTCAACGGTATTTTCAGGAGACAAAAATGCAACGGCCTATTATTTGCCTGGCGCCTCCGGCTGGAGCAACCCTTTAGCCGGTCTTCCGGCCTACAGGGTGTCGTTGCAGGTGACGCTCGGCCCGGAGGCTGCGCTCAACGCCGGGGCAAGATGGCAGGTAGATGGCGGAGCATGGCAGAACAGCGCGGCCTCGGTTGGCAACCTCTCGACGGGTAACCATACGCTCGCCTTCAATACCATTAGTGGCTGGACGACGCCCCCCAATCAGACCGTCACGATCAGAGCCACTTCCGTTGCCAAAGCCAGCGCAACCTACACCTTTATCTCTCAAGGAATTTACAATGGCCTTTTTATGCAGGCGGAGGCCACCGAGCAAACGGCAGGGATGCTCAACAGCCTTGATGTCACAGCCTCGGGGACCTACACCGGGAAGCTGTTGATCGGTGGAGGCGCCTATGCCATCAGCGGCGTCTTCGATTCTTCTGGCCTGGGCAGCAATCTTGTCGCACGCGCCGCCGCACAAGGCGGCCCGCTGACACTGGAAATGACTCTCCTGTGGAACGATTCGCCGCCAAATATAATCGGCACGGTTTCCGGCTCCAATGGGGCTTGGACTGCAAATCTGACGAACGAACTGGCCGTGAATGGGTCAGGTTCGTCGGAATACACAGCTTTGATGTTGCCTGACGGCGATCCGCCTGGTTATGGCAACGTGCTGATTACCAATCATGAGGGCGAATTTACTCTCAGCGTCACCTTGGCGGATGGGACCTCGTTCAGCCAGGCGGTTCCTTTGTCGATCGCAGGGAATCTGCCGGTCTATGGCAATCTCTACGGCGGCACGGGTCTGCTGTTGGGTTGGCTCAGTTTGGAAAGCGGCTCACCCAGCGGAAACTTGACCTGGATCAAACCAGCCTCCCATGCCACCGCCCTTTATACGAACGGCTTCACCAATCAGGTTCTCGTGCAAGGATCCTCCTGGACCAATCCATCGCCGAACACTGCGGCCATTGATCTCCGGTCAGGACAACTCGCCATTTCCGGCGGAAGCCTGCTCACGAACTTGGCTTTCAACGTCGCCGTGAGCAACAACAACGCACTGGTGAAACTGTCGGGCGGCTCGACAAATTCTTTGACCGCCTCTATAAATCCCAAAACGGGCCTGTTAACCCTCATTTTCGGCAACGGTGCCGGCAAATCCACCACGTCGGGAACAGGAGCGGTGCTTCAGAATATGACCAACGCCGCCGGGTTCTTCTTGGGAAAGACCAACGGCGGGTCAATTATTATGCAACCCTAGATTTGCTCAACAAGCGTGAAAGAATCCGGTCATGCTTTCCTCAAAAGGCATGAGCATGATCCGTTTCGTCCCATTTATGCGGCGATTTATCCCATTTGGATGGCAGGATTCTTGCCAGCCTGTTGCACTGTCAACGCGAGGGAGGTTTGGTGCGCAAGCAAGCTCCGCTTGTCAGGCATTGCCTGTACAGTTCACTCCCAAGTGAGCGGAGGATGCGAACCTTGAGTGAGGAATAGCGCTTGCGGTTTCAGCCAGGCCTCCCTCGTTTTTCCTCAGTCTCCAAACTGTGTCTAAAGTTTTGGCAGCATTGTCCGATATGTAGGCGGGAGTGAACTGGATCACCTGATCCGGGTGTGCAGCGCATTGCAGAAATGGCGCCGAGCGCCAATGCAAATGAAAACA
>Ga0302325_10013664_pt1 | contig 17311 bp, 11 predicted proteins | sample Palsa_T0_2_FD_201948 | JGI IMG/M metagenome (GOLD analysis project Ga0302325, IMG submission 201948) | Peat permafrost microbial communities from Stordalen Mire near Abisko, Sweden - Palsa_T0_2 | ecosystem: Environmental > Terrestrial > Soil > Palsa > Peat permafrost | place: Sweden: Abisko... | reverse complement strand
GGACTCGTTCCGGCTCACCGGCGCCATGCGCTGCTCGGGGAGCACAGTGACGCTTCCCCGCCTCGGCACCCTGGAGACCTGCGAGCCGACGTTCAAGCTCGCCCGCAAGATCGACAACGGCACGGCGCGCGTCTTGTCGGCCACCGTGTCGCGGACGGCGCCGCGCTGGTTCGTGTCTTTCATCGTCCAAGTCGAGCGAGACGCAGCAGAGCGGCACGCCTGGCCCGGAACGGCGGTCGGGGTCGACCTCGGGGTCAAGACGCTGCTGACCGGGGTGGACGACCGGGGGCGGCTGATCGAGATCGCCGGCCCGAGGCCGCTGCGGGCCGGCCTGCGGAGGCTGCGCCGCGCGTCCCGCGCGCACTCCCGCAAACAGCCCAGCTCGGCGGGACGCCGAAAGAGTGCCGCGCGGCTCGCCCGCGTCCACGCCCGCATCGCCAATCTCCGCGCGGACGCGCTGCACAATACGACCACCGCGCTGGCGGCCCGGTACGAGACCGTCGTCGTAGAAGATCTGAACGTCGCCGGGATGGTCGCCAACCGCAGGCTCGCCCGGGCGGTGTCGGATCAGGGGTTCGGGGCGGCGCGGCGGATGCTGGGCTACAAGACGGCGCGCGAAGGCGGGACGCTGGTCGTGGCGGGCCGCTGGTACCCGTCGAGCAAGAAGTGCTCGGGCTGCGGGTCGGTGAAAGCCAAGCTGACCCTGGCCGAGCGGGTGTATCAGTGCGACGCGTGCGGGCTGGTGATGGGCCGTGATGTCAACGCGGCCCGTAATTTGCTGTCGCTGGCCGCCAGTGGGGCGGACAGGGTAAACGCCTGCGGAGCGGCGGGAAGACCCGGCCTCGGGGCCGGGCGCGCCGTGCTGAAACAGGAACCCGGCACCGCGGACGCGGGTCAGGCCGGGACCGCCGCCCACCGGGGCGGCTGCGGCATGAACGCCAATAAGCGCTCGTGCCATAACGGTAAGGAGACGACATGACCGAATACCGGACCGAGACCGTCTTCACGTGGGGCGCGCCGCCGCTGAAGTTCGGCGTCGGGGCGCTCGACGAGATCGGCTTCGACTGCGCCCAGCTGGGCCTGGAGCGGGTGCTCATCGTCACCGACGACGGCGTCGCCGCCACCGGCATCCCCGGACGGGCGGCCGAGTCGATGCAGAACGCCGGCCTCAAGCCGACCGTCTTCAGCGGCGCCCACGTCGAGCCGACCGACGAGAGTTTCCGCGCGGCGGCCGCATTCGCGGGCGACACCGACTGGGACGGGTTCGTGGCCGTCGGGGGCGGCTCGTCGATCGACACCGCCAAGGCGATCAACCTGCTGACGACCAACCCCGGCGACCTGATGGACTACGTCAACAAGCCGGTCGGCGGCGGCCTGGCGCCCACGATGCCGCTCAAGCCCCTCGTCGCGGTGCCGACAACGGCGGGGACCGGCGCCGAGAGCACGGCGATGTGCATCCTCGACATCCTGTCGCTCAAGGTCAAGACCGGCATCAGCCATCCCCGGCTGCGGCCGGTGCTGGCCGTGGTCGACCCGCTCACCACGCTGACGACGCCGCCGCACGTCACCGCCTCGTGCGGGATGGACATCCTGTGCCACGCGCTCGAGTCCTACACCGCCAGGAACTACCAGTCCTACCCGCGTCGGCGGCCGGAGCAGCGAGCCGTCTACGTGGGGAACAACCCGGTCTCCGACGCCTTCATCGAGAAGGCGCTGCCGCTGCTGTCCCGCTCGTTCCGGCGGGCGGTGCTGACCGGTAATGACCTCCAGGCGAGGACCGACATGCTGCTCGCCGCGTCGTTCGCCGGGATGGGGTTCGGCAACGCGGGCGTGCACATCCCGCACGCCTGCGGGTACCCGATCGCCGGCCGGGTCGGGCGCTACCGGCCGCCGGACTACCCGCAGGCGGAGCCGATGGTGCCGCACGGCGAATCGGTGTCGCTCACCGCGCCGGCCGCGTTCCGGTTCACCTTCGCGACCGACCCGGAGCGCCACCTGCGCGCCGCCGAACTCCTCGACCCTCGCGCCGACCAGGTCAAAGACGCCCGGGAGCGGCTGCCGCAGGCGATCGTCGGGCTGATGCGCGACATCGGGATGCCGAACGGCATCGCCGACGTCGGCTACGCTACGGCCGACATCCCCGACCTCGTCGGCGGCGCGGTCAAGCAGCAGCGGTTGCTGGCGATGGCGCCCCGAGACGTCATGCCCGAGGACCTCGAGAGGATCTTCAGCAACTCGATCCGCAACTGGTGACGGCCGTCGCCTGCGTCGAAGGCGGCCCTGACCTGGCCCGGTCCGGCCTACCCGCCGTAGTGAGCGTATGGCGCCCAGGTGAGGGGATCGGTGGGATCCATTCCCCTGAGCTTCAGGACGGCTGCTCGCAATGCGTCGGCAGAGTCGTGACCTGCCTCCGAGAGCGCTGAGTAGAACGTTTCCGCAGCGACTGGGGCCGACGTGTCCCTGATGGACCACATGGTGGCGATGACGTGGCTATAGCCGATGAACTGCATGGCCGCGGCCAGATGGAGGGCCTCGTCTCGATGCTCGTCGCTTCCGGCCGCGGTCTGACAGGCGGACAGGAAGGCCAGGCCGCCCCGGCGCCCAGGCTGCGCAGCCAGGTCGGTGATCGTCAGGTCGCCGTCCCAGAGGGCGAACCCGCTGCTGACGGTGGCGTCGTCGGACGCCAACGGCCCGGCATGGCAGGCCAGGTGAATGAGATCATGATCGGTCAGGCCGGCCACGGCGGCGGCGCACGTGGCAGCTGGCCCGATGAGCTGGAGATTGTCCGGCCCGGGCGGAAAATGCCTGGTGAGGCAGGCCAGCTCGGCCGACACAGAGGGCAGTTCGGGCAGCCCGGGTCGCGACTGGCCCCGGGTCGCCACGGTCAGCTGACGAGTCGGCCCGGTCGGAGCGAAGCGGCGGGCCCGGTCAAGCGAGGTCAGCGTCGGGATGTACGAGGAGACGGTGCGCGCGAGGACGGAGTCGCCATCGCGCCCGGATCCAAATCGGGGGTGGTGGCCGGCCGCGTGGAGCGGCAGCGAGACCATCGGGCCAGTCGGACACCACCAGATCCGCGGCGGCGCCTCCCCGGCGGGGAGGATATCGGCCAGGGCGTCAAGGACGGGAGCTCCGACCGCCTCCCAGAGCCAGCTGAGAATGTCCAGTAGTTCCCGCCGGTCTGCCTCGCGGTCAGGAAACGGCCGATCGGCCACCGGCGCTCGGCCGAGCAGCCGGGAAATCTGGCGGGCCTGTCCCTCGGCGGCGCTGAGGTCAAGTCCGGGCAGGTCCGCCACTCGCGCCCGCTCGCTGTCGGCGGTGATCATGATGGCATGGCAGCCGTAGCGGCTGACATTCACGATCACCGCGGCGCCCCCGCTGGTCGCGGCGGCGAGTCTCGGGTACGGGGTGGGCTTCAGATAGTGGTCGAAGCCGTCAAGCTGGCGGATGCGGCGCAGGGTTTCGTCATAATCGCGGGCGGCGCGCGGGCGCGGGTCCTCCGGCCGCGGCGAGCGGAACCCTGCGGGGCCCGCCGCGCTTGGGCCGGCCCCGACAACGGTGACCGCGGGCTGTCCCGGTTCCGGCGATGGCACCTGCGCGTTCAGGACGGCGCGAGCCGCCGTTAGCCGCCAGGCGAGCTCGGGTGCGGCCTGCGCAAGATCGCCGAGGTCCGCGCGGAGGTTCAGCGCCTGGCTCCACTGCATCGACCGGCCCTGCTCCAGGAGCTCGACGGCGAGTTCCGGCTTGCCCGCGAGCACCGCGCAGCAGGCGGCGTCAGCGGCCAGGCCGGCCCACCGGACGGCCTGCTGCTGCCTGGTGGCGGAGGTGAGGCCGTGCCAGACGACATCGGGCAGGACCTGCACGGCAGCGGACAAGCCCGCAACCGCCTCTTCGATCATGCCTGCCTCCATCGCCGTCCGTCCCCAGCGCTGCGCGATGGTCAACCGGCTGGCGGGATCGGCTGCCGTCACGCTCGTCGCCGTGCGCCAGCTACCGAGGGCGGCGGTCAGGTCGGCCGGATCGCCGCGCAGTTCGAAGCGGAGCTTCAGCGCGTTGCCTTCGAGCCGCAGGCACCACGAACGATCGGGATGATCGGGCGGGGTTGCCGCGACCGCCTCGCGGGCGGTGGCCAGGGCTTCCTCTGCATCCGCCCGATCCCGGGTCTCGGCTGCCAGGGACACCAGGCAGGCGCTGAGGTTCCCGAGGTAGAGCGCTCTGCCCCGGTGGGATTCCGGGACCGCGGCGACCGCCTGCCGGCAGTAGCGGACTCCTTCCTCGGCATCGGACAGCGCACCGTTGAAGTCGAACCGGGTGCTATGCGCGCCCCCGAGGTTCATCAGGTGCATCGGGTGGCTGGCATGGCCAGGCTGGCTGGCTTCGGCCGCCTGGCGCATGGCGTCGACGAACTCATCAAGGTCGGCCGCCTGGCGGAACCTGGATTCGAAGCGGGCGCTCAGGGAATTGCCGAGGCTGGACAGCACCAGGGCGCGATTGGGACCCTCCAGGCCGGTCATGCCGGCAGCCAGCCGGGCCACCTCGATGGCCTCGTCGATGTCGGCCCGCTCTTCAGTCCGCCGGAACCGGTTGAGCAGGGAAGCGCACAGGTTCGCCAGCCAGAGCTGGGCATGGGAGCGGGCGTAATTGGTCGCCGCGCCCTCGCGGAGGAGATCGATGGCGTCATCCAGATCGGCCGCGTTCCCCGTCCGCTGGTAGCGGTTTCCCAGGCACGCGCCGAGCATGGAAAGGAAGCCGGGCCGGTGATAATGGCCAGGGCCGCCGGCCTTAGCGCCCTCCTCCAGCACCGTGATCGCCCGGTCGAGCGCGGCTGAATCCATGCTGCGCTCGTAGCGGCGCAGCTGGATCATCCCCATGGCGGACAGCACCAGCGGCCTCAGGAAGTGCCCCGGAGCCAGTGCGGCGAGGGCCTGCACTGCTTCTGCCTCCGCCCTCTCCAGGGTCGGGAGCAGGCCAGTGCGCTCGTAGTCACGCCACCGGATCGCGGCCTGGACGGCGACCGCGATATGCCGCCGGTACGAGCCCTCGTCGGTCAGCGCAACCGCCTCGGCGATGGCCGCCTGCGCCTCGTCGAGCGCCGCCAAGGCCCCGGTCATCTCGAAAACGCGGATCAGGACCAGGGCCAGGTCCACTGCCGCCCCGGCCCGCCCGGGGTCGTCGGGCGGCAACCCGGCGAGCGACTGCCGTCCGGTTTCCACGGCCCGCTCCAGGTCCGGCAGCTGGCCGGATCGCTCGAACTCGGCCAGTTGGACCATGCCGAGGATGGACAGGCAGTATGTGCGGTCATCACGGTCCGCGGGCAGTCGCGCTACCGTTTCCGCGGCCGCCGCGGCGGCGGCATCGAGATCCGCCGGGTCCAGCGTGAGCGTGTACCGCCCGTGCAGGCTGGCCGACAGCGTCGCCAGCCGGACGGCCCGCGCCGGGTCGCCGGTCCTGGTCGCCGCCACGGCCCGTCGGCTCGCGTCAACCGCAGCGTGCAGGTCTGATCCGTTTCCGGTCTCCCGGTGCTGCTGGAAGGCATATTGACCGAACCTCGCCCACCGTTCGGCCGCGTCCTTGCGCCGCCATGGAGAGGTCTCCTTGGCGCTCGCGCCCGCGAAGAACACCGAGGCTTCCAAGTCCGCCGACTCACGCGACCGGGTGTATCTGCGGTTCAGATGGATCGCCAGGTTCGCCATCAGCCACGGGCGATTCGAGCTGAGGACCGGCGTGCCGTTGACCGCCCGGCGCCCGCAGCCGATCGCGTCATCAAGATCGGCCGGGTCACCCGCTGCGGAGAAACGCCGGCTGAGGCATACCGCGAGGTTCCCGAGGGACGCGGCGTATCCGTCGCTGCCGACCGGGGCGGCGGCGGCCGCGCGCCGGTACGCCGCAATCGCGGCGTCCAGCCTGGACGGGCTCTTCCGCCACCGGGAAACCCCGTCCACCAGTTCGGCCCGCGCGGTGTGGGCTTCGCCCGCCAGCCACGAGGCCGAGCGCGCGAGCGCGGAATCCGCTGCCCGCGGATTGAAGATTCCCACGATTGGGCGCCTCCTTCAGCGTCCGACGTGGATATAGGGCGCCCACCGGAAGGGATCGGTCGGATCCTCGTCACTATCCCCGGGAGCGGACGCCGCGGCCGCCCGCTCGAACGCGGTGATCGCGGCATCCAGCGTCGCGCGGTCACCTTGCCGGTTGTTTCTGCGGAGCGCGCGTTCCGCGCGTTCCGTTTCCACGTACCGGCGCAGCCGTCCGGCGGGCGGCCGGATGAGGGCACTGCCCAGACGATCGCGGTCGAGATTCACTTCCCTGCCCCCCATGATGTCGCCGCCCGGTGGCGGCTTACGGGCACTCCGCCGTGGGCGTGACGCTCGTGACCCGGGTGAGCGGGATCGTGGTCGTCTCCTGGCCATCGCGGCCGGCCAGGATCAGTTCGCCTGCCGGGGACGCCTGCGCGACGCCGCACGCGCTGACCTTTCCGTAGGTGACCGTCAGGAGCCCGGCTGGCCCGCTCGCAGGGGCTAGCCAGCTGACCACGATGCCGGCGATGAGCAGCACAAGCGCGACGCCGGCGGCGGCGATCCCCCGCGCTAGCCGCCGGCCCGCCAGCCCGGCGAGAGAGACCTCGTAGTTGGTCAGGCTCAGGTACCGAGCGCGGATGTCCTGCAGGGTCTCGCTCTTCGGGCGGGTGCCCGCCTCGGCCGTGACCGTCAGCCAGAGGCCGACGACGGCCATCAGGATCCCGCCGCCGACGAGGACGGTAACGAGCACGCGCCAGAGCGCGGGCAGGCCGGCCGCGGTGTCCGGCCCTTTGATCACGACCCCGGTGGTGACCAGCGTGATGAACGCGGTCAGCGCGGCCTGCCAGGTTTTCGCGCTGCTGCGGACGGTGTCAACCGAGCCGGTCACTATCCTCGCCCACCGGTCGCGCTCGGCGATGTCGGACATCGTGGGCGCGGCGGCGGGCAGCCGCGGGCCGGTCGCCGTGCTCGGATCGGAGGGCGCATCAGCCGTGTCGACCATGGCAGTCGCGTCAGGTGCCTCGTCCATCAGGGCGCCGAGCGGACCGGAAGTTCCACCCGGAACGTCACCCCGCATCCCGTCCGCCCGTCCGGCGCGCCGGGATGAGCCCTACGGCACCCGCACGTTATATCGACCGCGAGATATCTCGGCGCCGCTTTCTGGGTGACAGGGGATGCTCCCCGCCATACGCCGCCCAGCTGGTTGGTCACCGCTGAATGCGTCTGACGATCGTCCAGGTCATGCGGGCGGCAGCAGGGGCAGTACCCGGCCACGCGTGAGCTGGTGATACCGTCCTTGACGGTCGCCTCGCCGCGCAGGTCACCGGTGCCATTGGTCAGCATGTCGAATGCCGTTTCCGTCCATTCGAATCCGATGGCCTCTCGATAAGGCACTTCAGGTAGTTCGGGTCCTGATGCCAACTTCCCTCCCCATTTCCTGCTCCCACCGATATCTTGGCACCCGGCCGGGGGCAGGAACCACGCGACCGTTCGGGATAATCGGTTTTATGACTTTTCACCGCCTCGAGCCCACGCCGGACGCCGTCGTCAACGTCTTCTCGGCCGGGCACCGGCCCGCGCTGACGATCGATCCGGGGGACACGGTCGAGGTGCGATCGCTGGACGCGGTCGGCTACCTGAAGCGGCACGCGTACCCGGGGGACAACGGGCAGCCGAGGATGTTCTCCGGGGAGTTCGCCGGACACTGCCTCAACCGGCCGATCGCGGTGCGCGGCGCCGCCCCCGGCGACATGCTCGCGGTGCAGATCACGACGCTGACGCCGGACAGCTGGGGATGGACGTCGTCGCCGTCGGTGCCCGACTCGGCCGTGCTGCGGCGGCTCGGGCTGGTCGGGGCCGAGCGGGCGTGGCTGCTGTGGGAGATCGACTCGCCGGCCGGGACGGCGACCGCCAACGGAAAGTACACCCGGCCGCTGGCGCCGTTCCTCGGCGTCACCGGGGTCGCGCCCGCCGGGCCGGGAACGCACTCGACGGTGCCGCCGCGGACCGAGGCGGGCGGCAACATCGACTGCAAGGAGCTCACTGCGGGCTCGACCCTCTACCTGCCCGTCAACGTCGACGGCGGGCTGCTCTACCTGGGCGACGGGCACGCCGCGCAGGGCGACGGCGAGTCCTGCGGCACCGCGATCGAATGCGGCATGACGACCGAGGCGGTGGTCTCGCTGGCGGCCGATCGGCCGCTCGCCTCGGTGCACGCCGAGACCCCGGCCGGACGGGTGACCTTCGGGTTCAGCGAGGACCTGAACGAGGCGATGGGGGACGCGCTCGACGCGATGGTGACCTGGCTGGCCGCGCTCTGCGACACCTCCCGGGCGGAGGCGCTGGCGCTGGCGTCGACCTGCGCCGACCTGCGGGTCACGCAGGTCGCGAACGTCACCTGGGGGGTGCACGCGCTGCTGCCGGCCGGCCTGCTGTCCTAAGCTGTGCCAATGGTCGACGCTGACGTGATTGTGGTGGGAGCAGGCCTGGCCGGCCTGGTAGCCGCGGCCGAGGCCGCCGAGGCGGGCCGCCGGGTGCTGCTGCTCGACCAGGAGCCCGAGCAGTCGCTCGGCGGGCAGGCATGGTGGTCGTTCGGCGGGCTGTTCTTCGTGAACTCGCCCGAGCAGCGGCGGCTCCGGGTGCGCGACTCGGTGGAGCTGGCCTGGCGGGACTGGGTGAGCACGGCGGGCTTCGACCGCGCCGAGGACGAGTGGCCGAGGAAATGGGCGCGCGCCTACGTCGAGTGGGCCGCGACCGAGAAGCAGCCGTGGCTGCGGGGTCTCGGGCATTCGGTGGTGCCGGTGGTCGGCTGGGCCGAGCGCGGCGGGTACCACGCCGACGGCCCCGGCAACTCCGTTCCCCGGTTTCACATCACCTGGGGGACCGGGCCGGGGGTGGTCGAGCCGTTCGAGAAGCGGGTTCGGGCCGCGGCCGAGTCGGGCCGGCTCTCGTTCCGGTTCCGGCACCGCGTGGACGCACTGACCACCGCCGACGGCGTCGTCACCGGCGTCTCCGGCGCGATCCTGGAGCCGAGCGACGCCGGGCGCGGCACCTCAAGCTCGCGGACCGTGGTCGGCGAGTTTGAGCTCTCGGCCCAGGCGGTGATCATTACCTCGGGCGGGATCGGCGGCAACCACGACCTGGTGCGCGCCGCCTGGCCGGCCCGGCTCGGCGACGCGCCCTCGCACCTCCTGTCGGGCGTCCCCGAGCACGTCGACGGCCGGATGATCGGCATCGCCGAGAAGACAGCGGGCGCGTCGGTCATCAACCAGGACCGGATGTGGCACTACGTCGAGGGCATCAAGAACTGGAACCCGGTCTGGCCGATGCACGGCATCCGCATCCTGCCGGGGCCGTCCTCGCTCTGGCTCGACGCGACCGGCAAGCGACTGCCGCAACCGCTCTACCCCGGCTTCGACACCCTCGGCACCCTGGACTACCTGCAGCGGACCGGCTACGACTACTCCTGGTTCATCCTCACCAAGAAGATCATCGCCAAGGAGTTCGCGCTGTCGGGCTCCGAGCAGAACCCCGACCTGACCGGTCGCGACCGGCGGGCGATGATCACCAGCCGGTTCGGCGGCGCGGTGCCGAACCCGGTCCAGGCGTTCCTGGACCACGGGGAGGACTTCCTCACCGCCGGTTCGCTGCGTGACCTGGTCAGCCAGATGAACGCGCTGACCGGCGGCGACCCGCAGCTCTCGTTTGACGGCATCCGGGAGCAGATTATGGCGCGGGACGCTGACAGCACCCGTTCGTTCGGCAAGGACCCGCAGGTGGCGGCCATCAGGCGGGCGCGTTCTTACCTGGGCGACCGCCTCATGCGCGTCGCCCGGCCGCACGCGCTGCTCGACCCCGCGGCCGGCCCGCTGATCGCGGTCCGGCTGCACGTGCTGACCCGCAAGAGCCTCGGCGGCCTGCACACCGACCTTTCCTCCCGGGTGCTAGACGCTGCCGGGCAGCCGGTGCCCGGCCTCTACGCGGCGGGCGAGGCAGCCGGGTTCGGCGGCGGCGGGATGCACGGCTACCGGTCCCTGGAGGGCACGTTCCTCGGCGGCTGCCTGTTCTCCGGCCGCATCGCCGGCCGCGCCGCCGCCGCGGCCGCGGCTTTATCGGTCGGCCTCCAGAGCCGCGTTCGCTCCCGGGTCAGGGGGTGACGCGGCTTTCCGGGCTGGTTCGGTAGCGGCCGGGGGTGGTGCCGATGATGGCGGCGAAGGCCGCGATGAAGCTGCTGGGGTTGGCCCATCCGCAGGCGTAGGCGACGTAGCTGGTGTCGTGGCCGTCGGCCAGCAGGACGAGCGCGTGATAGATGCGCAGCTGGGTGCGCCACTGGTAGAAGGTCAGGCCGAGCTCGTCGTGCAGCAGCCGGCTGAGCGTGCGGGCGCTGGCGCCGGCCGTCCGTCCGAGCTCGGCCAGCGAGGAGTTGTCGGCCGGGTGCTCGTACAGCCGCTGGGCGAGGGCCCGCAGCCGGTCGTCGCGCGGCTCTGGCAGCTGGAGCGGCTGCTCGGGCGCGGCCCGGAGCTCGTCGACCAGGATCCGGCGCAGGCGCGAGCGCGCGGCCGGGTCCCAGCTGTCGTCGCTGTCGTAGTTACGCGGGCCGGTGAGGGTGAGCAGGGCTTCGCGGGCGAGGTCGGAGACCGTGAACACGGCCGGGTGACCGGGCACGAGCCGGGCCAGGGAGCCGGGCAGGAAGAGGATGCGCATATCGGTCTGCCCGTGGGCGCGGTGATAGTGGGTGAAGCCGGCTGGCGTCCACCCGACCCGGTTGGCGGGGACGATCGACGTGCCCCGTTCTGAGTGCACCGACAGCACGCCCTGGGCGGCGTACACCAGGTGCCCGCGGGGGTGGGAGTCGGCCGTGCTGGTTCCGCCTGATGGCCACAGGTGCATCCCGCCGGACGGCCACAGGCGTGATGTCCGGCCGGACGTGGGAGGCTGGCGGCCAACGGGCATAGGTTGGCATCCTAGCGGTGGCGAGCGAAGCCGCCCGCTGGCGACAGTGGAGGCATGCGCAATGACCTTCACGAGATACCCCTGACGATGCGAGCGGCGGTCTGCCTGCGGGCGGGCGGACCGGAGGCGCTGGAGATCCGGGAGCTGCCGGTGCCGGCCGTCCGGGACGGCTGGAGCCTGATCCGGGTGCTGGGCGCGGGCCTGAACCGGTCGGAGCTGAGGACCCGCCAGGGGCACTCTCCGACCGTGGCGTTCCCGCGGGTGCTGGGGATCGAATGCGTGGGAATCGTGGCCGACTCGACCGACCCCCGGCTGGCGGACGGGACGGCCGTCGCGGCGGTGATGGGCGAGATGGGCCGCGCGTTCGACGGCGGCTACGCCGAGTACGCGCTGCTGCCGAACGCGCTGCTGATGCCGGTCACGACGACGCTGCCGTGGGACGTCCTGGCGGCGCTGCCGGAGACGTACCTGACCGCGCGGGGGTCGCTGGACGCGCTGGGGGTCGGGCCGGGCGCTCCGGGGCGGCTGCTGATCCGGGGCGGCACCTCGTCGGTCGGGCTGGCGGCCGCGTCGGTCGCCTCCGGCTACGGTCTCGAGATCGCGGCCACGACCCGGCGGCAGGACCGGACCGGCGCGCTGACCGCGGCGGGCGTCGATCACGCGCTCGTCGACGACGGCGGTTCGCTGGCGGCGGGCGTGCGCGCGCTCTGGCCCGGGGGACCGGACTACGTCCTAGATCTGGTCGGGGCGAGCACCGCGGTGGACTCGCTGCACCTGGTCCGGCCGGGCGGGACGGTCTGCGTGGCGGGCTCGCTCAGCGGGTGGATGATCCCGGACTTCCAGCCGGTGGCGATGATCCCCTCAGGAACCAGGCTCACGGCCTTCCACAGCAACGACATCAGGGGCAGCGCCGGCGCGGCCGCGCTGCAGCAGGTCATCCGTGAGGTCGAGGCGGGCGTCTACCGGCCCAATGTCGACCGGGTCTTCCCGCTGGAGGACATCGTCGCCGCTCATCGGTACATGGAGGACAACCAGGCGACCGGGAAGCTGGTGGTGGTGCCCTAGTCGGCCGCCCGGGACGAGGAAGAGGGCCGCCCGGAGGCGGATCCAGGCGGCCCTTCCCCTCCCCTGCTACGCGTCCCCGCAAGTAATCGCGCCAGCCAGGGGGTCAGTGGTTCGATCCGTTGCCGGAATCCAGTGTACGCTAAGTGACGTACACACTGTACGGTGATAACCGTACAGCAAGATCACGGATGGGTCAAGGCCGACAGTTGTGGCTGGTCTCTTCGGATGTGTTCGGACGAGAGCACGTTAAGTTGGTGAGCATGACGGCGTACGCGGAGGCGGGCGACATGGGCGATCCCGGTGACGGCCCGGCGAACGTCGCGGCGGCCGCGGAGCGGACGGTCAACCCGCTGCAGCGCCTGATCCAGGGGCGGCTGTCGGAGCGGGGGTGGTCCTACGGCGAGGTCGCGCGCCGAGGCGGGCTGCCCAGGTCCACCGTGTACACCCTGGCCACGACCCGGAACCTGGTCCGCCCGCCGCGCCCGGCCACCATTGACGGGCTCGCCAAGGGACTTGAGGTGCCGGTCTCGGCGGTCCGCGCCGCGGCGGCCGAGTCGACCGGAATGCACTACTACGACGAGCCCGCCGAGGGCTCGGCGCGCGGCGGTCCGGGCGATCAGGAGCGGCAGCTGCTGATCGCCAGCATCGACGAGCTGTCGGCCGAGGACCGGCGGCACGTCGCCGCGCTGGTGGAATCCCTCCGCAACCGTTCCGCCCCGCCGGCCGACCAGTAGGCCCGGCCAGGTCGCCCTATATCAGGAAAGGGCACGCCGGTAATCGCTCCATGGGCCGGAGCGTGCGACTTGAGGCATCGAATGTGTGCTGGTCAAGCCGTAGCTGGGTATTAGTCGCTCACGTCAAAGTGGGGGCGAACGGGTGAACGTGCTTGACCAATCGCATTGGCTGTTTGGCGAAACTACAGTGCGCTGTTTCCTTTTTGCCCCGGTGTCTACCGGGATCGGATTTTCAGCGGCGGGGCACGAGACGGCGCGGGCATGAGGCCGCTCGACCCGAGGCTGCTCAAGCACGCCCGTCGCGCCGCCGTCCCGATCGCGATCCTGGCCGGCCTCGGCCTGACGACCGCGCTGCTCATCATCGCGCAGGCGTGGCTGCTCGCGACCGTGGTCGCCCGGGTCTTTATCGATAAAGCGACATTGCCGCAGTCCATCACGCCCATCGCCGTCCTCGCCGCCGTCACCGTGGCCAGGGCGGCCGTCGCGTGGGCGGCGCAGGCCACCGCGCACCACGCGTCCGCCGCGGCGAAGACGGAGCTTCGCGCCGCGCTGCTCGCCCAGGTTGTCACGCTCGGCCCAAGCTGGCGCAAGGGTACCAGCGGCCAGTCCGGCCGGAACGCGGCCGCGCTCACCCAGCTCGCCACCACCGGCCTCGACGGCCTCGACGGCTACTTCACCAGCTACCTGCCCGCGCTCATCGGCGCCGTCGCGATACCGCTGGCGGTGCTGGTCACGATCACCGTCGCCGACCCGATCTCCGGGATCATCGTGGCCTGCACGCTGCCGCTCGTCCCGATCTTCGGCGCCCTGATCGGCATGGCCACCGGCCGTCAGGCCGCGCAGCGCTGGCGGGCGCTGGCGACCCTCGCCCACCATTTCCACGACGTGGTCAGCGGACTGCCGACGCTGCGAGTATTCGGCCGGGCGCAAGCCCAGCGGAGTCGGATCGAGCAGGTCACGGGGGAGTACCGCCGGGCCACCATGGCCACGCTGCGGCTGGCGTTCCTGTCCAGCCTCGCGCTCGAGCTCGTCGCGACGATGTCCGTCGCGGTCGTCGCCACCGAAATCGGCCTGCGCCTCGCCTACGGCCACCTGGACCTGCGCACCGGCCTGCTCGTGCTCATCTGCGCGCCGGAGGCCTACCTGCCGCTGCGCGCCCTCGGCACCCAGTTTCACGCCACCGCCGACGGCCTCGCCGCCGCCGACGAGGTCTTCACGATCCTGGAGACGCCAGCGACCGGCCCGGCGATGCCGGCCGCCCCTGCTCGGACCCGGCCGCAGGCTCCGGCCTACGTCCCCTCCATCGACCTGGACGCGGTCAGCGTGCGCCACGAGGGCCGCGCCCTCCCCGCCCCGGACCGAGCCACCTTCACCATCGAACCCGGCCGCCTCACCGTCCTGACCGGTCCCAGCGGCTGCGGCAAGACCACGCTTCTGAGCTGCCTGCTCGGCCACGCCGAGCCCGCATCGGGATCAATAACATCCCGACCTCATCCGGGGCCAGGCTCTCCCCAGGCGCCGGCCGAGCCGCCTCTCCCGCACGCCTCCGCCGTCGCCGGGCGGACCCTGTTCGGCTGGCTCCCGCAGGATCCGACCCTGTTCGCTGGCACGGTCGCGGACAACATCCGCCTCGGCTGGCCCGATGCCCCCGACGAGGCGGTGGCGGCGGCCGCCCGGGCCGCCGCCCTCGACGACGTACCGCTCGCGCGGGTCCTCAGCGCGCGCGGCACCGGCCTGTCGGCCGGCCAGCGTCGCCGCGTCGCGCTGGCTCGCGCGCTGCTCCTCGGCCGCCCGGTCCTCCTCCTCGACGAGCCCACGGCCGGCCTCGACGCGAAGCGGGAGTCCGAAGTGATCGAGACGCTCCGCCGCTACGCCGTCGGCCACGCCGTCCTCGCGGTGAGTCATCGCCCGGCCGTCATCGCGGCGGCCGACGTGGTGGTTGACCTGGCGTCCCAGCCCCGCATGGGGCCGGCCATCCCACCGACGGCACTTGCGGGCGCTGACCATCGTGGATAACAGCAAGAGGCGGAACGCGCCAATGGCCGGACTGCCGCCGAAGAGCGCGGACGTCCGCCACAACCGCCGCAGGCGCCGCACCAGCGACGGAACCCGGCTGGTGCTCGCCGCCTCTCTCGGGGCGCTGGCCGCTGCCTGCTCGGTGGGCCTGCTGGCGACGGCGGCGTGGCTGATCTCGCGGTCCGCACTGCGGCCGCAGGTGCTGTTCCTGGTGGCGCCGGCCGCCGTGGTGCAGGCGTTCGGGTTCGGCCGCGCCGTCTTCCGTTACGCAGAAAGGCTGGCCGGGCACGACGCCGCGCTGAACCTGCTCGCGGCCCGTCGGGTCCGCGCCTACGACGCGCTCGCCAGGCTGGCGCCGACGGGCATCGCGGACTACGGCTCCGGCGACCTGATCGCGCGGCTGGTGGCCGACATCGACTCGCTGGCCGACCAGTGGCTGCGGGTGCGGCTGCCCTACGCCGCCGCCGCGGTGGCCGGCACCGGCGCGGTCGTGCTGGTGACGGCCCTGCAACCGGAGGCGGGACTGATCCTCGCGGCGACGCTGGTCGTATCGGCTCTCGTCGCGCCGGCCGCCGCGATCGCGCTCTCCCGCCGGGAGGAACGCGACCTCGCCCCGCTCCGCGGCGACCTCGCCGCGGCGACCCTGGCGCTGCTCGACGGCGCGGCCGAGCTGACCGCCTTCGGCGCCGAGGGCAGGGCGCTCGCCGCCGTGCAGGACAAGGGCGCGCAGGTGGGACGGGCAACGGCCCGTTCCGGCTACGGACGGGGAGCGGCGGCCGCGGTCAGCGCGCTCGCGACCGGGGCGGCGGTGCTCGGGGCGGTCTGCTTCGCCGTTCCCGCGGTCCGCGCGGGCGCCCTCGCGGGGGTGCTGCTCGCGGTCGTGGTGCTCACGCCGCTGGCGGCGCACGAGGTCTTCGCCGGGCTCGGGCCGGCCGCGCAGGAGATCCCGCGGCTGCGCGCGTCGGCCGGCCGGGTCAAGGAGGTGCTCGCCCGCCCCGTCCCGGTGGCCGAGTCAGCCGCGCCTGTGCCGTTGCCGGCCCCGCCGTATCGCCTGGCCGCGACCGGCCTTACCGTCGGCTGGGAGCCGGGCGAGCCGGTGCTGCGCGACGTCCGCTTCGACGTCCCGGCCGGCTCCCGCGTCGCCATCGTCGGCCCCTCCGGGTCAGGTAAGACGACCCTCGCCATGGTGCTGCTCCGCTTCCTCGACTACGGCCGCGGCGAGGCCGGCCAGGCCAGCGTGGCGGCCGGAGCGGGAGCGGTGACGCTGAACGGCATCGACCTCCGCTCGTTCGCCGCCGACGACCTGCGCACGGTGATCGGGCTGTGCGAGCAGGATGCCCACGTGTTCGACTCCACCCTCGAGGCCAACCTGCGGCTGGCGAAGCCCGATGCGACCGACGCCGAATTGCGCGACGCGCTCGCCCGCGCCCGCCTGCTCACCTGGACCGACTCCCTGCCGCAGGGCCTGGGAACCCCGGTCGGCGAGCACGGCGCCCGGCTGTCGGGCGGCCAGCGGCAGCGGCTCGCCCTGGCCCGCGTGCTGCTGGCCGACTTCCCGGTCGTGATCCTCGACGAGCCCGCCGAGCACCTCGACGAGGAGACCGCGGACGAGCTGACCCGCGATCTCCTCGGCGCGGTCGCGGGCCGGACGGTGCTGCTGATCACCCATCGCCCGGTCGATCCGGCCACCGTTGACCAGGTGCTCCGCCTGGCCGACGGCCGAGTGACGCCCGCCGACCTGGCTACCCTCCAGGGTCAATGCGGCCGGTCATAGGATCGTGGACCGTGACTAACGCAACCGATCCGACTCCGTGGGTGAGCGCTGTCCGCGCCTCCCACGACCGCCTGTCCGCCATCGTCGCCGGACTTGACGCCGACGACTTGCGCAAGCAGTCCTATGCCAAGGAATGGACCATCGCCGACGTGCTCTCCCACCTGGGCAGCGGCGCGGAGATCTTCTCGCTCGTCATCGAGGCGGGCGTGGCCGGCGCCGAGCCGCCCACGATGGAGGCGTTCCAGCCGATCTGGGACGCCTGGAACGCCCGCACCCCCGAGGAGCAGGCGTCTCAGTCCACCGCCGCGAACGAGGCGCTGGTCGCACGGGTCGAGGCGCTGAGCGAGGCCGAGCGCGAGTCGTTCACGGTGGTCATGTTCGGCCGGATGACCATGGACCTGGCGGGGGTCCTGGGCATGCGGCTGTCCGAGCATGCCGTGCACGGCTGGGACGTCGAGGTCGCGCTCGACCCGGCCGCGCGGATCGCGCCGGACGCCGTCGGCCTGCTCGCCGTCCGGCTGCCGACGATGACCGGCTTCATGGGCAAGCAGCAGGAAGCGCCCAAGGTCGTCGAGGTGACCACGACCGACCCGGCGATGACGTTCACCCTGGACACCGGCGGGGTCACGCTGACGCCGGGCAGCACCGGCGCGTCGGCGTCGCTGGCGCTGCCGGCCGAGTCCTTCGTCCGCCTGGTCTACGGCCGCCTCGACGACGAGGCCGACGTCACGTCGGCCGCCGGCGTCACGGCGGCCGAG
>Ga0302325_10013662_pt1 | contig 17312 bp, 15 predicted proteins | sample Palsa_T0_2_FD_201948 | JGI IMG/M metagenome (GOLD analysis project Ga0302325, IMG submission 201948) | Peat permafrost microbial communities from Stordalen Mire near Abisko, Sweden - Palsa_T0_2 | ecosystem: Environmental > Terrestrial > Soil > Palsa > Peat permafrost | place: Sweden: Abisko... | reverse complement strand
ACGGCCACCGTAATCCTTCTACGATGCATGTCTTAGCGTCCTCTTAGGCGAGAATCACAGCAGGCGCATGCGGCGGGACGATCGGCGGGAGATCGAAACCGATAAAAGCGGAACTGGCGACTGCGCACGCGGTGTTCAAAGCGACTAGACTGACCTTCATAGTGATTGCTCCGTTGTAATGTTGGTAAAGGACCGCGACCAAATGGCACGCGTGGCCTACTGGGTTAAGCGACGTTGGCATGCAATTCCCCTCATATTGCATAACAATGTATGCTTAGGGGAAAGCCTTAAACCCCGGGAGACCCCAATAATCGTCTATGGTTGTGGATAAATGACGATGGAAATCCCAGCCAATTTCACCCAGCTCTTGACCGAATGGCGTACTGGCCAGCCAGAGGCATTGGAGCGGTTGACACCGCTGGTCTACGACGAATTGCGTCGACTGGCGCGCAATTACATGCGCACCGAACGGGGCAGCCACACCCTTCAGGCGACCGCCGTGGTGCACGAAGCATTTCTTCGTCTCGTGCAAGCCAATGTGGACCTGCAAGATCGTCAGCACTTTTTTGCCCTTGCATCGCGGCTCATGCGACGCGTGTTGGTGGATCATGCGAAGTCGCGCTCGCGCGTCAAGCGCGACGGCGGCGTGCGCGATCACACCGGCGTCGACCTCGCGGAAATATCGCTACCCATCGATGTGGATGTGGTCGCTCTGGATGACGCCTTGGAGGGCTTGCTGCAGCTTGAACCACGTTTGGCCCAGGTCATCGAACTGCACTATTTCGGCGGAATGACCTATGACGAGATAGCAACCGCGGTGGGCGCCTCCGCGGCCACCGTGCATCGCGACATACGGCTTGCGAAGGCGTGGCTACTCAACGAAATCGGCACCTGAGTCCCATGATTCCGCGGGCACGCTGGCATCAAATCAAATCGGTGTTCGAGCAAGTGGCGGACATGGACGGCGCCGAGCGCAGCGTGCAATTGGACAAGTGCTGCGGCGACGATTCCGATCTGCGCTCCTCGGTCCAGTCCCTCTTGGCATGGGATAGCAGCAAGGAGGATCCACTGCTGCACGCAGTCGGTGCCGCTGCCGAGTCTCTGCTGGAGGATCATCAGGATCGGTTGCTCGGAACGCGCGTCGGTCCGTATCGGGTGGTGTCGATTCTGGGCCATGGCGGCATGAGCGTCGTGTACCGCGGCGAGCGCGACGATTCGCAATACACCCAAGTGGTCGCGATCAAGGTGCTGCAGCATGCAACGGTGCATCCGCGCCTGCGCAGCCGATTGCACAGCGAGCGTCACATTCTGGCCACGCTCGATCATGGCTCGATCGCGCGCCTCATCGACAGCGGCGACCTCGAGGACGGCACGCCGTACCTGGTCATGGAATATGTCGATGGCGAGTCCATCGACAGCTATTGCGACAGCCGCACACTATTCATACGCGAGCGCCTGGAGCTGTTTATCTCGGTTTGCGCCGCAGTCCACTACGCACACCGCAATTTGGTGGTGCACCGCGACATCAAGGCATCGAATATTTTCGTCACCGACGAGGGAAATCCGAAGCTCCTCGATTTCGGCATCGCAAAATTGCTCGCCCCGGAAAATCTCTCGCATACATTGCCGGTGACGCGCCTGCAGGAGCGCATTCTCACGCCTGAAAACGCCGCACCGGAACAGGTTCTGGGCAGGCCCATCACCACCGCCACGGACATCTACGCGCTCGGGGTGCTGCTATATCAATTGCTGACCGGCCGCTCGCCCTACCGACTCTTGAGCTATAGCCAGCTGCAATTGGAACGCGCCATCTGCATGGATGACCCGGCCCGCCCGAGTCAAGTGGTGGTCGCCAAACTCAAAGGCGAAACCGACGCCGATCGCAGCCGCATTTCCGATCGACGCGGACTGTCACCGCAACGCTTGCGGGCGCGACTGAGCGGAGATTTGGACGCCATCGTAGGCCTGGCCATGCGCAAGGAGCCGGACCGGCGCTACTCTTCGGTTGAGGCGCTCGCCGATGATTTGCGCCGGCACCTGCTCGGCCAGCCAGTGCGAGCGCGCCACGGCGATTGGCGCTACAACTCTGCCAAGTTTCTGCGCCGCAATCTGCTCGCCACAGTCGCTACAGGTGCGGTGTTTGTCGGCCTGGCGCTGATCGCCGGCGTAACTCTTTGGGAGAACCACCGCATTTTGCTGGCCCGTGATGCGACGGCCCTCGAGCGGGATCGGGCACAGCAGGTTTCCGCGTTCATGGTCGACGTCTTCTCGCAGGCGGACCCGTTCAACGCCCAAGGCAAGGAACCCACCGCCAAGGATTTGTTGGACCAGGGTGCTGAAAAAATCAAAGGCAATTTGATTCTGCAGCCCGAAGTCCGCGCCCAGCTGCTGGAAAGTATCGGTCTTGCCTACCGCCGGCAGGGATTGAACGATCGCGCCATACCGCTGTTCGAACAAGCAGTGGCCATTCGGCGCGACGCTCGACCGGTGGACAACGGCAAGCTGGCCGCGGCGCTCGCCAATTTGTCGCAAGCCCAGACAGATGCCGGTCGTCTGGCCGGGGCCGAAGCGAATATCAAAGAGGCGATCGCGCTGTCTCAAACGGGCAATTCGCCGCGCTCGGTCGAAACGGCTGACATTTTGTACCAGTACGGGCACTTCTCGCTGAACGCCAAAAGCGACCCGGATCTCGCCAAGACTCTATTCGACCAGGCGCTCGTCATCTATCGCAGCGCGCCGGGCGATCAACGCTTGGGGATTGCAACGACACTGGGCGCACTGGCCGGCGCCGCGCAATGGTCCGGCGATTATGTGGCGGGCGAGCAGTTGGTGCGCGACTCGATGAATTTACTGGGCGCGACGGTCGGCCGCAATCATCCCGACTACGCGGCCGCGATGGCGAACTTGGGTTACCTGCTGATGCAGCAAGGCAAGTACCCCGAGGCGGAACAAATGCTGAACGAGTCCTTGCTGATCGAGCGCGGTGATTTTGGGCTTGATAACCAGCGCGTCGCCTCGATCGAAGCGAATCTAGGCACAGTTTACGAGCGGGAGGGCGACCCGGTCCGCGCCATGAAGATGACCCAGGATGCTGTGAGAATAATTTCGGAGCGCTTGGGTCCCGAGCATTACATGGTTGGCTATTTCATGGATGCGGTCGCGAAATTGTATCTCGATGCCGGCAACCTGGATGCCGCCGAGCGCACGGCGCGCCAAGTGCTCGCCATATACGAGAAGTCGCTGCCTCCTCGGCATTTATATGTAGCCGCGACGCGACATCTGTTGGGTGAGGTGCTTTTGCGACGCGGTCAGTTGCGGGAGGCCGAAGTCGAACTGCGCGCCGCCCTGGAGATGGACTTGAGCTCTGCGGGACCTGGCGATTGGCGCGCAGCCCGCACCGAAGCGAGCTTGGGCTGGCTGCTGATCGCGGAGAACAACTCTGCTGAAGGCGAACAGATGTTGGTTGCAGCGCGATCGAAAATGTTGAAAAAGGTCGGGCCGCTGCATCCGGAAGTGGAGCTGGCGACGAAACGACTCGTTGATTACTATCGCGCACACCATCGTGACGCTGAGGCCGTGCGCGTTCTCAACGAACTGAAACAGCCTGCTGCCTCGGTATTGCGGTAAACTACTCGCAATATTGGAGGGTTCCTTGATGCCAAACAGAAAACACCCCGGTGCGGCGCTGTTAGCGGCGATTCTCGCGGCTGCTTTTGTAAATGTTGCGCACTCCGGCGCACGCGAAGAAGGACGTTTGCTCACTGCCACCGAGGTACTTGAAGAAGTCAGGGCGATGCCGGACGTGCGTCTGCCGGATACCTTGCTCGCGCACGCTTATGGCATCGCCGTTATTCCCGATGTCACCAAAGTCGCATTTATTTTCGGTGGACGTCACGGCAATGGCGTGCTGTCGGTGCGCGACAAATTGACCTCTCCGTGGAGTAATCCGGTATTCGTGTCTCTGACCGGCGGTAGCTGGGGTTTTCAGGCAGGAGCGCAATCCTCTGACATCATCTTGGTCTTCACCACGAAGACTGGCATTGAGGGCATCGCCGGCGGCAAGCTCACGCTGGGCGCGGACGCTTCCGTCGCGACCGGACCGGTGGGACGCCAAGGGTCGGCGGCCACGGACATGAATTTCAATGCGGAAATTTACTCCTATGCCCGCACGCGCGGATTATTCGGCGGTATCGCGCTCGATGGCAGCGTGATCTCGATCGACCGCTCGGCGAATGCATCGTTCTATCACAAGAGCGGTGTGACCGCGTCGGAGGTCTTTTCCGGACAGGCGCCGGCGCCTCCCGAAACGGCGCAACGATTCCTTGAACGGTTGGCTCAAGCCACCGGCACCGCGACACGCACCTCTCCCGCGCCGCAGGCCGATGTTCCCGCGACCGCGGGACAGCCGCCGGGAGCGGCGCCAACCGCGGAGCCCGCGCGCACCTATCCTCTCGAAGAACAAAAGAAGTGAGATTTGGCGGTCTCGCCCGCGGCGCAAGAGCGCGCCGGGCGCGATGTTTGCCGCCGGCCCTGCTTGTGCTTTTTGCGGCGTTCGCGCAGGCACACGCGCCACTGGTGCTGTTGACGGACTTCGGCACTCAAGATGGCGCAGTGTCCGCCATGAAGGGCGTCGCCTATGGCGTATCCCAGGACTTGCTGATCTCTGATTTGAGCCATGAGAATCCGAGCATTTTCGATGGCGCGTACCGGCTTTACCAAACGGAACAGTTCTGGCCCGTGGGGACTGTGTTCGTTGCTGTGGTCGATCCCGGGGTCGGCACGGCAAGACTATCGGTGGTTATGAAGACGCGCACGGGCCGCTATTTCGTCGGCCCTGACAACGGGCTGTTGTCCTTGGTCGCGGAACGGGATGGCATCGAGGGCTTGCGCCAGATCGATGAAAAAATAAACCGTCGCCCGGGATCGGGCGAATCACATACGTTTCACGGCCGCGATGTATTCGCTTATACGGGCGCGCGCCTCGCCGCGGGCGTCATCACGTTCGAGCAGGTCGGACCGCCGCTCCTTCCTAAAAGCCTGATCACGCTGACATATCGAAAACCCCGGCGCGAGGAGCAGCAAGTGTCGGGCATGATTCCGATACTCGATGTCCAATACGGCAATGTCTGGACCAATATCCCGAAGGCCATGTTTGACGAGTTGCATATTGCGCTCGGTACACCGCTGCATGTGCGCATCTATAGCAAGGACAAGCTGGTCGATGAAACAGTGGCACCCTACCAACGCACCTTCGGCGAAGTGCCGATTGGCAAGCCCTTGGTGTACGTCAACAGCTTGCTGAATCTCGCCGTTGCGCTCAATCAGGGCAGCTATGCCGCGCTCCACAAAATAGAGTCCGGCCCGGACTGGTGGATCGCGATCAGCAAAAACTAAAGCTTCATTCGGTCTCTTGCAGACTGACCATGGTCGCGCCGAAGACATTCGAACAGCGCCGCGCCACGCCCAGATCCCGTTTGGCATCGGTGCTTTGACATTCCTTTTGAGCCACGGCGGCGGAGAGCGTCGCCGCTTGGCCAATGCGTGCCGCAGCTTGCGCCGTGGGGCGGATTTTCTCGAAGGGCCCGGATTGACTCACATACTCGGCCGGCAGTGACAGCGCCGAAAAATCCCGCGGCGTCTCCGTCACCATCACCATCAGATAATCGGTCCCCTTAGGTCCCAGTGCGGTCACACTCCAATCTTGCCGCGGCAGCTGCATCAATTGGTTTGCCTTGAGTGCGTTCGCCGGATCGAGAGTATTTGGAAACAGCAGATAGAGGCTGTCGGGTTGGCTGCCTCGATAGAAAACGTACACATAACCATCGCGCGCAGAGCGGACCGACATCGAAAGATTGCTGCCGATCTTCAAGGCCGGCGAGGCAAGCATCGCATCCACCTGCCAACGATCGTCGCGTTGATTGAAGATGTCGTTCAGCGTGGCCAGGGTGTCGATCGGAACCGGCGCGGCGTCGTTTGCCGCGGGCGCCGCCGGCGCCGGCGCTGGCGCCACCGCGCTGTTAGCCGCCGCCGGCGGGACGCTGCCCGTGGAAGGTTGGCTCGGCGGCGCATCGCCGAAGGCCGGCACCAAGGCGGCGTTGCCCGCGAGCGTGGCATGCTGGCGCGCCGAGTCTTCTTGAGTTTTATCCAGCCGCGCTTGCACGCAGGCAGTCAGTTCCTGCATCGACAGCGCGCCGCTATGATCCGTATCGACGGCGCCACCCGCGAGGCATTGCTCGAAATTGTAGGTCATGGCGCCGCCTTTTGAAGTATCCCACGCCACTTCATTGTTTCTCGCGGCCGCGAGGATCACCAAATTGTGGTCGGTGGTGTGAAAATCCACACCGCGCGCCTGCGAAAAGCTGCCCAGATTCACGGCCAGTGAACACTGCGGACTCGAGGCCTCCGCGCTGAACTTCGGCCGGTACCCCGCCGCGAAGGAGCGCGAACCTGCCGCTTGCGCGACCCCGCCCGAGTGGCATGAGTCGAGCATCACCACAGTCTTATCGGCTTTGGCGCTCAGCGGCCGGATCATGCCGGCGAATTCAGCATTGGTCACCACGCGCATATCCTGCATCACCAAACTCTCGGTGCACTGTCCGGTCGCCTTGTTGAAATATCGAGCGCCGTGTCCCGAAAAATATACGTACAGCTTGTCGCCCGGCATCATGGCCTGGTTCATGCTGGCGAAGGCCTGCTTCAATCCTTCGCGCGTCACTTGCCGCTCGGATAATTCGACGATGTTCTGCGGCGGAACGCCAAATCGCTGCGCCAATTCAATCCCGAGCTTTCTGTCGGTCAGCACGCCCGGCAGCGGACTCTTTTGATATTCCGAAACGGTGATGATCAGCGCATGATTCGACGGCACCGGCTCGGCATAGTTCGCATCGGGCTGGACGGTGCGAATCCCCGTTGTCAGGATCTGGCCGTTATTCCCGGCCTCCCGGCCGCTGCGCAATTGCGACAAGGGCGAGTGCTGGACGACGGCGGGCGTGGCTGGCGGTTGCTGCGCCCACGCGGCGCTCACACCAAGCAGCAAACACAGCGCGCGCATGCGTGCGAATACAGGGTGGTTCATGTTTTCTCCCGTCTTGCGCTTGCCGCCGCCTGGGCGATCGCGGTCGCCAGTGAAAAAGCCTCGTCCGGCGTCTCGGTCTGCGCCTCGAGCCACTTTATATCAAGGCCCTTCTCGGCTGTCGCATCGCCTTGCAGCTGCCAGCGCCAGATCACCCAGCCTTGAGCGGCCCAGAGCTTGCCGAGTCCCGCGGCTTCCGGCTCCCAGAGCTTGATCGAAGAGCCTCGTTCCGCGACCAGCTCGAGCACCTGTTCGCGCGACAGGCTCGCCGGCAGGCACGCGATCTGCAATTGGCCGGCGGCCTCCCGCGCAGTGGCCGCATACGGCCCAGTACCGGCGACGAAGCCGCGCACATTGGTATCGAAAAGCTTGGCGAATGTGAAATATCCGAGCACTACCGCCGCCGGTACGCTCAAGTCAATCAGCCAATCGCTGACGCTGACCGACAACAGCGACACCGCAAGCAGCATACCCGGCACGATGAAAAAATATTTGGCCACGGTGAGCGCTTGATTGGTGCGCGTAAACAATTCCGCCGACGCCACCAGCATCAAGAGTTCCAATCCCCAAATCCATCCAGGACTCAAGGGCCGCAAGAAGCGCCCATTCTTGATATTGTCGATGACCGTCGCGAGCACATTGATTCCGGCGTAGCGGGAATCCATCGGCGTGGCCTTGATGTCGTTGAGCTCAGGCGCGGTTGATCCGACCACCACGACTTTGCCGGAGAATTGCGCCAGGAAACCGGCGTCGCCGCTGCGGACCGCCTCGAGCACGCGCGCAAATCCGAAAGTGCGATACGGCGTCGCGCCCTTGGGCCAATTGATCAGGTTGTGAGCCTGATGGGGCAAAGGCCAGCGAAGAACCTGCGCCACGCGGTACGGCAATGAGGGAATTCGATAGCCCGCCAACGTTTCAAAGCTGCTGTACCAGCGCACCACATTATCCGCATCCGGGTAGATATTGTTCGTGCCGACGCGGGCGCCGTCATAGATGCTTTTGAAGTAAGGCGTCATCAACGCAACCGTGCGCCGCCCGTTAACTTGCGATGCGGGGAATTCAGCGTCGGGCTGTGCGAACTTGAGCATACTCAAGGTGATCTGACTCGCACCGTCGTCGGCCGGATTGAGACGCACCGCGGGGAAGAAGGATCGGTCGCTGGATTGAACGTACTGGTCGAAAGCCGCCTCGCTGCCGGGATTGGCAACGTCCTCGTCAGCGAACAGGATGTCGAAAATAATAGCCCGTGCGCCGGCGGCCTCAATCTTGGCGCCGACCAATCCCAGCACCTCTCGCGGCCATGGCCAGCGGCCATATTGCGAGCCCATGGCCGCCAAGCTAGCCTCATCGATGTCCAGGACCACGACCTCGGTGTCGGCCGGATAGGCGATTGGCCGCTGCCGCATCAAGAGATCAAAGCTATCGTGCGCCAGTTGATTGTCGAATGGATGGCCCACCAAGTTCCAACCGCCGAACAAGGCAAACACGGCGGCGAGTCCCCAGTAGTAGGAGTGGCCGATCGACAGCAGCAGGCGGCCAAAGGCGTCCCGCCACTCCGGGTGCCGCGCAAACAGCCATCCTAGAGGCTTCAGCAGCCAGTCGGTTATGCCCATGGCTTGGGCAGGCCGCTAGGGCTCCTAAGGAGCGCAGGACTCATTGCTCTTGCCGGGATAGGTATTGACGGTAATTTGCCGCACGCTGATTGCGCCCGCCGCGTTTGCCAGTCCCTTTGCCAGCGCGTCCGCGCGATTGCCATCCGTCGCGAATCGTTGCGCCCCGGTCAACTCCACAAAGAACGCGGGTTGCTTTTCAAATGCCATGACCGTGACTAAATCGGTGCCGAAAGGCGGCGTTACGACAATATGGTCTTTAGGATCTGCGCCGGGAATCGCAGTCGCCACGCCGCCCGGCACGGCACGCCGCTCCAGCGGGCCCGCCGGATAGAGCACCGTCAGGTTCCCCTGGCTGTCCAGATCGAGCAGCATGACATAGGCCGGCTTTTGCAGCCGGACCTCGAAGACGAAGGATTCGCATTGCACGTAAGTATTGCCGCGGCTCCCCGGATCCGTATCGGCACGCAATCCCAGCTTATCGCTGCCCGCGGGAATGGCGCGATTCAACCACGCTTGCGCCGCGATGCGCTTGATCAAACTCGGATCGGTTGCCGCGGTCGTGCTCACGGGGTCGCCCGCAGGCCCCATGAGCTGCACGTGCTCACCGGTTTGGCGCAAGGCCAAATCACCGCCGGAGTCGACGATGGAAACGCCCGGAATGGCAGCAATCCTGGCGCGCAGCGGCGCGTCAACCTTCTCCAGCCGGATGTGCAGGATATTTCCGCCCCCATTCGGCGCCGGCGCCGCCGAAGGCGTAGGCAGCGCGGGCAAATTCATCCCCAGAAACGAATTTGAGCCCACATCCTGTGGATCTTCGGCAATCGCCGGCAGCAACTGCGGATGCTGCGCAAAATTGCGATGCTCCAGGAACGAATTCATCGCCTCGCGGGCTTGCGCATAGTTAAATGCGCCGGGCAGCAACTGGCCCTTGAGCAAGCGAAGGAATGCATCTGTAAAGGCGCCGTGATACTTGCCGTCCAGGGTTGGCGCCTGCTGCAGGGCCTGCGGCGTCGAGATGTCCGCCCCGGTTTCGCTGTCGCTGGCTCCGGATAGAAGAACAACATGCTGATACGGATAGGGGGGCGGTTGCGGTCGCGCGCCGATGGGAGCGGCGACATGGGCAACCCCTAAATCCCGCGAATTCATCGGCAGAAACCGTGTATGGCTGAAGGTCTGCCCGAATGAACGCACGACCTGCCCGGAATAGCAGCTGTCGGAGACCACCACCACCCAGCGGCCGCCCTCATCGAGGCGCTTGAGTCTCGGCACCAGATCGCGCCGCCCGACAACCAAGCTTTTGTTGGCGGCGGCAAGCGAGCTGTAGTCGAGATCGTAGGGTACCCACGCGCCCGTGGCGTAAGGCAAGTCGAAGCTGTTGTTGTCGGCGTTGGCGCTGGTACCGTGCCCGCTGAAATAAATCAGCACCGTATCGCCTTTCGAGGTGCGTTTCTCGAGGGCCGAGATTTCCGCAAGAATGCGCTGTTGCGTCGCTTCTTGATCGCGCAGCGCGAGCACATCGGCGGCTGCGAATCCCCATTGACTGGTCAGGGTCTGCTGCACCGAATCTATGTCGATCTCGGGTCCCTTGAGCTCGAAGGATTTCAGCGCAGGATCGCTAAACTGGCCCACAGCCACGAGCAATGCCACATTTCGCGCCGTGGCGACGCCCGAGAGAATCAGGCAGGCCAGAAGTACCGAAATACTGCGCGGCGCGGCAGTCATTGGTGGACCCATCACCCCATTCGCTTAATACCGCCGGTTGCTTGTTGTGTATGATTCCGGCGGTGAACAGAATAACAAAGGATGCGATGAGTTGATATTTCGCTGTAGCGGGAAGAACGGCTACTCCGCCGAGCTCTCTGGCAATCCCAAACATGTCGAGGCGAGAAAACTGGAGCGCGAGGTCGAAGTTCGGTTCACCGACGTAGACTGCATCGTGCGCACGCCGGAAGGTGTGGTGCACGCGCATCCCGGCGATGCGATATTGACCGGTAACGGCGGTCACCATTGGCGGGTCTCGCATGGCAAATTTTCGCATAAATACCGGCCTGTCCCGCCGACCGTAGCCGGCGCGTCCGGCCATTACATGAGCCTCCCCTACCACATTCTTGCGCTGCAAATGGAGCAGCCGTTCGATGTGCTGCTTGCCGATGAAGTCTCGACGCTCTCAGGTCAACCCGGCGATTGGCTGGTGGACTACGGGGACGGCAGTCTCGGAATCGTTGCCCATGACATCTTTGCCACGACCTATGAGATCTTGAGCTAGTCCATGGCGCTGCATCAGGCAATCCAGCGGGTACTCTTGATCGGCGTCCGATTGCACATTCCGCCGCCGCCCGCCGCGACCAGTCCTCCGGAGCGATTGTTGCCCCTGATCGAGGCCCTCGCGCCTGCCCACCTTATGTTTGATGCCCGTGCCGTGCATTATGGCCATCGCTATCGAAGCGGTTTCTGGGCGATCTATCTGTTGAGCGCGGTCGCCGTGCTGTTCGCGGTGCTGCCGCTCGCGCTGGGATGGGATGATCGGCGCCACTTGCTGCACCCCTACCTGGGGCTTTGGGCGCTCGCCGAAGTTGTAGTCATCGGTGCGGTGAGCGCCATTTATTGGGTGGGACATCGGCGCGACTGGCAAGGCCAGTGGCTGCGCGCCCGCACCGCCGCGGAATTGATTTGGTATCTGCCTCTCGTCGCTCCCCTCATCGATTTCTCGCAACCCGAACCTTCGGCGAATTGGTACATGCGGGTCTTCGATCCTGGCAATCACCTGCGAAGCGGCGACGAACTGGAAGCGATTTGCGCAAAAAACGAGGCTCTGGCGCGATCGCTGCTCGATGCCGTGTGGTCCGATCCTTCGTTCATTGTGAAATATGCGCTTTGGACCACGGGCATTCTCGAGGCGCAGGCACACTACCATCATCGAGTCGCCATCAAGCAGCACGCGCTGCTGCACCGGGTCCATTCTGTGAATATAGGCCTGTTCGGGTTGACCGCATTTGGTGCGCTGCTGCATCTTTTTGTACACACCGTTTGGCTTTCGCTGCTGACCACTTTTTTCCCCGCGCTCGGCGCATCGCTGCACGGCGCTCTCGCCCAGTCCGAGGCTTATCGGCTCGGCTCAACCTCCGAGCGCCTATGGGGAGAATTGCAGCGCGCCATCGGATCGATTCGGGCGACTTTGGAGCCGCAGGGACCTGCGCCTGAGGCTGCCGCGGTCAAAGAGTCGATTATGGCAGCCATCGAACTGATCCTGGAGGAACACCAGGATTGGCACATGCTGGTGCGCCCGCACCATCTACCGTTGGCATGAAGAGTAATATTGCGACTGGCTAAAAATCTGGGGGGTCGACCATGAAATTCAGCTCTTTTATTCGATTTGCTCCCGTGCTTCTCGCCGTTGGCGCCGCCGGCATGCCGGTGCTGGCCGCCGATATTGCCGTGAGGTTGACAGGCGATCAGGAAGTGCCGGCCGTAACCTCTGCCGCCACCGGCGTCGGCACCATTGTCATTAAAAATGATCACTCCGTAAGCGGCAGCATCAAGACCACCGGCATTGAAGGCACCGTGGCGCACATCCACTTGGCCGAACCCGGCAAGAACGGTCCGCCGATCATTACTTTGACCAAGACTGCGGACAATACCTGGTCCGTCCCGGACGGCGCCAAGCTGACCGATGATCAGTTCAAGAGCTTCAAAGACGGCAATCTTTACGTCAATGTACACAGCGCGGAGCACAAGGGCGGCGAGATCCGCACACAACTCAAGCCATAACGGGGAGCCGTGGCGATGCTGCGATCGTTCGCGATGCTTTGGGTTGCGGCGCTTGTGCTTGCGTGCGCATCAACGCACGCGCAGTCAATCGAACAATTACGCGCTTATCAAAACTTCGAAAACGCCAAGGCAGCCAACAAAATCTCCGCGGCGCTCAAGTATGGCAAGGAAGCCGTTAGACTGACCGAGGGCGCCGACGACGAGCAAGACTTGATCGAATTGCTGCGCAACGTCGGCGATTACGCGGCGCAAGCCGGCAGCTACAGCCTCGCCAACGAGTACTACATTCGGGCGCTCCGCTTGCAGGAGGCATCGCTTGGGCCCAATCACCCGGATCTCGTTCCAATCCTCACGGCCCTGGCCGAGCTATCGGTCAAGGACAAACGCTACTCAGACGCGGAAGCGCAACTGACGCGCATCGCGAACATCGAGCGCAGCGCCTACGGCGACCGTCATGAGAACACGCTCTCGACGCTCGCCAAGCTGCGTGATCTCTATCGGATCACGAACAGCTCGCAAGAGCTCGCACGCGTGGAAGCGCAATTGCAGCCTCCTCCTCTCACCAATCGCGGTTCTCTGCCGCGCCCCGGTGAGATCGCCGGCAAGGACCGCCACTACCAGCAAAACGGGCAGGGCTTCGCGACGGTGCGCGTGTTCTACGGCACGAACCGTGCGCCAACGGGAGAGATGAAGCCGACGCAGTACTACGGTACGGCGCGGGGCGATCTGCAATACGGATTGCTTGACGTCACCATTCCGCGGATTCATCAGGAAGCGCAACTCGAAACGCAGCCCCGGTGGGTCGAATATACCTTCGCCGCGGATCAGGCGGCCATGCGTGCTCAATACGTGCTGCTCGACAAGGTTTCCCCGCTCGAGAAAGGCGAATTCGTGCGCCAGCTACATCAGCAAGTGAGCGAATCGCGATTCAAGGACATATTCATATTCGTGCACGGCTTCAACAATACCTTTGAAGATGCGGCGCGGCGCACGGCGCAGATGGCCTACGACTTGGATTTCGACGGCACGCCGATGCTGTACAGTTGGCCGTCGCAGGGCAGCGCGACCGCGTATTCCGTCGACGAAGCGGCGGTGGGCATCAGCGGACGGCGCTTGGCGGATTTTCTCGAAACCGTCGTGCGGTCGGGCGCGCAGCGCATTCATTTGATCGCCCACAGCATGGGGAATCGCGCGCTGATCGAAGCGCTGCAGACTTACCTGGCCAAGCGTGCGCCGGAGAATCGCCAGCATATTTTCGGCCAGATCGTATTTACCGCGCCCGACGTGGATCGCGACTATTTCACCGACGCAATCCAATCGCTGGCGGGAGCCGCCGAGCGAGTCACCTTGTACGCGTCCGATAACGACTATGCGCTGCGCACGTCTCAATTCGTCCATGGCGCCCCGCGGGCGGGAACCGCGGGCGATGTCATCGTCAAATTAGCGGGTCTTGATTCCATCGATATGTCATCGGTACCTGCGGATGCCCTCGGGCATTCGTACTTTGCCGCCAATTCCGGCGCCATCTACGATATTTTCGGCTTGCTGTGGCGCGGCGACCCGCCGCCGCAGCGTTGCGGTATGAGCGATCGCAAGCCGGGCGGCAGCCTCACGGTATGGTGGTTCAACGCCGACGCATGCAAGGGCGGTGATATGCTCGAAGCCGGCGTGATGTTGAAGCGATTTGGACAGTTGGCGCGCCAGCGGGTGCTTGCCAACATCTCGGCACTCACCGATCCTTCACAACAGCAAGAATGGAAGCTGGTACTGACTCGTCTCGACGGGTTGCTGCCGACGCTTCCGCCAAAAAGCGGTGCATCCCCATGACAACCCGGATCAAGACCTCGCTTACCAGCGCGCTCTGCTGCCTCATCTTGCTGCAAATGCAAGCGGCATTTGCGGCGAAGGAAACCGTGTCGGTGCGCGCCTACGTGAACGACACCTGCATCATCGCGGATGAACCTTTCTTTTTGCCCGTCGCGCCGCCCAAGGACGGATCCGAGCAGACGACGGCAAAGTTTCTGCCGCTGCTTGGACTTGTCGTGGGCAAGCTGACTGAGCTTTTTATCAATCACGAAATACAGTCATCCGCCAATCGCTACAAAGCCGGGGTTGCACGCAAGGACACGCGCTACGCGGCAACCAAGCAAATGAACCTGTATCGAGCCGACTTTGAACCGGCTCCCGCGCTTGGGATCAATGCCAGATTGGGCTGCATGACGATTGTCGCCGCCAATTTCAAGCCCGATGCGACCGAGTGCATGGCGGCTTACGCGCCGAAGGAACTCGCGAAAGAGAGTGTCGGCCTGCCGCAAGCTGAATGGAAGACATCGAGAACCGACGACTCAATCGAAAATCAATTGCGGCGGGCCAACATCTGCGTCGATGGCAAAACCCGTGCCGTCTACGAAGCGCGCTTCGAATTTTCGGCCGATGGGACCGCCTATCGATTGAAGGATGCGGGTTATCGAATCGATTCACTGCTGACTACCGAGAAACCGGGCTCTTCCCGCACCGCGCTTTATACCCTGAAGATTTCCAATCCCAGCGCGACAGATCAGCAAGAAGTCCTGTCGAGCGCCTGGGTGAATATCGGCACTGTCAAGGCAGGCTCGCGCTCGCACGGCTCGGGAGGCGATGCGGCTCCCTGGCTGCGCGTGCCGCCGCTGTCCATCGAAGCGCGCCGTAATTTCGATGAGAAAACCAAAGTTCATCAGCAGGTTACCGGCGAAATCGAGGCGCTGCAGCGCGCACTCACCCGCAATCAGCGGCTGCTCGCGGGTTTAGATCAGCGAATTGCCAAGGCCACGCCCGATGTGGTGGATGGTTTGAAACAGGAACGCACGCGGGTCGCCGTGCAAAATCAGGCGCAATCCGCGGAATTGGACGCGCAACGGGCCGAATATCAAGACTTGCCGCGAGAGCCTTTGGAATTCATGCCGGTTACGATCGAAGTGGCGGTCACGGAGACGGAATCCGAGAAGAAAGCGCAAGTGGCGCTGGCGGAGCTGGTGGGCAGCAACAGCGACCTGGTCGCCTCGTCCATCGGCAATTCTGCCACGGGCCTTATTTCCAAATCCGCGAGCTTGAACGACATCAAGATCGAGGCAGACCCGGCGGAATTGGCCGCCTCGCTGGAACAGGCGCGCGCCGGCTACTATGACGCGGTCGTTGCCGCACAAACCGGCACGGCCTCATCCAAGGGAGATTTGGAACGCAACCTTGCACTCGAAAAAGATAAATATAATGAAGCCAGGCGTCTGGCCGGATTGGAGCAGATCAAATGAGGCTAACACTCGTCGCGATCGTCGCCCTCGCCGTACTCTCCGCACTGCCCGGGTCGGCCAGCCGGGCTGACGAGGAGCAAAAATCGGTCCTGTCGAATGAGCAGATTCAGCAAGCACTGCAGGCGCCGGTCACCCGCAGCTTTACGCCGCGCGGTCTTGCGCGACGGCAGGGGAGTGACTCAGGCCAATCCGTCAATTTGAACATCCCCTTCGAACACAATTCGAGCGCTCTCATGCCGCAGGCCGCCGCACAGCTCAAGGAGTTGGAGCTGGCGTTGAATTCGGCTTCTCTGGGCAAGGATCGATTTGTGGTCGCCGGACATACCGACGCCAAAGGCAGCGCGCAGTACAACAAGCAGCTTTCGTTGAAGCGCGCAGAGGCGGTGAAGCGCTTTTTGGTTGCCAAGGGTATGGATGCCGGTCGATTGACCACGGTCGGCTATGGGTCCGAGAAATTGCTCGTGGCTGATCGGCCCGAAGACCCCAGCAATCGCCGCGTTGAAATTCGAGATCTCGGTTCCGCAAACTGACTACAGAGCACACAGCGCTGATCGAACGGGCCAGCGAGCCATATCGCAGCGCCGGTGCATTCGCTTACAAATTTGCGCGCGGCAAGCTGCGCGGTGATCCGGTGTTTCGCGCTCTCCTCGAGCGGGGATTGTTGCTGGACCGCGGCGACATTCTGGACCTGGGATGTGGCCAAGGGTTGCTGGCCGCCTGGCTAAAGGCGGCGCTGCTCTGCTACGAGAGCGGCAGCTGGCCGCAAGGCTGGCCTCCGGCGCCAAAGCCGCGCTCGACTCGCGGGATCGAACTGATGATGCGCGATGTCGAGCGTGCACGCGCAGCGCTTGGCTACGATTGCGAGATATCCCAGGGCGATATCCGCAGCGCGGAATTCGGCACCACAGACGCGGTGGTCATTCTCGATGTCTTGCAGTACATCGGTCAGGAAGAGCAGTTGCAGGTCCTCAGAAGGGTGCGCGCCGCATTGCCCGCAAGCGGTCTCCTATTGTTGCGCATTGGCGATGCGGATGCCGGGCTGCGCTTTCGCTACACTCAGTGGGTCGACAAGCTTGTTATGTTGTTCCGCGGCCATGCAACCGTGGCCACACATTGTCGGAGCGCGAATCAGTGGCGCGAGCTATTGCGCGAGTGCGGCTTCGAAGTTCAGACCACACCGATGAGCCACGGAACTCGCTTCGCCAACGTTTTGTTGATTGCGCACGCGGTATAAATTTCAGGCCTAGCGTCCCGCTCGATAAACGATGAGGCTGGTGACGCTGTCATCGCCCGTCACCGATGTCAGATGCCCATCGCGGGAGAAGTTGAGCTGATATTCGCCGTGCGAGGATCTCCACATTCTCCATTGCGGCGCATCAAGCGAAAGATTCTCGCTGGTAAGAGGATAGCCAACCGCGACGATGACTTGCTCGCGCGACATGCCAATCATGACTCTGCCCTGGCGGATCGCCTCTTGTATAGCGGCCGGATATGAAGAAATGCGCCCGCGAGGGTCGTCCTTGATGACGATCTTGTTGACCCACGCATCCAAGGATTCCTGGTCGCGCCCGT
>Ga0302325_10013661_pt1 | contig 17312 bp, 13 predicted proteins | sample Palsa_T0_2_FD_201948 | JGI IMG/M metagenome (GOLD analysis project Ga0302325, IMG submission 201948) | Peat permafrost microbial communities from Stordalen Mire near Abisko, Sweden - Palsa_T0_2 | ecosystem: Environmental > Terrestrial > Soil > Palsa > Peat permafrost | place: Sweden: Abisko... | reverse complement strand
AACACCTCAAATCCGGTAAAAGGGGAAAGTCGTAGACGCTATGGCAGCACCAGGAAGTGGCCGCCGCTGAAAAGCGCGCCGCCGGGTGTTACTACCTGGACGGTTCCGGGGGTTGCGCCGGGCAGGTACGGTGGTCGAGATAGCGGAACCCGAGGTTGGTTGCCTCCTAGCGTATCGCGGTCCTGTGCGGAACGGGCCGGACTGAATGCCGGCGGCCTTAACGGTTACTTCCTTAAATGCGCCCATAGCGAACCATAATGGGGGCCGGCCGTAGTTTCAATTTCCGAAGCAGTACAGTGCGGTCCTCGTGCGCAGATACAAATACCGGTCGAGCGGCACCGGAGTCGCGAACACTTCATCGTCCATTGCATTAAGTGCGAGCATCTCCCAGTCGGGACCCGCTTTTATCACCGCAACCTGCCCGCTCTGACTAACGGTATAGATTTTGCCGTCGGCCGCCACCGGAGAGGAATAGTAGAAATCAACGGCCCCTGTGATGCGCCCCTGCTTCAGTACAGAGCCCGTCGCGGCATCGAGCGCCGTCAGGATGCCGCCTTCCTTGACCAGGTAAAGCACGTTCCGGTACAGCAGCGGCGAAGGAACGTTGGGTAACGATTTGTAAAATCGCCAGAGGATGCTGCGGCCCGTCATATCACCGCTGCCGCCGAGTCGGACAGCCATCACCGAGTTGATCGACGATCGCTTTTCGCGAAATTTCTCCCATTCGCGTTCGTCCAGAAAGCCATCATGGTCGAAATCGGACTCTTCGATATCTTTCCTGTACCGCGGATCGACCTCATCGATCCCCAACTTTCCGTCTTTGTTTGCATCCCATTCTTTGAGGACTTCTGCGTATGGGGGAATCTTTTCCTGGTTGCCCTGGTCGGATCCACCGGCCCAGCCCAAGACATAGGCGATGTCGCCAGCCACCACCGGCGTCGGCTTCATCTGCCAAGTCAGGCCGCGGATGGACCAGATCTCCTTGCCGGTCTCTACCTCATAGGCGATGAAGCGGCTGGTCCCGGCAACCAGGACCTGCAAGCCACCGTCACGCGGCTGATAGAGCACCGGAGTCGAGAATCCTCGTGTCATGTCGGGACGGTCTACCCGCCACGCCACACGGCCGTTGTGCTGATCCACCGCGATCAGAAACGATCCTGTCTCAGAATCGCAGACCTGTATGACTTTGCCATTTGCCAGTATGGGGGACGCCCCCAAGCCGAACGGATTATTGAACGGCCCGAGAGGAACCCGCCAGCGCTCTTCGCCGTCAGGCCCATGCGATATCAAACCGAAATCAGTGAAGAAGGCGTAGGTGTTCTTCCCGTCGGTAGCCACGCTTGGCGAGGCCGGACTGTTCGACTTATGCAACTCCTGTTTGCGCGTCCGCGCAATTTCCCTCCGCCAGAGGATCTTCCCGTTGGCACGGTCGAGCGTAATCACATAGAGCTTGTCAGCATCGAACGCAGTCACGAAGATCCGGTCGGCGGTAAGCACTGGCGACGAGTGTCCAGGGGGTAGGGTAGTCTTCCAAATCACGTTCTTAGCCGGCCCGAACTCCACCGGCAGATTCGCGGCATCGGAAACGCCACTGGCATTGACGCCCCGAAATTGGGGCCACTCAGCGGCGCCCAGCACGCTGGCGGCGGTAGCCATAATGAGGATACGGAAGTGCGCCATCGAATCGAGTATATACCGAGGTGGAAGGTTCTGCGAGTAGGGCCGCCCGCTTCAACCCGCCCTGTTATGTCACCGGCGGGGCGGTACGCTCATCACTTAACCCGACAGGCCAACTACCGAACCGCGCCTGACTTGTTCCCACATGCCTCCAGCAAGCCGCCAGTTGGGGTGAAGGTGGTAACATGCTATAACCGCCACGATGCATCCGCCGCATACGATCGCCCACCACCGCATCACTATCGAACTCGGTTTTGCGGGCTGCGAAGAGGGCAATGTCCTCCCGGATCAGAAACGGCGTGTGGAACTGAAGCACCTCTTCGACGTTGCGCGCATAGCCTGGGACGCATGAAACAGACCGTGGATGTGGCGGCGCTACTTGATGGCCACCCTTGGTCGACTTATCAGAAACTGCTGACGGTTCTCGCCGCGCTCGCGGTCATCTTTGATGGTTTCGATATTCAGATCCTGGGCTTTGCCATCCCCTCGCTGATCCGGGAGTGGCACGTAGCCCGAAGCGACTTCGGTCCGGTGCTCGCAATGGGACTATGCGGGATGGCCGCGGGCGGACCGCTGGCGGGCTATTGCGGCGATCGCTTCGGCCGCCGTAAGGCACTCATCGCTTGCGTGGTTCTTTTCGGGCTGGCCACGATCGCGACCGCGTTTGTCCAAGGGTTTGTAGGCCTCGCGGTTTTGCGTTTGCTGACCGGGATGGGCACCGGCGGCGCTCTGCCGAACGCCAGCACCCTGGCCGCGGAGTTTGCACCCCTCCGACGGCGTCCGACGGCGGTAAAACTTACACTGGTCTGCTTCCCACTCGGCGGCATGCTGGTCGGTCTGCTGGCCGCGTGGGTACTGCCGAGGCTGGGGTGGCGGGGGTTCTATGCGATCGGCGGCGCCCTGCCGCTGCTCTTCGCGGTGGTGCTTTGGGCGGTCCTGCCCGAGTCACCGCGGTTTCTGGCGCGCCGGCCCGCGCTGTGGCCGCGACTCGCCCGCCTGCTGACCCGCATGGGGCACGCCGTTCCGGACGGGTCCCTGTTCGAAGACCATGCCGAACGCGGGACCGCAGACGGTGCGTCGCTGCGCACTTTGTTCGGCCCCGGCCTCGCTCACGATACCGCGGGCCTATGGGTCGCGTTCTTCTTCTGCCTGGGATCCGTTTACCTGATTTTTGGCTGGCTCCCGGCAATGCTAACCGCGCAGGGTCTTGACCTCGCCACGGCTAGTTCCGGACTCGCCGTTTACAATCTTGGTGGAGTGCTCGGTGTACTGGTGTGGGCCATGTTGGTGAGTATCCTGGGGTCGCGTAGGCCGCTCCTATCCGGTGCGCTCGCTTGTGCCGGCAGCGCGCTGGCTCTTCTCATGGTCCCTATTCAGGCGCATGGTGGCCATATTTTGCTGATCGCATGTCTCGGGATTAATGGTCTCCTGGCCAACGCCGTCCAGACATCCATGTACGCGCTAGCTACACACTCTACCCCATCAGTGCACGAGCAACCGGAGTGGCGTACGCGGCGACAATGGGGCGAGCTGGAGGCTTGCTGACTTCGCTGCTCGGTGCGTACATCATTCAGGCCGGCGCTAAGACTTACTGGTCCGTATTGGCGATCGCGATGGTGTGTGCGTTTACCGGCCTGGCCTGGGTACGAAGCCACTACCCGGCGATCGGGAAACTTGGGAAGATTACAGCCACTGCTCGGCCAACAACCGCGTGCATCCCCTCCCCCCATCAACCACCGCACCGCCCTCGTGGACCGCGCCCTACGTAACGAGTTCCCTCACGCTCCCTGCCAGATTGCCCGAGGCTTTCATCAAGCTTTCTTGCGGCGCGGGCCCATGGGCCCGGGTGCGGCGAACGGGTCTCTAAGGGTGGGGTGCGAGTGCCGGCCATGGTCCCGCGGCGCGCGTTCGACGAGGCGCGTCAACCTGCCACTCTTGGCATCGGAAGCGATGGCGATCCCAGTCATCGGCGTCATAGCGCGCAAACCACTGCCAGCTCGTTGCAACGGGCACGCGGCCGGGAGCGCTCAGTTGTTACGGTAGGCAGCAGCTTTGCCTTCCCAAGGCCCGATGTAGACCACGGCTCGTGGCTTGGCGGCGCGCAACATGTCCGCGCCCTTTTCCGTAACGGCGGTGCCTTTCAAGTCGACTTCGCGGAGGGACGGCATGGCGATGAGGTCCGCGACGGCTTCATCGTTGATACGTCCGCAGCCTTGCAGTTTCAGCCGCTCGAGACCGGTCAGCGATTTGAGTTGCTCCAACCATTTCTGGGTGACGCTGAGGGTGCTTACTTCTCCCAGCTTCGCGCCTTCGATTCCCACCGACGTCGATACGCAAGCGAAGCGCAGTTCGCGCAGGTTCTTGAGAGTGAGAACGGCCTGGAGTCCGGTGTCGGACATGGCGATACTCCAGACGTTCTTGTCGTTGCCCTGGCGGCCGCTCAGATCGAGGTAGGTCAAATTCGGCATCTGGCGGAGTGCTTGCATTCCGGCGTCGCCCAGTTCGTTGCCGCCCATGGTCAATGCCCTGAGGTTCGTCAGGCTGGTGAGCCGCTCCAGGCCGACGTCGGTCATTAAGGTGGAGCCGACATCGAGCGATTCGAGTAAGGTGAGTCCGGCAATATGCTCGAGAGCGGTGTCGCCGGCCTTGGTGCCGTGCAGGTTGAGGCGCTTGAGACGCTTCCAGTCTTTGATGGCGGCGACACCTTCATCGGTGACGTACTCGGCGAAATAAAGATTGAAATCGGTAACGCCGCGCAGGTTCTTGATCTCTTGCATGCCGCCATCGGTGATGCGGGTGAGGGAAAGATCCAGAACACTCAAGGCGGGATAACGAATTAAGCGGCGGAGGTCGGTATCGGTGACCCAGGTCCCGCGCAGGCTGATGCCGGTAACGAGGCCCTGAGCGTTGCGCGCCACGGTGCCGCCGAGCGCGGTGATCCATTGGGTGTCCTCGCTTGTGGGAGTTTCGCCACAGGCTGAAACTGCGCAGAGGAGGACGGCGAAGCAAAGTGTTTTCATTGGCGGGGCTTTCATTGACGAATTCTGCGGTTGGGCAAAGCCGAATCACGATCGAATACGATTTGACAATCAGGCAGAGCGGTTTTCAGGGCAAGCATGGCGTTCTCCGTGACCAGCGTGTGATAGATGTTGAGGCCGCGCAGTTCGGTCATGGAGCGCAAGGTTTGGGCGCCCTGATCGGTAATGCTGGTGGCATCGAGACTCAACTCACGCAGCCGGGGAAGATCCTTGAGAAATACGACAGCCGGATCACTGAGCGTCATGTAGTCGAGCTTGGCGACACGCAGGTTCTTCAGGCCGGCGACCGAGGCCATGCCCTCGTTGGTGGCGCGGGTGTGGATCAGTTCGAGGCGCTGGAGTTGCTGCAAAGGTTTCAAGGCCGCAAGCCCGGCGTTGCCGGTGCCGGTGTAGTTCAAATACAGCTCGCGCAAGTTGGTGAGGGCGGCGATTTGTTCGAGGCCGGCGTCGGTGATTTCGGTGCTGCTGAGATCGAGGCTCTCGAGGTTAGCGAGTTTCGCGAGTCCGCCTAAGCCGGAGTCGGAGATGTCGAGAAAGCTGAGCCGCAGAGTGCGCAGGCCGGTGAGCAAGGCGATGTCTTCCAGACCGCGATTGGCGACATGGGAGCCGGACAGATCGAGATCGCGCAATGCCGTTAGCCCTTTTAACTGGGCCAGCCCCGGCCCGTCGACCAGCGTCCCGGCCAGCTTGAGAGTTTCGAGGTGGCTTAACGCCGCGAGCTTCGAGAGGCCCGTTGACGAGACGGTGGTGTAGCTGAGATTGAGTTCGCGAAGACCGGTGAGCCGCTGGACGGAGACCAGGCCGAGATCGGAGACTTGCGTTACCTGGAGCTCGAGTTTTTGGACGTCAGGAAGATTTTCGAGAAAGGCGAGCTGCGCATCGCTCAAGGAGGTGGAAGCCAGGTTAACGGATATTAGGTGGCCGTCCACCAAGTCAGCGCTTCCGCCCATCAGGCGAACCCACCTGGCAGTGGCTTGGGGAGAGGAATCGGTGGGCTTTGCGGTTCCGGCACGAGGCGTTCTGGAGAGAGCGGCTCCATCGAAACGGACCTTGACTTGGGGCAGCGCGGCGCGCAGCGCTTCTACACCATTGGCGGTGACCCGGCTGTAGCGGACATCGACGTCGGTGAGGTGTTTCAAAGAATGCAGACTGGCCAGGCCGGAGTTCGTCACCAGCGTCCGGTAGAGGTTCAAGACCTCCAGCGATTTCATGCCGGCGAGGACGTCCATGAATTCATCGGGCACCTGCGCGCCTAGCAGATTCAAGCTGCGAATCGATTTCAAGTTACGTAGATGCTCCATGCCGCGGCCCGTGATGCGGGTCCCGGACAGATCGAGCTCTTCCAGCGCGGTCAAATCCTGCAGATATTTGAGGCCATCGTCGGTGACTAGCGTGTTCCGCAAAATAAGATGTTTCAGGTTCCTTAGCCCGGCGAGCGAAGCCATGCCTTCGTCAGTGAAGGGATTGTCGCTCAGATCGAGATCGCGGAGTTGCGAGAAGGCCGACAGCTTGGGTTTGGCGAGACTGCATTGCGCGCAGCGGAATTGCTTTAGGCCGGACCAGGGAGCGAGTTTGTCGATGTCTTTGTCATCGACTTCGATATTCGAGTTGAAATGCCAGCTGAAAGCTAGGCGCTCGACGGAAGTCAGCGAGGCGAGGGCTTCAAACACACCGGTTTTGTCTTCGTGGCCTGCGCCCGGGTTCCAGATCCGGCCCGGCAGATAAAGCTGCCGCAGATGTGTGAGGCCTTCGAGTTTGCGAAGCTCGACGGGGCGCATGACGGCGGCGGTGAGGTCGATGGAGGCAATGTGGAAGTCGCCAGGAGGCAATTGGGAGAGATCGCGGATGGGCTCTTTTGACCCTTCCAGGATCAAACTACCTTCCCAGCGGAGCACCCACTCCGCGACCTCGCGTTCGGTCGCGGCTGGCGCGGCGACTGCAAAAAAGAGGAGAGCCGCAATAAACTGGCGCATCTCTTGTTATTCTACAGGTATGAGCAGCGGAAGAAAACCGCCGGGTCCGATGGAGAGTTTTCGTGCTTAACCGGATGTTTTTGTTGGTTTTGGCGGGCGGCGTTCTGTGGGGCGGCGATTTCCGGACCACCCTTTTCCCGATTCTGGAGAAGGCGAACTGCCGTGCCTGCCACAACACCGATGGTGTGGCGTCAGCGACCCGGCTGCATTTTCCCGAGGCCGATGCGGATGCCGATAAGATCGCCGCGTTTGGAAATTCGCTGGTTGTTTTGGTGGACCGGCAAAATTTGGAGGCGTCGCTTTTGCTGCGAAAGCCGACGGCGCGGATGCCGCATACCGGCGGCGAGCGGATTCAGCAGAACAGCCCGGAAGAAGCGGTATTGAAAGCGTGGATTGAGAAGCTGGCGCAATTATCGGGCGCCGAGTTGGCGGCGGCGCTGAAGTATCGGGAGCTGGAAAGTGAGGGTGGGGGCGCGGCGCAGGATGCGCAACTGCGGCGCTTGACACACAGCCAATACAACCACACGGTCCGCGATTTGTTGGGCGACCAAACCGCACCGGCGATGCAATTTCCGCCGGAGGACTTCGTCAATGGATTCTTGGACCAGTCCCGCGGGCAGAGCCTTTCGCCGCTGTTGGAGGAGGCTTATAGCAACGCCGCGGAGAAGCTGGCGCGATCGGCCTTTCGCGGCGGCGATACGCATGGGCTGCTTTCCTGTAAGCCTTCGCCTAAGCCGTCGCCGGAGTGTGGGAGGCGGTTTGTGCGGGAATTCGGACGGAAGGCGTTCCGGCGGCCGCTGGAACCCGCGGAGCAGCAGCGCTACGAAGCGCTGCTGGCTAAAGAACCGGATTTCCTGAAGGGCGCGCAGTTGGTAGTGGAGGCGATGCTCCAATCGACGAACTTCCTGTTTTGGATCAACACAGCCCCAGACCCGAAATTGAAGGCATGGGCGACGGCCAGCCGGCTTTCGTATTCGTTGTGGGACACCATGCCCGATGCCGAGCTTTTCGCCTCCGCCGAGCGTGGCGAACTGGCGACCCGGGCGGGCGTGGAGAAGCAAGTGCGGCGCATGCTGGCGGACCCGCGGGCTCACGAATCGTTAGATGAGTTCGTCAGCCAATGGCTGCGATTTGACCGGTTGACGACAGCGAGCAAGGACCGGCGCAAGTTCCCGTATTTTACGCGCGAAACAGCGAGCGCCATGATCACAGAGGCGCGCACGTTTGTCTCCGACCTGGTATGGAACGATGGCAACTTCATGGATCTTTTCACGGCCAATTACGGCTACGTCAGCCCGGAACTGGCGCGAATCTACGGCGTACCGGCACCGGCCAGGGATTTCGAACGGGTGGCATTTCCAGCGAACTCTGAACGGGCGGGGATTTTAGGACAAGGTTTGTTTCTGGCATTGACGGCGAAACCGGAAGATTCATCGCCCACGGCGCGAGGCCTCTTTGTACGGGAGCAGTTCCTCTGTCAGCATGTCCCGGATCCGCCGCCGGGCGTGAACACGAATCTGCCGCCGGTGACCGAGGCTAAGCCCCAGACCAATCGCGATCGAATGTCGGAACACACGACCAATGCCTCGTGCGCCACCTGCCACAAGCTGATGGATTCCGTGGGATTCGGACTTGAGAAGTTCGACGCGGTTGGGGCGCGCAGAGAACAAATGGTCCTTGAATTCCGCAAGAAATCGGATGAGGACGAAGACGAAGATGGAAAACATCCCATAAAGAAGACAATCATCACGCTGCCGCTGAACACGAATGCATACGTTGCCGGCATTCCGAATTCGGAGTTTTCGTCGCCCCAACAGCTGGGCGCGGTGCTGGCGAAGAGTTCCGCATGCCAGGAGTGCGTGGTGAAACAGTATTTCCGGTTTCAGGCCGGAAGAAGCGAAACGGCGGCGGACCGGCCCCTGATCCGGTTCGTCACCGACGACTTTCGCAATTCAGGTTTCCGCTTCAAAGAGTTAATATTGTCATTGGTCCTGGCCAGAGAATTTCCCCAGGAGAAGAAAGGTTTAGATGTCGCAAATAATCACCAATCGCGTTAGAACGTCCCGCAGGGCATTGCTGAAAGGACTCACGGCAGCCGGAGCACGGATTGTCATTGGCCTGCCCCCACTGCTGTCGATGTTCAATTCGACGGGGACCGCTTATGCGGCCACGCCCCCGACGACGACGGCGAAGGCGCTGGTGGAGAAGCCCATTGAAAACCGTTTTATTCTGTGGTTCAACGGGAACGGCATTCCGGAACGCTACTGGATTCCCACTGAAGAAGGAAGCAACTACGAACTGACGCCATGTCTGGCTCCGCTGGCCGCCTGGCGCAAGGACATTCACGTGCTCAGCGGTGTGGACAATGCAGCCGCCAGCGGCAAGGGGAACGGCCATACGAACTCCATGAGCGGTTTGATGACCGGCCTGGATTTCACCGGCCGCGGACCGAGCGGGCCCTCGATCGACCAGATTATTGCGGGGAAGATCGGCGGGGATTCGCGCTTCCGCTCGTTGCAGATTGGTGTGGCTCAGGAATCTTTCGGCGAGAGCATGCAGCGCAACATGAGCTGGGCGGGATACGAGCGGGCACTGCCGCCTGAGATGATTCCGCACCGGCTGTTTGACCGCTTGTTCGGTGCGCGCGAAGAGGGCTGGGTGAACCGGAAGCGCAGCATTCTGGATGCGGTGCGGGCGGACGCTTCGACGCTTGAGAAGTCGCTGGGGGGAGACGATAAGGCCCGCGTGGAGGAGCATTTGTCGAGTATCCGGGATTTGGAGCGCGCCATTGCCGGGCTGCCTCCGGAGTACGCACGGATTGATCCCCCCGACTTCGACGGCGATATGAAGGATTGGCCGCGAATTGCGAAATTGCAGAGCGACCTGCTGGTGCAGGCACTGGCGACGCGTCAGACGCGCGTCGCTTCTTATATGTTGACGAAATGCCAGAGCCTGACGCGGTTCCCATGGCTTGGTTATTCCTCGGCGCGGCATCATGACTACACGCACTCGCCAGACAAGACGTCCGGTGCGGACGGAACGGACGGCATGCACGTACTGCGCGACATTTGCCGGTGGCACGTGGAGGAGTTCGCGTATCTGGTGGCGAAACTCGAATCAGTTCCGGAAGGCGATGGCACGCTGTTCGACCACACCAGCCTGATTTTCGTCCACGAACATGCCGAGGCCAATCCGCATAAAAACAGCGGCTTGGCGATGCTTGTGGCCGGAGGGAGCAAGAGGCTGGCCAAAGGGGCTCACACCCGCATCACCGGGACGGTTGCCGATGTGTACGTGACGGTGGCCGATGAAGTGGTAGGCGCGGGTATTGGCAAGTTCCCGACAGCGACTAAGAAGATCGGGACGCTCCTTACGTAAGATTCCCTGGTGACAATCCGCACGTGCTGCTCGCCCCTCCGCCGATAGTTGGTGTCGGCGCCAAAGCGCTTCGCCATGGCCATGCCGCCTGCGACCGGCCCGCTTGCCGCGGCAAGGTCTTGCGCGGCCTGCACATTGTTTTGCAATGGCGCGAAGAAAATGGCTCACTGCCATAAGGATGCGCCAGAAGCGCGGTATCACGGCGGACACCGCCCTGCGCCTGGCACGTTACTTCGGCACGACGGCCAGGTTCCGGATGAACATGCAGCTTCCTGGGAGTTGGAGGTGGCGGAAGATCAACTGGGCAATGCGTTACAACGTGAGGCGCTGCCCAGGACCGCCTGAACTCTCCAAGTGCTGACACGCAGGCTGGCGGGCACTTCGCGGATACAAGGTGTGGGCGCGCGTGGGACATGCCATTAGCCGGGCCGTGGTGACGCGGACGGACACGGGTGCAGGGACTGTCAACTGGTCGAATTCCTGCCGGACTTCAAGCGCTGGCTCAAGCGCCACAACCTGCAGTGAGGGGATCCGGCTTATTTGTCGAGATGTTTAGAGTTGTGATGGTGTGGGGTACCGCCGGCGGTCGCTCCCAGGGCGGGTAAATCTCCCCGCCAGGACAGCAGCGGGGCAGCGCCTGTCGGACTCGGCTTACGATCCGGCTCTGCCAGCCAGACATGCCGGCCGCTAAAATACTGGATCAACCGCTCATTCCGATCCGGAGACATCTCCCTCGCCCAAACAACCTTGGCATGATCGATATCGGGCTCGTTGTACACCCATTCGTTGAAAGGATAGTGATTCGCTCCATAACGCACGATCACCAGATGACGTCCGGCCATTTTATTTAAGCGCTCAAGTATCAGGCTGCGAGGTGTCTGACCCGGCAGGAAATAGTACCAGCCATAATCAGGCCAGGCTCTTGCAAAATATGCAGGCGCGCTTGCAACGACCAGCAGCATGACGGCGGAGATCGGAAGGACGGAGCGCACCAGCAACACTCCAGTCCGATTGCCATGCCGTCTCCAAAGCCGTAGCCGGCGCATGCACTGCACCAGGAGGACAAAGAATAGAGCTGTCCCAGGCGCGGCGTAGTGCGGATTGAAAAACACTCCCACGGCCAGCGCACCCGTAAAGATAGCTCCGGCTGGCAGGAGAAAGCGAACTCTGCTATCTCCGCATAATCCCGCCAGCACCAGAAAAGGGAGGGTAAGCGCCGGGCCCACAAAGAACTGCCAGAACGATATCATTTTCCATACGGCCTGCTCGAATCTTCCGGCTACGGTGTGGGCGCTCTTGTATGCGTCCAATTCGAAGCCGAGGTAGAAATCCCGCATCGCTTTATGGTCATATTTCGGCACGGTGGAAAGCGGCTGCCATGGAAACACCGGCGCAACGGCATACTTTGCTCGGTTCAATTGATACGGCAGGATCCAGGGCTTTCCGAATACACGCGCGTCGTAATAAGCCATGCCGCCCGCTGCGATTCCCAGCATAATGCCGAGGGGCAGAATGAATCGCAGCATCAGGATTCGCTTCGGCCAAGCCTTGGTCCTTAGTGTCCAGACAATCAGGGCGAGGGTGACCGAAGCACCTAGCACACAGCCTTCATATGGTCTTGTGTTTGCCAGCAGGGCGAGGCCAAGGCCCATAAGAACGGCGTCGCGAACACGGCAGGACCTCTTTATCCGGGGCACGGCTCCAATTACGAGAGCGCCTCCAAGGGCGGCCGGCGCTCCTCCCCAGTAGCTGTTTGCAAAATAGCTGAGAATGCCTAACCGAAGCGCAACCAACAAGCCGCCCAGCAGCGCCCAGCGTGGCGGCAGCCAGCCCTGGAGCGCCCAGCACACGCCGGCGCACATCAATCCCGCACTCAGCCATACGCCTACCCAGGCGTTGCCGGCCAATATGATTCCAAGCGCCAGAAACAGTCCCTGGCCGGGAGGGTACATAGACATGTAGGTTGGTTGCTGGTCAATGTGGAAGCTTTCGAAGTACACCCATAACGGATGGGTGGGATTCGTTATTCTTCCCGAGGCAAATGTCTTACCCGCGAGCAGGTACGAAAATTCGTCGTGCGTTCTTGGCGTGGGCGCCGGAAATATGGGGAGCAGCGCCGCCCGGCCGGCGAGCGACAGTATTCCGACCAGCAGCAGCGAGCGGAGTGGTTTCCGCGCGATACGCCCGAGCAGCGCATCGAAGCGGTGAAAGGCCCGGGCTCCCAATTTCGGCAGGGCCAGCGCAAGCAGCGCCGAAGCGAGCACCAACAGGGCCTCCACAATATCGATACGATCTCGAGAGACGATCACCCAGAGTATGGCGATAAAGCTTATCGACAGTGGCCCGAACAGGCAAACAGCGGATGCGATGCGCTGAAAGCCGGGCCTTAGCTGCATGGGTTGCTCACGGGGCGATCGGGCAAAGGTCTAAACGCCTGTTTCGCCCCGAGAGCGACCAGGTATGAGAGCGCGATGAAAATCATCGGAAGTGCGTCTTTCCGGTTATAGAGATAGGGCCATGGAAAAAGAAGAACAATCTGTGCCAGCGGGCTGACCCCCAGTATGGCGATGACGGCGGTGAGCGAATAGTCCTGCCAATAGGTATGCGGACTTATGAGCAGAGCAGCCAAAAGGGACGCGGAGATTTTATCCGACAAAGAGCCATACCGCAGCACCATATAAAGACAACCAATTGTCAGCACTAGAGCGACACCCGCGAATATCAGGCCAAAGTGTATATTTAATGCCCTGATATTTCCCATTAAATAAGGAGTGATATCGGAAGACGGCGCTTGCACCAGCTGTATCCATTGGCGAAATCCCCGCGCACCGACAAGTGCGAATGACAACGCCAGGAGGATAGCACCGGTCGCCAGGCTGTAGAGTGCCATTCTCCACTTGCGCGAGGCCATCAGAGCGAAGGGAAGCAGCCCCATTAAATTAGGCTTCCAGGCACACAAGCCGATGGCGACTCCAGCCCCGGCATCGCCGCCCACGACGTCGGGCGAAAGCGCATAACCTACGAGCAGAGTCAGAAGGAGAGTATCCTGACCCAGAACAATGGACCATAGGAAAGGGTAGAAGATTGCAAGAGCGAGCCGTAGCACAGGACGACGGGCCGAAGGCACCGCCAGCCAGATGGGAAGTTTCCAGACCAGTATCCCAAGGAGCCCGAGATTTCCAATTAGCGCCAAAGTTGCAGCCTGACTGTATGAAAACCAGGTGAAAGGGATGTAAAAAAAAGCTTCGAATGCAGGGCGTATGAAGTAATGTGCATCGAACCGGCTCATGCGCTCGCCTTCATTCCGTAACTGTGCGATCAGAGGCTGATATGCCGGCTTATCGTAAATCCGCGCGATCTGTCCGGAGGCCGCCAGTTTGCCCCCCAGGTAAAAAGGCATGAAATCGTGTTGACCCCATTGCCGCACGTGCCGAAATAGCAATATTTCAATCACCAGAAGGAGTAAACCCACTACAATATTCGCAGCCTTTCCTTCCAAATATTTATTCATCCTTGTTTTATATTTTAGCGTGGCCTTCATTGTTGGAGCGGTGCTAGAATTCGTCTCATGGAAGATTCGAGCTCCGGCCGCAGGCAGTTTCTCAAATCCGCGGGGGCTGCTCTAACCACCTCGCTGATTAGCGACAGCGTGCGGGGCGCCAACGATCGGGTGGCGGCCGCGTTTATCGGCATGGGTCGCATGGGCATGAGCAACCTGGAGTACGCCATGCGTCAGCCCAATCTGCAGGTTGTCGCGGTGTGCGACGTCTATTCGCCGCATCTGGAGCAAGCCGTGGCGAAGGCCCGCGAAAAAGGTCACAGCCCGCGGGCAATTCACGACTTTCGCGAGATCCTGGCCGACAAGTCGGTGGATATCGTCAACATCTCGACTCCGGACCACTGGCACGCCTATATGACCGTCGAAGCGTGCAAAGCCGGTAAGGACGTTTACGTCGAAAAGCCCGTCTGCGTAGCGGTCGAGGAGGGCCAGAAGATGGTGGAAGCCGCGCGCAAATATAGCCGGGTGGTACAGGCCGGGACCATGCAGCGTTCGGCGGAGCATTTCCAGGAAGCTTGCGAAATCGTCCGAAGAGGCGATCTGGGTAAGGTCACGTTTGTGCGTACCTGGAACTACGGCAACGACGCGCCTGAAGGCATTGGCAATCCTCCGGACAGCGACCCGCCCGCGGGCCTGGACTGGGACCTGTGGCTGGGCCCCGCACCCTTGCGCCCCTTCAACCGCAACCGCTTCGGCGTGGACCCCAAAGCCTTCTCGTTCTTCCGCTGGTTCTGGGATTACGCCGGTGGCATGATGACCGACTGGGGCGTACACTGGCTGGACATCGTCCAAATGGCTTTCGACGAAGCCATGCCCCGGTCCATCACCAGCCTGGGCGGAAAGCTGTGGTTCACGGATGACCGCGAAACGCCGGACACGCTACAGGTGACCTACGAGTATCCGGGATTCATCGCCACTTACGAATACCGCAACGGGAACGCGCAATCGATGTTCAACAAAGGCGGCGGCATCCTGTTCCACGGCAGCCAGGCGACGCTGTTTGTTGACCGCGGCGGTTACAGCCTGGTGCCCGAGGGCAAGCGGGGCAAGACGGTGGACGTGAAATCGACCTCCAGCGGCAATGCCAATCATTGGGCCAATTTCCTCGAATGCGTACACACTCGCGCGCGCCCCAATAGCGATATCGAGAAGTGCTTCCGCTCCACGTCTACCTGCCTGCTGGGCAACGTAGCGCTGCGCAGCCGGGAGCGCCTGGACTGGGACGACCGCGAGCAGACGGTCGCCCAGCCGGCCGCCGGCCGCTTCCTGACGCGCGATTATCGCGCCCCCTGGAAGCTGGTCGTCTAGGAGAAGAAGAGAGGGAATCCGGTAAGGATGCGGGTGCGCTCCACGAGGGAGCGGGAGGGAATTTAAGGTTGGATGTTCAGGTCGTCTGTGAAGGAACCAGATGGACCGAACTCCCTCTTTCGCCTTCACAATAACGGGCGGCCAACCGAGTGGCGGACCTAATTCTGATCATGCAATTGAAAACACTGGAAATATAATTTGTCACGGGCTGTCATCGCGGCGCGCCATCCAGGCGGCCGAGCGCGAACGCATAGGCGCCGATAGCCGTGGCTTCGCTGGTGCCCAGGCGGGAGATGCCGACTCCGGTGCGTTGCAGCCCATCGAACTTCACCGTTCGCGAGCTGCCTGGGACGCCAAGCTCTTTCGTCGCGCCTTTGAGGAACTCTTCCAGTTGCCCGGGGTCTTCCAGGTTGAACGCGCGGGGGATTAACCGGCGGAAGCGCTCTCCGTTGGGCGCCCGGTATGTGCCGTTCATCTCCGCCACAATGGCCGGCAGGAACTGACGATGCGCGCCGGCGATGCCGCCACCGACGACCACCAGGCCATCGAGCAGCGTGATAGCCTGCGCAATCGCATCGCCGGCCACTTCGCCCATGCGCCGGAAGGCCTCCTGGGCCGCCGCGCGATGGCCCTGGGCGCGTCCCTCGGCGATTTCGTAGATGGCCTTTGGCTCCGGCGCGTCTTCAAAGCGCAGCCCCGCTTGAGCCGCGTACACCCGCCGAACAGCGCGGATGGAGGCGCCCTCTTCGGCGTTGACATCGCCCTCCAGCTTATTCCGCATGAGCCACATCTCACCGGCCACCGAGTTATCGCCGGTCAGCAAAGCGCCATCGCGCACGATGCCGCCGCCAAGTCCGGTGCCCAGCGTGACGCCCAACAGGTTGCGGAATCTCTTGGGGCTGCCGGCGTTTTCGAGCAGCCTGTTCACATACGGCAGGAAGCCCGCCGCCGCTTCGCCGTAAGCGAACAGGTCGCCATCGTTGTTGATGAAAGTGGGCAGCCCAAACTGGTCCTCGAGCATGGGGCCGAGCGCTACATTGCGATAAGCCGGCAGATTACGGGGGCCCACGATGATGCCATGGAAGTAATCCGCCGGGGCTGGAAAGGCGAAGCTGATGGCTACCGGCGACGCCGCCAGTTGCGCCCGCACTTTGCGGAAGCCCTCCACAATGGTGTCAAGCGATCGCTCGAGATGGTCCGGGTACGAGGGCAGCGCGAAGGCCTCCACCACCGCGCGGTTCCGCTCGATTGCCGAGAAGACGAAGTTAGTGCCGCCCGCGTCCAGCGTAATTACGCAGCGGGGATCGTCGGAATAATTCTTCATCGGACCTGGTCAGAAGGTGAACCGGGCGCCTAACTGCGCGGCGAACGGAATTCCGACCGTCGTGCCGGGTCCGAAGAAGTCCCCCAATCCTCCGGCGGGCACGCGGAGCTGATTGAGGCTGGTGATGGGCTGGGTTTGGGTACACGCGGCATTCAGACAAAAGGCGGTGATGTTACTCAGGTTATTTACCGGCAATGGGAACGCGGCTGCATTGGTGACATAATTCGCGCCCGGATTATTTCGATTGAACAGATTGAAAAACTCGATGAAGGCCGTCAACCTGGCGCGCTCGCCGAAACTGAAGGGCCGGCTGACGCGCAGGTCCGTCTGAATGTACGGCGTGCCGCGGAATTCATCGAGGCTGGTCTGCACCCCGTTGACCACCGCGCGATCGTCCAGCGTATCTCCGAAACCGTTCACGTCTACGGGAGTGGTCAGGGTGAAGGGGCGGGCGCTCTCCGCCTGGCTCAGGACGCTCACCTCGAAGCCGCCGGGAGAGTGCCACACTCCCGCCAGAACGGCACGGTCCGTGACATTTTCTCCGGATGGGCCGTAATCGCCCTTTCCGAAGGCGTTAAGCGGATTGCAGACGCCGTTGACGTAGTCGAACAACTCGGCCAGAACGCAGCCCCAGGTCTCGGCGCTCGACAGGGTGTAGTTGAAGATCAGGCTGAACCGGCGCGAGACATTGCCCTGCAGGTGAATGGACAGGCCATCGTAGCGCGAGCGATTGTCCGAGCGGAAGACGGTCACGTCCGGCACGTTCGCCTGCTGTGCCGCAAGGTTGTCCGCGAAAAGCGGCGAGATCAGCGTGTAGCCGGCCTGATATTCATAACGCCGGTAGCCGTGTACGCCTTCCTCATGGGTCCAGTCCGCGGTCATCATCCATTTGGAATTGAAAGCATGCTCGACACCCGCGCTGGCGTGCAAGGCATAGGGAGTCTTGTAGGCCGGATCGATGATCGCGCCGGCTCCGCCATTTGCCGCGCCGGGGAGGCATCCGGGATCGCCCGGATTCACGCAAGCCGCGGCGGGCGAATTCACCGCCTGAAACG
>Ga0302325_10013657_pt1 | contig 17314 bp, 13 predicted proteins | sample Palsa_T0_2_FD_201948 | JGI IMG/M metagenome (GOLD analysis project Ga0302325, IMG submission 201948) | Peat permafrost microbial communities from Stordalen Mire near Abisko, Sweden - Palsa_T0_2 | ecosystem: Environmental > Terrestrial > Soil > Palsa > Peat permafrost | place: Sweden: Abisko... | reverse complement strand
TCCGGACTACCTCCTGTCGTTCTGCGATCCGGTCACCGTGACCGAGAACACCATCCGCCAGGGGTTCGCACCTGATTGACGTTGTTCTGAAAAGTCACCCTCCGCTTACATTCGATCCATCCGGGTTAACATTCTGGAAACACAGAAACGGGTCACGGTTTTCCGGCCCCCGAATGACATTGAGATCCGCATGTTCGAACGATTCCTGCTCGCAATTGATGACACGCCGGCGAGCGAAGTGGCCACGTCTTTCGCCGCCGCCGTGGCGCAACGGAGTTCGGCCACCGTGCACGTGCTCTACGTCAATGAGTTCCTGGTCGGCAGGCGCGGTCTCACGGTATTGACGAACGAAGATGTCCATCGGCTGGTCAGCAACGCGGTGGGGGAGTTGCGGGCGTCCGGTGTCGATGCTGGTGGATCTTCCAGCACCTCGTCCTACCGGCGGGTCCCCAACACCATTGTTGAGGTGGCCCACGCGCGCCACGTCGACGCCATACTGCTCGGCTCCAATCGCCGCCGTCAGTGGGGACGCTTCTTTTCCCCGCAGGTTCGGGAACGCACGACCCGTCTCACCACTCTCCCCGTTGTGACAGCGCCTTCACCGCTGCAGGTAGCCACATTGGAGTTGCAGGACATGGTGAAGGCGCAGCTGGAGACCGCATTATCGGTCCTGCCGGGCTAGCAGACAACGCCCGATGCCGATCTGGCACCGGACCATCTGTCGACGGACCGACTCCAGGGGCACTACGGTCGCGGGGTGTACGCGACTGCTTGGCATAACGGTGGAGCCCCCCGTGATCCGGCCGGATACGGGTTGAAACTCGTTGACCGAGACCGCGATCGCTACTTCGATTCGGAGTGGAAAGAAATCATTCTTGAGCTCGAAGGCACCGAGCCAGTCACGCTTCCACTGAGCCCGTCGTTCTGGCGGAGCTGTACAGAATTGCGCTCGGAAGCCATCGGCGCCTGGCTGCTGGCCGCCGACGTGGCGCCCTGGGTTCGCTTGAGTCCGCCCGGCGTCGTTGTCACAGAAATAGAGGGGAACCGGTTCTCCGCCCGGATCCTCAAGCGCAAGCCACTGGGGACCTGAGTTCCGGACACCATCTGGTGTCCGTCAGATGAAGTCGGCCAGTCCCTCCCAGCCCCGCGGTGGGTCGGCCAGATGCCAGAACTGCTCGGGGACGCGTCCCTCCATGCGGGATGTCAACGCATGGTCCTGTTCCAGCGGTGGTATCTGGCTCGTGTAGCACCAGATGGCTCGACGCTTGCGTTCTTCGTCGGGCACATGCGGGACGATGGCCGGAGTGGGCCAGGGGTGGGAGCGCAGCAGCTTGGCCACCCGCCAGGCCAGCAGGCCGGGAATGTGTTTGTAGCCGTGGTCCTCGTAGCAGAACCAGGCCGGCGCGGATTGCCCGGCCCGCACCAGCAACGAAGCCTCGTGCACCATGACGTGGTCGGGATTGCCCAACCCCATGGGAAAGAACACCGAGGTGGGATTGAGCTCGGCCAACGTTGCCGCCAGGACGGGCGCTACCTGTTCGGGGGTCGGGCGGTCCGACGGCGCCAGGTACTGGTGGTCCGAGAACTCCAACCATCGGTAGTCCGACTCCAACACCTCCATGGCGGCCACGTCTTCCAGCCTCCGAGCGGCCACCACATCGTCGCCGGTGACGAACCCGCCCAACGCGTCCCAATCCGACACGACCTCGGGGTACTCCGGGGGCCGGCCCGCCAGCACGGTGACCACCGTCGTGACCGGGTAGGAGGCCAGAAGGTGCCCGGCTCCCATGGCGGCATCATCGAAGTGGGGGGAGACGACGACGATGCGCTCGAAAACTCCCGGATCCATCTCTCCCCAGGTCGGCTCCTCGTAGGGCATAGCCCGGACTATACGGGCGCCTCGTCGGTGTCACCGGCGAGGTGATGGCGGAACTGCGGGAGAACCAGGCCGATGAGCAATGCTCCGGCCACGCAGGCCAGGCCGCCCGAGACCACCGAGAACTCCAGGCTGGTGGCCGCGGCGACGGCGCCGGACTCCATGTCTCCCAGGCGCGGACCACCTTGCACGACAGCCATCTGAATGGACGACATCCGGCTGCGGAAGCGCTCGGGGATGGTGGACTGCAAAATGGTGTTGCGCAGCACGGCCGAGATCACGTCGGACCATCCGGCGATGGCCAACATGACCAACGCCACCCACAAGGTGTGCACCAGTCCGAACACGGTGATGGCGGCCCCCCAGGCGATGACGGCCAGAATGACCGCTCTTCCGTGGCGCTTCAGGTTGGTCACCCACCCGGTGGTCACCGCGCCGATGAGCGCGCCCAATCCCGGTGCCGCGTAGAGGAACCCGAGCGTGATCGTGCCGCCGCCGAAGACCGAACCGGCCATGGCCGGGAACAGGGCCCGGGGCATCCCGAACACCATGGCGTTGATGTCGATGATGTAGACGCCCTGCAGAGCCTGGCGCGAGCGCAGGTAACGCAGGCCTTCCTTGGTGGACTGCCACGGGTTCAGCTTGGGGCCTTCGGCCGGAGGGATGGGCACCATCATGAAGGTGGCGGCGATGGCCACCACGAATGTGCCGGCGTCGAGGGCGAAGACCAGCGGGAGGCCGACGCCGAGGAGGAGACCCGAAATGGACGGACCGACAACGGAACCCACCTGGAAGGTCACCTGCATCATGGCGGCGGCGGCCGACAGCTGACTGCGTTGGACCAGGCCGGGCACCGACGCCATCCGGGCGGTGTTGGAGAAACCCATGAAGGCGGCGGCCAGCGAGCTCACGAGGTAGAGCGCCAACAGTGACGGGTGCCCGACGGAGGCGTTCACGGCCAATGCGGTGCTGGTGGCAGCCATGGCGGCCGCCGTCCACAGCATGATGATCCGCCGGTCAACCGAGTCGCCGATGGGCCCAGCCAGCAGTGCTCCGGCGATGAAGGGCAGAAGCTGAGCCAGGCTGATGGCGCCCACCTGCAGGGTGGAGTGCGTCATCCGGTACACCTGAAAGGGGATGGCCACCACCGTCAGCTGTGAGCCCATCATGGAGATCAGCTGGCCCATGAACAGCAGCCTGAAGTCCCGGCTTTCCCGCAGCGGCGTGATGTCCACCAGGATTTTTCCCGGCATGACGCCAGCCTAGGAGCGGATTTCCAACGCCCGAGAACGGCATTTTGAAGCGGAACCAATCAATAGCTACTATTCCAGTCGACTTTGGTGATCCAAGTGTATTAGAATCATCCAGCCCGGGGACTCTTTCGGCGAGCGGTTGATCATTTCGGCCGCAGGGGTCCATCGGGAGCACCTTGGCGACGACAGTGCGACCCTAATCTTGACTAATTTCATCGGAATACTGTAGAACTCGCCCCCGATAGCACCCGCTGTGGCACCACGTCCGCAATGGACGCCAGACGGAAGGAACCAACTGTGAAGCGACAAGGAGCAACCCTCAGGCTCGGCCTGCTCGGACTGGCCGCAGCCGCGGTGTCACTCGTCGGTGCCGGGACGGCGTTCGCCGACTATGCGCCCCAGCCGGGCGATGTGGTCGGCGTGGGCGGCGACACCCCGCAGTACGCGTTGGAATTCGGCGCAGACGGAGACACGATCGGCGACGCCGGCTTCAACGCGTCGGGCGCCTACAACAGGCTGGTTACCTTCAACGCCACGGCAGACGGCAACGGACGGTCGGCCTACACCAACAGTGCCACCACCGGGACGGCGTCAGTCGCCCTCAACCCCACCGATGTGCTGCGGGCCGGCACCTACCCGGTCCAGCGGGTGCAGAGCAGCGGTGCGGGCATCACCGCGTTGCTGGCCGACACGAACGCTCAGGAGGTCATCAACTTTGTCTTCAGCGCCAGCCTGCCGTCGCCGGCCCAGCAGACCACAGCGGCGAACAACGGTTGGGGCTACCTCCATGTGGTCGAAATCGGGACGGACTCGGTACAGATTGCGGTGGACAGCACCGCCACCCACGCCCCGGCCGGCTTGTCGGCGGCGGATCTCCTCGGCATCTACACCGGCACCTACACCACATGGAATCAGCTGCCCGGCAACTCGGCCGGTTCGACGGACACCATCATCCCGCTGATTCCGCCGTCGGGGTCGTCCATCTACAAGACGTTCATCGCCGACTTGACGACAGCCCACGGCGGCACGGCGCCGGTGCTCTCCGCCAGCGTCAAGACAGTCGAGCAGAACGACCCTACGGCCATCACCGGGGCGACGACTCCGGCCGATGCCATTGTGCCGTTCTCGGCCGCCCGCCTGGCCCTGTGGAATGACGGGTACTTCCACAACCCCGCCACGGTTTTCCCCGGCTCCACCACCGCACTGACGCCGGGGGTGGTGCTGCTTTCGGGTACGCCCGGGGACGGAACGGTCTACGACAGTCCGATCACCGACTACGTCATTTTCCGACAGAGCGATGCGTCGTCGACCACCCCGTTCGAGCCGGGTGGGTCGCGCAACTGGGTGAACACCTTGTTCTCCAACCCGGGTGGATCCACCCCCTTCTTCGGCAAGGGGGCCGGACAGGCGCTCATCGCCGCAGCTGGCGTGACACCGCTGTACAGCGATCTGGGTGATGTCCACTCTTAGTGGGCGCGCCCGCGCCATCGGACTGGTCCGTGTGCTCCGTCTCGTCCTCGTTGTCAGCCTCGCCTTGGCGGGCTCAGCGGTGATGGCCGGGGTGGCCGCGGCGGACTCCGCCGTGCCATATACCGATCCGAACGCCGTCGGCTACATCGGTCTGTGCGACCAGTCCGGTCACCAGATCACCAGTGGCAACATCAACACGACGCCGTTCGCCTGGCGCGCCATCTCGTCGACGCCGGCCTTGGCGCCGTACAACAACTCCTGGCGTACGGCCATCCTTCTGGCCTACCAGCCCCAACAGGGCCTTTCGCCAAGCGAGTGGAGTGGTGACGAGTTGACCGCCTCCTCCCGTTACACCGACCCGGCCGATCCCATGGTGGCGGCCACCGATGGCGACGACTCGTTGGAGGATTTCATTGAGGAATTCCATCCGAAGTGGGACGGGTTTCTGCAACTGCGGATCTACCTGGGTACCGAGGACGCCGAGGTCTACTCGGTGCACTATCCGACGCTGAACATCCACGTGTCGGGCGACAACTGGACCGCCGTGGACGGCGGGTCGGTGAACTGCAACTCCGGCACCTCCACCTCGCTGGAATCCATTGTGCTGCCGGCTTCGACGATCGACGGATCATCGGGTGCAGGTGCGGCCATCGCCTCCGGTTCGAAGTCCCACGGGAGCAAAAATGCATCGGGTGCCGCGGCGACGGATTCGCCCGCCGCATCCACCGGGCGGACGAGCGCGGCCGGTGCCACCCTGACGGGATCCCGGGCCCTGGCCAGCGCGGCCGTATCCGACTCTTCCCACTCGTCGAGCGCAACCCTCATCAGCATTGTGGTCGCCGCCCTGTTGGCCCTGGCCACATCCGCCTTCTTCATCCGCCGACGTCGCACCGCCTCACTGTCGCCCGACTCGGGTCCGACCAAAGCCCCCATGAAAGGCCATCGATCATGAACGCTTCCATCCGTCTCCGCACACCGAAGGCGACTGTGACCGCCGGGGTGACTGCATTGCTCATTGCGGGTACAGCGCTGACCGTGGGCGTCTTCGGCGCTCCTTTGGCCGGTGCCTCAACACCACCGTGGGAGCCCGACGCCAACTCGGTCGGCGGCCTCCTCCTCTACAACTCCAGTGGCACGCAGATCATTTCGGGCAGCGTGACCAGTCAGCCGATTGAGGCGTATGTGCAAGGTTCCACAACAGTGCGCGCCGGCGACACCAAGGCCACGCTGTACGGCTACCTCCCGGTCAGTGGAGAGGCGCCTGGACAATGGAGTGGCGAAGCCATGGGATCGTCGACGAGCTACCCCAACGCCAGCGCACCGGCGCCTTTGAATACATCCACCCTGCCGGTCGAGACCGGAGGCGCCACTGATGAATCCGTAGCGCAGCTTGAGGCCGATTTTCCCAATAAGGACACGTCGGCCGACGGCTACGCCGGCATGTACGTGCTGCGCCTGGAAACAACCGCCACAGCCAAACCGGCCAACACCACCTATGACTCCGCCGACATTCAGATCACCGGAACCGGAAGCACGGCCACGTGGGCTGTGGTCTACCCGGTTCCCACAATTTCGCCCACCACGACGACGCTGATGGCGACTCCGGCCGGCCCCCAGGCCTTCGGCACGTTAGTCACACTGACCGCAACGGTCACAGCGGGCGCGGCGGGCACGGTGCAGTTCGAGAACGGGACCACCGACATCGGCAGCCCGATCGCGGTGGCCAGCGGCACGGCATCCATTTCCACTTCGACGTTGCCCATAGGCACCGACACCCTCAATGCCGTCTTCACGCCGACCACCGGCTCCACCTTCACCGGCTCGAGCGGCACGACGACGTTTGTCGTCGCAGGTGTCCCCACCACAACGACCCTGGTGGCCACCCCGGCCAGCCCCCAACCCTTCGGCACGTCGGTCACGTTGACGGCCACCGTGACCACGGGCGCCACCGGCACGGTGCAGTTCGAGAACGGGACCACCGCCATCGGCAGCCCGGTCACGGTGGCCGGCGGCTCGGCGTCGATCTCCACCTCCACCCTGCCCGTCGGCACTGACACCCTCAACGCCGTCTTCACCCCGACAGCGGGTAACGGCTATCTGACATCGACCGGCACCAGCTCCTTCACGGTGACGGCACTGACGGCCACCACGACCAGCCTGACGGCCACTCCGGCCGGTCCGCAGCCGGTCGGCACTGTGGTGTCGTTGACCGCCACGGTGACCCCGGGTGCCACCGGCACGGTGCAGTTCGAGAACGGGACCACCGCCATCGGCAGTCCGGTCACGGTGGCCGGCGGCTCGGCGTCGACCTCAACCTCCACCCTTCCCGTCGGCACCGACACCCTCAACGCCGTCTTCACCCCGACAGCGGGCAACGGCTACAGCGGCTCGACCGGTACGACCACCTACACCCTGACCGGTGGCTCAGGCCTGGGCTACTGGCTGTTCGGTTCCGACGGCGGGGTCTTCAGCTTTGGCAACGCCGGGTTCCATGGCTCGGCCTTGAGCAGCGCCACCAGCCCGATCGCCGCCGTTGCTCCGACGCCCGACAGCGGCGGGTACTGGATGGTGGGCACCAACGCTCAGGTGTACAACTTCGGCGACGCCCCCAACCTCGGACCCAACTCACCCACCTACTTCGGTTCACCTGTTGTCGGTATGGCCGCCACCCCCGACGGTGGTGGCTACTGGTTAGTCACCGCCAACGGTGGTGTGTTCTCCTTCGGCGACGCCCCGAACCTCGGTTCGATGGCGGGCTCGGTGCTCAACAAGCCGATTGTCGGCATCGCCGCCACGACTGACGGCAAGGGCTTCTGGCTCCTCGGCGGTGACGGTGGCATCTTCGCCTTCGGTGATGCCAACTTCTACGGCTCCACCGGTGCACTCACCCTCAACAAGCCGGTGGTGGGTATCGCACCCACACCCGACGGTGGCGGCTACTGGCTGGTGGCGTCTGACGGTGGCATCTTCGCCTTCGGTGATGCCAACTTCTACGGCTCCACCGGTGCACTCACCCTCAACAAGCCGGTGGTGGGTATGGCACCGACACCGGACGGGAAGGGCTACTGGTTGGTGGGTTCTGACGGTGGCGTATTCTCCTTCGGCGATGCCACCTTCTACGGCTCCACCGGTGGGCTCACGCTCAACAAGCCGATCGTCGCCATGGCCGGACGGTAGCGATGACCTCCGGGACGGAAGCGGCCGTGGCCCGACCCCAAGAGATTCGGCGGGGTAGGGAAGTGTCGACCACGCCTAGATCACCTTCCGAAGGAGATTCCCGGCGTGGTCCTGCCGGCCTGGACATAGTGGAGATCTCGGCCTGGTTCGGCGAGACCCAGGTGCTCGATGACGTTTCGCTCTCAGTCCCGTCGGCCACCGTCACCGCTCTCATCGGGCCTTCTGGTTGCGGCAAGTCGACGTTCCTGCGGATTTTGAACCGGATGCACGAGTCGGTGCCCGGCGCCAAAATGGCCGGCGAGGTGTACCTCAACGGCGAGGACATCTATGCCCCCGGCCACCGCCCCACCGACGTGCGCCGGCAGATCGGCATGGTGTTCCAGAAGCCCAACCCGTTCCCAGCCATGTCGATTGCCGACAACGTTGTGGCCGGCCTGGCGTTGACCAACACCAAGGTGAGCCGAAGCGATCGGACCGACCTGGTGGAGACCTGCCTCACACGGGCCGGTCTGTGGAACGAGGTCAAGGATCGGCTCAGCCGTCCCGGATCAGTGCTCTCCGGCGGTCAGCAACAGCGCCTCTGCATCGCCCGTGCCCTGGCGGTCCAGCCCAAGGTCCTCCTTATGGACGAGCCCTGCTCCGCTCTCGACCCGACGTCGACCCGCCGGGTCGAGGAGACGATTGCCGAGCTGCGCTACGACGTGACCATCGTCATCGTCACCCACAACATGCAGCAGGCGTCCCGGGTGTCGCAGCAGGCGGCGTTCTTCCTGGCCGAGCAGGACACGCCCGGCGGCATTGTGGAATGCGGTCCGACCACCGACATGTTCTCCAACCCCTCCGACCAGCGCACCGCCGACTACGTCAACGGTCGGTTCGGATGACTTCCACCATCGGCGCGCCGTCGCCCCTGGTGCCGTTCAAGCGCAAGGAACCCCGGCTCCTGCTTCCGGGTCTGGACCCGTCCGACCGGATCTTCCACGGCACGGCCAGGATCATCGGCATGTTCGTGCTGGTCATGACCGGCGCCATCGGCATCTTCCTCGGCTACCAGTCCATCCCGACGCTCCACCACTATGGCTTCCACTTCTTCACCCAGACCGCCTGGCAGCCCGAGCTCGACAAAATAGGCATCGCCTCCGTGCTGGTGGGTACCTTCGAGGTGGCCCTGGTCGCCATGACCGTGGCCTTTCCCCTGGCCCTCATGTTGGCCCTTTTCATCACGGACTACGCACCGAAGCGGGTCAAGTCGTGGCTGATCTCGGCCGTCGACCTGATGGCGGCGGTGCCGAGCATCATCTACGGACTGTGGGGCTTCTACCTGCTGCAGCCCCAGGCCATCAACCTGGCCCGGTGGCTGAGCCAGTACTTCGGGTGGTTCCCGCTCTTCCACGTCGACACCGATGCCAATGCCGCCGTATGGCAGCAATCGCGCTACACCAGCTCGGCCTTCATCGCCGGCCTGGCCGTCTCCATGATGGCCATCCCGTTGGCCTGTGCCGTCATGCGGGCCGTCTTCGACCAGGCTCCGATCGGTGAGCGCGAGGCCGCCATGGCACTGGGGGCCACCCGCTTCGGTGTGGCCCGCACCGTGGTCTTCCCGTTCGCCAAGGGCGGCATCATCGGAGGGACGATGCTGGCTCTCGGCCGAGCCCTGGGGGAGACCGCGGCAGTTCTGATCATCGTCTCGCCCGATTTCCAGATCAAAGCCCGCATTCTCGAAGCCGGCACGCAGACCACGTCGGCCCTAATCGCCGGCTACTTCGGCGATGCCACCAAGTCACAGCTCTCGGCTCTCCTCACCGCCGGCTTCGTGCTCTTCTTGATCACGCTCGTGGTGAACACGGGCGCCGCTGTGGTGATCGGGCGTAGCCGCAGCGGCGCGTCGACGGAGATCTGACCATGGCCGCCCTCCACGTTGTCGAAGCAGTCGAACCGGCCACCGAACCGGCCAAGAAGCGCCCGCCGCGCAAGATCCGCGCCTTCACCATTGACGACTGGTTCTCGACCATCGGTTCACTGCTGGCGTCGCTGGCCCTGGTCTGGATCGTCTACGACCACATCCTCGACGGCAGCGGGATTCTCGGCTTCGCCGTGTGCTGGTACATGGCCTTCCTGATCGTCTACGCCGCTGTGGCCTCAGTGTCGAACCCCCGCCACATTGTGGTGGACCGGATGGTGACGGTGTCGCTGTACATAGCCGCGGCCATCGTTATCGGGGCTCTGGCCAGCACCGTCATCTACACCTTCTTCGAAGGGTGGCGGGCCTTCGTCCACGCCAACTTCTTCACTCATGACATGTCGGCCGTGAGTCCAACCGCCCCGTTGAACCAGGGTGGGATCCTCCACGCCATTGTGGGGACGATCATTGAGGTCGGGATCGCCGTCGCGGTCTCGGTGCCTCTGGGAGTCGGAACCGCGGTCTACATGACCGAGGTCGGAGGGCGCGGGTCGAAGTTGGTGCGCACCGTGGTCGAGGCCATGACGGCATTGCCCGAAATTCTGGCCGGCCTGTTCATCTATGTGGTCCTCATTGTCGGCTTTGGGATGTCCAAGTCGGGACTGGCGGTCTCGGCGGCCATGGCGGTCACCATGGTGCCGATCATCGCCCGGGCCAGCGAAGTGGCGCTCCGGGTGGTGCCGAGCGGTTTGCGCGAGGCCAGTAGCGCCCTGGGAGCCACGCACTGGTACACGGTGCGCAAGGTGGTGCTGCCCAGCGCTCTGGCCGGCCTGGGCACGGCCGTCATTCTGGCCATCGCTCGAGGTATTGGCGAAACAGCCATTCCGCTCATTTGCTCCGGAGCGTCGAGCTTCCTCAACTTCAACCCAAGCGGCGTGCCCATGAACTCCCTGCCGCTCTTCATCTACACCGCCTACACCACGCACGAGCCCGGGGCCATCATCCGCGCCTTCGGCGCGGCCAGTGTGCTTCTCACGATGGTGTTGGCGCTCTTCGTGGCTGCCCGCTTCCTGCTCCGCGACAAGTCGGCCCGGCGATGAAGCACCTGACCCGCAGGGTGCTCTGCACCGTGGCCGCCGCTGTCGTCATGTCGGCGGGACTGTCGCCCGTCCTTGTCAGTGGCCCAGCCAACGCCGCCGGCAGCACGGCGCTCATTGAGGGTTCCGGCTCCAGCTGGGCCGAGAACGCCGTCAACCAGTGGGTGGCCGACGTGGCCTCGGAGGGGATTCAGGTCGTCTACACGCCGGACGGCGATGCCCAGGGCCGGCAGGACTACGCCAACCGCACCTCCGACTTCGCCGTGACCGCTGACGGCTATCAGGGTGTCGACCCCGTGACCGGAGTGTCGGACACCTCGCAGGGCCGGCCCTACGCCTACCTGCCCATTGCCGCCGGTGGCACGTCGTTCCCGTACCAGATCAGATACGACGGCCAGCAGGTGGAGAACCTGCGGCTGTCCGGGGAAACATTGGCGAAGATCTTCACCAACCAGATCACCAACTGGGACGACCCCGAGATCACGGCGGACAACAACGGTCACGCGCTGCCGTCATTGCCCATCACCCCGGTGGTGCAGTCGGAGGGCTCCGGGGCGACGCAACAGTTGACCAGCTACTTCAACGCCGAGTACCCGAGCATCTGGCAACCCTTCGCCGGGCAATCGGGCCCCACCGAGTACTTCCCGCGCCAGGGGGATCAGATCGCGCAGAACGGCTCCAACGCGGCCATGAACTATGTGTCCTCCAGCCAGGCCAACGGGTCCATCAGCTACGTGGAGTACTCGTTCGCGCTGAGTGTGAACTACCCGGTGGTCAAGCTGTTGAACGCGGCCGGCTATTACACGTTGCCCACGCAGTACAACGTGGCGGTGGCGCTGGAAGACGCGCAGATCAACATGGACTCGAGCTCGCCGGACTACCTGCTCCAGAATCTGACCAACGTCTACACCGACACCGATCCCCGGACCTACCCGTTGTCGTCCTACGTCTACATGATTGAGCCGACGGGGGTCTATCCGAGTCCCGAGACCAAAATCACGACGGCGAAACGCCAGTCGATCGCCGACTTCGAGTACTACTCCATCTGCCAGGGACAGAAGGAGATCGGGCCGATCGGCTACTCCCCACTGCCCGTCAACCTGGTGGAAGCGGGCTTCGGCCAGATACAGGAGCTCCAGCAGGCTGACCCCGGGGTGGACCTGACCCAGCAGAACATCGACACCTGCGACAACCCCACCTTCGTCGAAGGTCAGCCGAACACCAACTACCTGGCCACCATCGCCCCGCTGCCCCCAGCCTGCGACATGACCGGGGCCGGACCCTGCGCTGCCGGCGTCACCCCCAACGGCATCGGCGCCACCCCGGAGTCGTCGGGCAGCTACCCAGGCGCTTCCTCAAGCGGGTCGGCGGCCGGCAAGGCGGCGGCCGGAACACAGAGCACGGGGACGGTGAACGCGACCACCGCGGGAGCGGGAGCGGCCGCCAGTCCGGGGTCCGTTGCCGCGGCCGGGTCCGCGCCCACCGCGGTCTCCACCTCCGGCCCCTCTTCGGGCGGCGTGCTGTCGCCCACCTTGGTCTCGACCTCGCTCCCGGCGTACGTCGCCTCGGCAATGATGTCGACCCTGGCCCCGCTGACCGTCGTTCTGCTCCTGCTGGCCCTGATGTTGCCGGCGATCATCGGCTACCGGCGGGCCCGCATCAGACGGGAGGGCGAGGCATGATGCGGCGCCTGGCGTCGATCGCCATTTGCCTGGCCGCCACCCTCACGGTGGCAGTCGGTTTCGGAGCCGACTCCTCGGCCACGGTGACCGAGCACGACGGCACGGCCGCCGCCCCCGCCTTCACGCAAACCGAGACCATCCACCGGGACAACCTGGTCAACGGGACCGACACCGTCACCGACACGCAGAATGTCACGCTCAATGTCAGTGACACCACCGACCTGCAGGGTCGCCAGGAGATCGGCGTGTCATGGTCGGGCGCCCATCCGACGGGCGGCATCGTCGCCGACCAGAACTCGGCAGCGGCCCAAGCCGAGGAATACCCCTTCGTCCTGCTGGAGTGCCGGGGGACCGACTCCACCACGGTCAGCCCCGAGACCTGCTGGACCCAGACGTGGGATGAGCACTACCAGGACAGCCTGGACGACCAGTACCCGCCGTACCGATTGGACGAGTACGCCAGTGCGGCCCAAACCGCCGCCATCGTCGGTGCCCCGTCGCCGCTCCCGGCCGCGTGCAAGTTCGACGAGTCGGCGCCGGTGCAGGACTGGGTGCCGTTCATCGCAGCCAGTGGGCAGGAGTACTACGGGGGCAACGCCGGCTGTGCCGGAGAGCCGCCCGAATCCCAGGACGTCGGCGGTTCCGGGCTCCCCAGCAACGAGACGTTCGGGGTGACGGCACCCGACGGGACGGGCAGCGCCGAGTTCGACGTGTGGACCTCGGCGCAGAACGCCTCACTCGGCTGCTCGCAGACGGTGGCCTGCTCGCTGGTGGCCGTGCCGATCATGGGCATCAGTTGCGACACGAACTCGACCACCCCGGCCTCCGATGTCTCGCAATGCCAGGACACAGGGGCCTTCGCACCGGGCCAGCTGATGCCCAACGCCGGTGGTGGCGACCTGGCCGTCAGCGGGAGCCTCTGGTGGAGCCCGTCGAACTGGCAGAACCGGATTATTGTGCCGCTGACCTTCGCCGTGCCCGATGACGCCTGCAACATCGTCAGCTCGAACAACGTCGTCGACGTCTTCGGCTCCGAAATGATGATTCAGGCCACCGGCCAGTGGGAGCCGAACTTCTGCCTCAACCCGGCCTCGCACTTCTCGTTCGTCCATGTGCAGACGGGAGAGCCCGAGGCGCGCAACCTGGTGGCGGCCGGCACGGCCGAGGCGGCCTTCACTAGCTACGCCCAACCCGGTGGGTACGGTAAACCCGTCGTCAGCGCGCCCGTGGCGGTGACGGGATTCGCCATCTCCTATGCCATTGACGGTGCCAACGGCCAGCCCTACACCACCCTCAAACTCACCCCGCTCCTCCTGGCCAAGTTGTTGACGGAGTCGTACCCGGGCGACCTCTTCATGAAGCAGGACGACCCCGGCCTGGCCAACAACCCGCTCAACATCACCGTGGACCCCGAGTTCATCGCCCTGAACCCGGGCATCACCCAGAACACCTCGGCCGGGGACGAGGCGGCGGCCGAGCTGATCGCCATGTCCAGCGACTCCGATGTGATGGAGGCCCTCACCACTTACATCAATGACGATCCAACGGCGCGGGCCTGGCTCAACGGCACGCCCGACCAGTGGGGCATGGTGGTCAACCCGGCCTACAAGGGCATCACGCTGCCGGTCGACCAGTGGCCGCTTCTGTCCACCTTCCTACCGACCGCCTTCTACGCCTCGGACAACAACGACTGCCTCTACAACGACCCGGTGCCGTACCAGCCGCTGGTCGCCGCCCCCCTGGCGTCGCTGGAGGACATCAGCGAGGCGATCCAGTACGACCTGCCCAACTCGACCACCGTGTGCTCACAACCCGACCCCGGCTCGGCGTTGGGAGAGAAGCTGGTGACCAACGGACGCCAAACCCCGGGGTACCGCTTCATGATCGGGATCACCCCCTACGCCGATAGCCAGCGCTACCAGCTGCAGACCGCCGCGCTGCAGACCACCAGCGGCACCTTCGTTGCGCCCAGCAACGCCTCGCTGCAGGCAGCGGCCGCCCTGCTGCAGCCCGACGCCACGTCGGGCACCTGGCCCATCCCCTACACCGAGTTCGGGCAGGCTGCCGGAGCCGCGGCCTACCCCGGCACCATGGTGGTCTACGCCGCCATTCCCACCTCCGGCCTTCCAGCCACCGACGCCAACGACTACGAGTCGCTGCTGCAGTTCGCCGCCACCACGGGACAGACGCCGGGCTCGGGAGTGGGGCAGCTGCCACCGGGCTACCTGCCCATGACCAAAGCCGACGGCCTGGGCGCGCTCTCCGCCTACACGCTGGCCGCCGCCACCGACGTGGGGGCGCAGAACGGCCTGGTGCCATCCGTGGTCGCCACTCCGGCCACACCATCAAACGGATCTACCCCGGCCGCGTCGACCACCCAACCGGTGTCCCCGCTGCCCGGGTTCGGTCTCGGATCAGGTGACGCATCCGCGCTCGGTCCCGAGTCGCTGGTGCAGTCGTCGGCGCCGGCGACGGTCAAGGAAGTGCCGCACACCGCCACGGCGCCCCTGAGCTTCCTCCACCTCGGCCGCATTCTCGATGTTGCCCTGTGGACCGGCGGCCTCTGGCAGGGCGGGGTCCTGGTCATCGTCCTGCTCGGGCTGGCGGTGCTCGGCATGGTGAGCGTCCCCGTCATCATGCGGTCGGGTCGGAGGCACGGTCGGTGGTAATCAGTGTCATGGAACCTGCCGCCGAGGAGCCCGGGGAGACCGAGTCGATCGATCCGGCAGACGATGGCGCCGCGCCCGAACCGCGCAGTGGGCCGCCGAAGTCGGGCGTGCTGGTGATCGCCCTGGCCGTGGTCATGTTCGTCAGTGTGGTGACGGCCTTTTTCGGGGCCTTCGCCTTCGGCCTCGGGGGACTGCAGGAGCAGCGCAGCCAACACCAGCTGTACTCGCAGTTCCGGGGCGTGCTCGACCCGTCCAGCCCGGTGGCCCCGCGCATCGGCGGCAACATTCCCGATGGCACGCCGGTGGCCCTGCTGAATTCGCCCACGGCCGGACTGCACAACGTCGTCGTGGTGGAGGGAACCTCGGCCGGCGACCTGCTGAGCGGTCCGGGCCACCTGCGCAACACCCCCCTCCCGGGGCAGGCCGGCGAGGCTGTCCTGCTGGGCCGCAGCACCACCGCCGGCGCGCCGTTCGCCGGCGTCACCAAACTCCGCAAGGGCGATGTCGTCACGGTCACCACCGGGCAGGGCAAATTCCGCTACACCGTGCAGGGACAGCTCCGCGCCGGCGACCAACTGCCCACCATCGTGTCGACCAGCGGGCTGCTCACCCTGGTCACCTCGGGCGGCTCGCCCGGACTCGGTCGCCTGGCCCCGAACCGCTTGGTCTACGTCGACGCCAAATTGCAGGGCAAGGCTGCCATCGCCCCTAAGGGTCAGCCCAAAACGGTGTCCCCGGAAGAGATTCAGGGTCACAACGATGCCGGGGCGTGGCCCTTCATCGGCTTGTGGATGGCGGCCCTGATCGCCACTGCGGTGGTGTGCTGGCGCCTGTGGTCGCGCTGGGGACTCCTGCAGATCTGGCTGGTCGGCGCGCCGGTACTGCTGGGAATGCTCTGGGGCTTCAGCACCGAGGGCATGCGCCTGCTGCCCAACGTTTTCTGACCCTATGGCGTGAGTTTCTGACCCAGCGCCGGTAGCGAGATGTCCCAGGCCGCCGGCCAATCGTTGGGGCGCAGCAACGCATCGCTCCCCCCGTCGCAAAACAAGACTGAACCGCAGAAGAACCCGCCGTCGGGTCCCAGCAGCAATTCCACCAGCGCGGCGATCTCCTCGGGCCGGCCCGTCCGCCCGACCGGAATGGGCAGAATGTCCAGCAGAGGACCGGTCTCGGGATTGGCCCGCATGGCGGCCACCATCGGGGTCTCGATCATTCCCGGAGCGATGGCGTTCAGCCGCAGCCCGGCGCCGGCCCAGTCCGGACCGGTGGCCTGGCGGCGCACCCAGTGCGCCACCGCCATTTTCGATGCCGGGTAGGCCACCAGTGAACCCACCTTGTCGGCCAGTTCACGGGCCAGTGCTTCATCGTCGGCCAGGAACGCCTCGACCAGCTCGGCCGGGATGGCCGGCTGCACCGTGGTGGAGTTCGAGCTGATGGCCACCGCAGCGCCGCCCGGCGCCAGCAACGGTCGCAGCTCCACGAGGAGCTGAATAGTCCCGAAGTAGTTCACCGACGCCAGCAACGATCCGGCCCGGTCGGGAGAACCGGCCAACCCGGCACAGGTGACCAGGCCGGTCAACGAGCCTCCGCACGCATTGAGAACGCCTGCCACCGCCGCGGCTCGGCCTTCACCCGTGCTCACGTCGGCCACCACCTCGGCCTCATGCAGATCGACACCCACCACGCGGTACCCGGCCCGGCCCAGACGGGCCGCGCACGCCGCTCCGATGCCCGAGGCGGCACCGGTCACCGCCACCACCGGCTCAGGCAGTTTGGCGCGCCTTGAGAACGTCGAGCGCCTTGTCAGCGTGGCCGCCCATGGAGAACTCGGAGTGGATGACGTCGAGGAGCGTGCGGTCGGTGTCGATGACGAACGTCATTCGTTTGTTGGGTAGGAAGCTCGGCCCTCGGGCCGCGCCCAGCTGCTTGGCCACCACGAAGTCGGGGTCCGACAGCAGCGGGAAGCCCAGTGACTCCTTGGTGTCGAACTGCTTCTGCTTGTCCACCGAGTCGGCGCTGATCCCGATGCGCTGTCCGCCGACGGCGGCGTACTCCGCCGCCATGTCACGGAAGTGGCAGCTCTCCTTGGTGCAGCCGTACGTCATAGCGGCCGGGTAGAAGAACAGCACCACGGGACCGGCGGCCAGCAGGTCGCTCAGCTTGCGGGGGACACCGCTCTGGTCGGGTAGT
>Ga0302325_10013654_pt1 | contig 17316 bp, 4 predicted proteins | sample Palsa_T0_2_FD_201948 | JGI IMG/M metagenome (GOLD analysis project Ga0302325, IMG submission 201948) | Peat permafrost microbial communities from Stordalen Mire near Abisko, Sweden - Palsa_T0_2 | ecosystem: Environmental > Terrestrial > Soil > Palsa > Peat permafrost | place: Sweden: Abisko... | reverse complement strand
ACCAGCGCGGTCACCGTAACGGGTCTTAGCGTCAGCGAAACATCCTGGATCACTGGTACGCCCACGCGGTAGCCGAAGCTGATGTGGTCGAACACCACGGTCGCGGCCACCTCGCCAGACGCTGCCCGCGGCTCGTCGCGCGGCTGGTCCCGCACAGCGAGCTCCGGCTCATCGAGCGCGATCTGCAGGCGCCGGGCAGCCAACAACCCGGCGCGGATGCCGCCGAGCCCGTAGGCGATGTTGAGCAGTCGGGCGCCGAATGTGGTACCCAGCAACAAAAACGGCAACAGGTTGACGGGGTTCATCCGGCCGGCCACCACCAGCAGGGTGCCTGTTGCAGAAATCAGCCACAGGAACGTCGAGGGGCGAGTGACCAGATCCATCAACGTTTTCTTGCCGGCCAGCGGACGCTGCCAGTCGATGAGAAAGCCGACATAGTCGTCCAGGCGACGGCGGAAGCTCGACGCGGCGGCACCGCCGAAGACGCGGATCACCGGCTGGCCCTCGAGATAGGCGCCGGCCTCGCCGCCCATCTTCTCGGCCCAGCGCTGCGATTGTGGGATGCGCGGACCGGATTGAATCGTCATCGACGACGTCAACACCAGGTAGACCAGGACGGGAACGAACAACACCAGCGCCACCCGCCAGTCGACGACGAACAGGTAGACCAACACCGCCAGCGGCGCAACGACCGCGGCGACCGCGTCCGGGATGGCATGGGTGACCAGGTAATGCAGTGACAGCGCGTCGTCGGCGACCAGTTGTTTGATCGACCCCGACCCGCGGGCGGTGAACCAGCCCAACGGCAGTCGTGACAACTTGCTCAGCAGCCGCGAACGCAAGTCGCTGGAAAATCGGGCGTCGACGACGTGCAGCCACAGCGTCATTGCGGCGCCCAGCACGGTACCGAACCCCAGCAGCGCCACTGCCGCAAATCCGATCTCCCGCAACCGCGACGACTCGGCGCCCGACACCAGCAGCCTGGCCAGCTCAACCAGCAACACGAACGGCGCCAGTTGCAACAGCGTGATCACCGCCTGCAGCACACCGGAGGCGATCAGCGCTGAGCGCAGCGGCGCGAGCAACCGGCCGGCGGCCTGCGCACGCCAGCTGCCCCGTGCCGACGAGACTGCGTGCACGACGGCATTTTCCGGTTCGATCGCGATCGGAACTTCACTGAGTGCGACGCTGTCGGCGGTCGTCGGCTCGTCGCCGCGACGGGTGCCCATCGCGCGCCCGGCGCTCCAGTAGGCCTGGGCGTGGATCACCGACTTGGGGAAGCCGAAGTCGTCGCGCAGCCGCGTCCGGACGTGCTTGAGCGTGCCGGCTTCGGGTGTCGCCCACGCGTACCAGTCCGACCAGTCCCGGTTCTCGATCGCCGCGGCGAGCGATTTCTCGTCGCGCCGGTCGACCCAATGCACCCGCAACCGGGGATGTTGCGCCAGCGGGATCAGCCTGTCGTTGTCGTCGTGCTGCTCGAGATACACCTCAACCGGGATGTCGTCGGGGACGACGCCGATGATCCCGTTGATCCCCGGAATCGAAGCCGAGTCACCGATCAACAGATAGCCGGCCGGCTGCTCGCCGGGTGCGTCGAAACGCGACGAGCCCATCAAGGACATCACGGCGATCGTCGCGCCCGGCTCGACGGTGCGGGCCCACAACGACGCCGGGCCGGCCGGGTCGTGCAGCACCACGTCGACCGCGAAACGGCCTGCGGGCACATCGGACTCGCAGATCGTGTATGCGCGCTGGAACTCGGTGCTCGACCCCTCCGGGTCAGGAAACCAGAACCGCAGCCAGGCCGCGGGTTCGGCCTGCGCGTCCTCGAACAACGTCGGTGATTCCATCCGTATCCGCACAAAATGCGGTGCTATCCGGACGGTTTCGATGACCGTCGCGGCGTGGTCGCGGGCGCCAAAGCTCCGTAGCACCGCACCCTGGAACCCGCGCGCCATCAACTGTCCATCGACTCACGGAGGCTCTTTGGCCGCATATCGGACCAATTGTCCTCGACGTACGCCAGGCACTCCGCGCGACCGGCCGCACCGAAGACCTTGCGCCAGCCGGCCGGCTCGTCGACGAAGGTCGGCCACAGGCTGTGCTGGTCTTCGTCGTTGACCAGCACCACGAAGGTGCCGGTCTCGTCATCGAAGGGATTGGTGCTCATCATCTCTCCTGGTTGAGGCTCTGTTGGTCGGGGAAGGGGCGCCGCGGCCCAGATCGGCACCCAGCACCCGATCGGACAGCAGTCCCAGACAGCTGAGGTTGGGAAAACCCGGACCCTGATTGAGTCCGGCGAGATTGGGCAAGAACAACTTCGGGGTGACGTCGACCACGGCGAGGTCGTGGCCGATCGCCTCTTGTACGCGATCCCCGGTCAGCGGACCACTTAAACCCAGCTCGAGCAGGTCGAGCGCGTCCTGGCTGAACAGCGTGGTGAACCACAGCGGGTCGGCGCCCGACCCGTCGATGACCAAGTCGAAACCATGGACGGTCTCGACGTTTTCGCTGCCCCGGTTGGTCGACAGCGTCAGCCGGATCTGCTCGTCGCGGCCCACCGCATGCGCAACTCGTCCGCGCAGATGACGGATGCGGTCGTCGGCCAGCAAGGCGTCCTGGACGTTGGACGAGAACACCCCACGGTCGGTGCGGGCGATCGCGTCGCGGCGTTCGTCCACCGTCAGCACCGCCCAGTCGGTGGGGTCGGAGAACAGTGCGTTTTCGAAGAAGCTCTCGCCGCGAGTGAACAGCGTCACCTGCGGCGAGATCACGGTGATGGTCGAAACCCGGTGCCGGAATAGCTCATTGAGCATCGCAGCGGCGGTCTCGCCGCCGCCGATCACCGCCACCCGCTCGGCGCTGATCCGTTCCTGCTGACCGGCGCGATGCCAGAACTGCGCGATCGAGAGCACCCGTGGGTTGCCCGGCAACAACGACCGCTCGGCCTGACCGGGCCCGGTGATCATCAAACCGTCGGCGTGCACGGTGGTTTCGTCGGTGTGCAGCGCCCAGCGCTCACCGTCCACGGCGAGCCGGTCGACTTCGCCGTACACCACCGTCATACCGATCTGGTCGGCCACCCAGCGCAGGTATTGGCTCCATCGTCGGTGGGTGGGCGCCGGCCGGCCGCGGTCGATCCACGGGGCGAACTGACCGGTAGCGATCAGATATGACTGCCAGCTGTAGCGGGTCATCCGCTCGTCGAGTTCGCCGTTGCGGCGCGGCACCAGCGAGGACCGGTAAGGGAAGCCGACGTCCTTTTCCGGACTCGTCCCCAACCGCTGCGCACCATCGGTCCAACCACCGCTGGACTGCCAGTTCGCGCCGACTCCGGTCCGCTCGATGGCGACCACGTCCGGTGTGTCGACACCCATCTCGCCTAGCACGTGCGCTTTGGCGGCAACAGCCACCGCCTTCACCCCGGCGCCGAGCACCGCAAGCGTGGTCATGTCACCATCTCCTCGAGTGCCTGTGTCCAAAGTGTTTGCAGCGTAGCGATATCCGACTCGTCGAGGATGTCGGGAAGCGAACGCCACTGCGTCACCAGGACCTGGTGATCGCCGCCGCCCAGCACGGTGGCGACCAGGCTCAGCTCGTAGCGCACCGCCAGCTCGGGCTCCGGCAACGGCGAAACCCCGGACAGCAGACTACGGTCCAGCCACAGCCCGCTGGTGCCGCCGACATCGGCGCGGCCGAGATAGTTCAGCAGCAGTTGCGGTCCGCTGAAGCCGGCGAGCCGGCGCGCGGTATCGCGGCGCAGGTAGCGCAGCAGTCCGTAGTCGACGCCGTCGCCGGGGATCGCCGCCAGCAATTCCCGGACTTGTCGCGGGTCCTCGGTTTCCACGCGCAGTGGATAGATCGCACTCAGCAGTCCTACGGTCTCGGTGGTATCGACGACCCGGCCGCCCGACGGCTCCAGGCCGTCGAACAGGACATCGGCGCGACCGTGGGTTTCCAACGCGAGCAGCGGCGGCGGTGTGGGCTGGTCGTGGAGTTGCCGCCACCGCGTGACCATCCGCGAGGCTGCCGCAACCAGGACCTCGAAAAACGGCTGGCCCGATTTCAACAGCCGGGCGGTGGTATCGAGGTCGAGCATCGCGGTGTGGACCAACAGTCCGCCCGCGCGGTCGGCGTCCGGCGTCAGTCGTCGCCGGCCCAGGTCGGGGTCGTCACCGTCGAGTTGTGCGGCCCAATACGGTTCGCTGTCAAGGGATTCCGCACGCTCGATCATCGCGTGAACCCAACGGCGGTAGCTGGTGTGCTCGCGGACGGGCGCCGGCGCCTTGCCGGCGATGAGTGCATGCAGGGTGGCGTCGAGTTCGCCGAGCACGACCTGCCACGACACCGGGTCCACGGCCAGCACGTGCGCGGCCAGCACCAGCACGCTCTGACCGGTCGGTGGTCGCAGCCACGCTGCCGCCAGCAGCTTCCCACGTTCCGGGTCGAGGCTGTCGATGGCTTGTCCGGTGTGTGCGGCGACGGCTGCCGGCAGATCACCGGGCACCGCGGCTTCGATCAGGAATTCGGCGGGCTGTCCGGCGTGCAGGGTCATGGTGGCGCGGTCCAGCCGACTGCGCAGCACTTCGTGACCATCCATGATGGTCGCCAACGCCGTCCGCAACTGCTCACCCGTCACGCCGACGGGCAACCGAATGGCTTCGGCCTGCGCCAGCCTGCGCGGGTCGCCGAATTCGTAAAGCCAGTGTGCGTTGGCCAGCAGCGGTATCGGCCCGCTCTCGGTCTCGGCGTCCGGCGTGCGAATGGCGGCCTCGGCAGCCTCAGTGGCCTCCGCGTCTATGGCGGCGGCGAGCTCGCGGACGCTGCTGCATTCCAACACCAGTCGTGCGCGCAGGGCGAGGCCGCGCCGGCGGGCCGACTGCACGACCGTAAGCGCCACGATGCTGTCCAGGCCGAGCTCGAGGAAATCGGCGTCCGGGTCGATCCGGCTGACCTGCAGGATGCCGGTGAGCAGTTCGGTGAGAACGGCTTCGGTGGCCGTCTCCGGTTCGGTCCCGCCCGACTCCGCCCAGGCCGCCACATCGGTTGCCGCCAAAGCGGCTTCGTCCAGTTTCCCGTTGGGGGTCAGCGGGATGTCGTCGACGACGACGATGCGCTGCGGGACCATGTAGCGCGGCAGCCGGGCGACCAGCATGCGGCGCAGCTCGGACACCGACGGCGACCCGACCGGTGAGTCGCTCACCACGTAGCCGGTGAGCCGCGGAACACCGTGCCGCTCGCGGACCACGACCCGCGCCTGCCGCACCCTCGGGTGCGACTCGAGTGCGACGGCGATCTCACCGGGCTCCACGCGGTGGCCGCGGATTTTCACCTGCGTATCGGCACGTCCCACATACTGCAGCGATCCGTCGGGTTGGCGCCGCACCACATCCCCGGTCCGGTACATCCGTTCGCCTGCGACGAAGGGGTCGGCAACGAATCGTTGAACCGTCTCCGGTGCGCGGCCCAGATAACCCCGGGCTAATTGGGCGCCGCCGAGGTACAGCTCCCCCGCGACCCCGAACGGCACCGCGCGTAACGCGGAGTCCAGCACATAGCCGCGGGTCCCCCGGGTCGGGTGCCCGATCGACGGTTCGTCGTACTCGTCGATGGCGGCCACCACCGCCTCGACCGTGGTCTCGGTGGGCCCGTAGCAGTTGAAGGCCGTCATCGCCGTGCGGCGGCACTCGGTGCGGATGAACGACCAGGCGGCGCCGCCGAGTGCTTCGCCACCCAGCGCCAGCACCGACAGCGGTACCCGCGTCAGCAAACCGGCCGACCTCAACTGGGCAAACATCGACGGGGTGGTGTCGATCATGTCGACACCATGCTCGGCGATGACGGCGACCAACGCCTCCGCGTCGGTTTGAGTGTGCTCGTCGACGACGTGCACGACGTGACCGTCGAGCAGCGCGACCAACGGCTGCCAGGCCGCGTCGAACGCGAAAGACCAGGCGTGTGCGATGCGCAGTGGGCGGCCCAGCCGAGCCGCCGCGGGTCGCAGCACACTGTCCAGGTGGTCATCGGCATAGGCGCCGACGGCGGCGTGGGTTCCGATGACGCCCTTGGGTTCTCCGGTGGTGCCGGAGGTGAACACCACGTAGGCGGCCTGCTGGGGGTTGACCGCGACGGGCGCGAATTCGTCGGTCCGTCCGCAGTTGGCGGCGAAGGTTTCGTCGATGACGATGGTGGCGCCACTCTGGCGCAGAATCGAGTTCACCCGTTCAGCGGGCATTCCCGGTTCCAGCGGAACATATGTCGCACCGGTTTTGAGCACCGCGAGTATCGCGACGATGTAGTCCGGGCCGCGGGATAGTTTGATCGCGACGGGGGTTTCAGCACCTGCGCCACCAGCGGCCAGCGTGCCGGCCAGCCGGTTGGCCGCCACGTCGAGCTCGCGGTAGCTTAGTGTGCCGCCCGCCCAGGTAACCGCCGGGTTGTCAGGCGTCCGGGAGGCGATCGCCGCGAACCGCGTGTGAATCCCTTGCCCCGGTTGCGCTCTGACCGAGTCGGCACCGATCAGCGGCGCCGATTCCTCGGCGAGCAGAACACTGACGTCGCGCAGCGGGCGGTCCCACCGCGCCAGCAGTTGCTCGGCGGTGGCCAGCAGTCGGTGGCCGAGTGTCGCGGCGGTCGTGTTGCCCAGCGCGCCGTCGATGACTTCGACCATCAGGACGAGTCCGTCGTCGGCCATGTGTGCGGCGAGCACGACCGGGAAATGGGTGAGGCTTTCCACCGCGGCCGGCCGGAATGTGACACCGGTGCCGGTCAACTCGTCTCCCGCGGCCATCCCACCGGTCGGGAAGTTCTCGTAAACCAGCAGCGTGTCGTACATCTCGCCGACACCGCCCAGTGCCCGAAGCTGCGCGTGCCCCAGATAGCTGTGCTCACGCAGCATCGCCGAGTCACGTTGTACCACAAGGCATTGCTCGCCGACTCTGGCAGCCGGTTCGAGCCGGACGCGCAACGGAACAGTGTTGATGAACAAGCCGACCATGGTTTCGACACCGGCCAGTTCAGCGGGTCTGCCTGACACGGTGACCCCGAACACCACGTCGGCGCGGTCGGTCAGGCGCGACAAGATCACCGCCCAGGCCATCTGGAGCAGCGTGTTCAGCGTGACGCCGCGTGAGCGGGCACCCATCACCAGCCGCTCGGTGGCCATGGCGTCCAGTTGTAATTCGGTCCGACGCGGGAGCCGGGAGGGTTGGCGCGCGGTGTCTTCGCCGCCGAACGCCGCCGACAGTAGCGTCGGACCCGGCAGCCGGGCGAGGTGCTCACGCCAAACCCGTTGGCTTGCTTCCTGATCACGGCTGGCAAGCCACCCGATGTAATCGCGGTAAGGACGTGGCGCGACCGGCAGCGCGGCGGGATCGCCGCCGGCGCGGTAGAGGATCATCATCTCGGTGACGAAGACCGGCAGCGACCAGCCGTCGATCACGATGTGATGCGCGGTGATCACCAAACGCCATCGCGAATCGGGCAGTTCGATGAGCAGGAAACGCATCGCCGGCAGCCGCTCGAGGTCGAACGGTCGTCGCCGCTCGTCGGCTTCCAGCGCCGCCACGTCCTCGTCAGCCGCGGCGACATCTCGCCATGGCAGCTCGACTCGGGACGGCACGATCTGTACGGGTCGGGCGATCCCGCGGCTGAAGAAGCTCGCCCGCAGGTTGGGGTGGCGCGTCAACATCGTCGCCGCACAGTCACGGAGCAGCGCGACGTCGAGCGAGCCGGAGATGTCGGCGGCCATTCCGATCACGTACGGATCGTCGGCCGGTTCGCCCTCGGTGAACTCAGCCAAGGCGGTCAGCGAATACAGGCCCTCTTGCAGCGGACTGAGCGCCATCACGTCTTCGATATCGGAAGCGATATCGACCCGAGTCCCGGCTTCGGTTCCGGTGGCGGTCATGGCGTTCCGTCGCGAGACTGCGACCACAGCAGCGTCACCGCAGCCAAGTCATCCGCGGAAAGCCCCGAGGCGCTCATCGGCTCGAACCGAGTTTCAGTCGAGTCGACCGCGGGGTCGAGCGTGACCAACTCGTCTATGGCGGCGGCCAATTGCTCGACCGTCGGGTTCTCGAACACCATGCGCGGGTTGACGGCCAATCCGGCTGCTCTTGCCCGAGCAGCCAATTGGACCGACAAGATGCTGTCGCCGCCGAGGGCGAAGAAGTCGTCGAAGCGCCCAACGTCAGGTGTCGACAACAAGTCCGCGAAGACCGCGGCCAGCGCACGCTCGGTGTCGGTGCGCGTCGGTTCGGTCTGACCGCTGGTGCTCACCGCCGGTCGCGGCAGTCCTGGCCGGTTCAGCTTTCCCGACTCGGTCTTGGGCAGCGTGTCGAGCACAGTCAGCGACGACGGCACCATGTATCCGGGCAACCTCGTGGAGACCGCGGCGCGCACCGACGCCGCGAACGCAGCCTTCGCTGAGTCATCGGTGATCAGCTGTTGTGGCACAACGTATCCGGCCAGGCTGGTGCCGTCGTGCACCTCCCAGGTGCGGGCTGCCGCGGCGGCCACGCCGTCGGCGGCCCCCAGCGCGGCTTCGACCTCGGCAAGCTCGACGCGGAATCCACGCACCTGCACCTGATGGTCGGCGCGACCGGCGAACTCCAGTTGGCCGTCTTCGGCCCACCGGGCCAGATCGCCGCTGCGATACAACCGGCTACCGGGTTCGGCGCCGAACGGATTGGCAACGAAACGTGTCGCGGTCAGGGCAGGTCGCTTCCAGTAACCACGAGCCAACTGGTCGCCTGCGTAGTACAGCTCGCCCACCACGCCGACCGGCACCGGCCGCAGGCCGTCATCGAGCAGATACGCTTGCGCCCCGGCAACCGGCGAACCGACGAGCGGCTTCGGCGGGTTCAGCCGCCCGCGGGAGACCGCGCCGGAGGTCTCGGTCGAGCCGATATTGTTCAGCAGCTCAGGGCCGTCGCCGACGGTGCCGGCGCACACGGCCGTGAGCCGCTGCAGCAGTGAGACGCTCACCGGCTCTCCGCCGCACACCAGCCGAGTCAGCGATCGCACCGAGTCCGGCGCGTTGTCCACCAGAGCCGACACCAGGCTGGGCACCGCGGTCACCTGTGTGACGGATTCGCGTTTCATCAGTGCCGCAAGAGCTTCGGGGTCACGATGCTCGGCATCGTCGGCCACGATCATGGTGGCACCCGCTGCCAGACCGGCCAGCAGTTCCATACCGCCCTCGAGGAACGTCATCGACGCCTGGGCCAGGCGGATGTCATCGGCTCTCGGCGGATAGTGCCGCAGCTGCCAATCCAGCCGAGCCGCCATTGCGCGCTGAGTACCCACAGCTCCCTTGGGTTTTCCCGTTGATCCGGAGGTGAAGACCAGATACATCGGATCGTCGGGGTGCGGGAGCCGGGGTGCCGGCTGCTCGGCGTCGTCCGATCGTTCCAGCACGGCCCGCACCGCGGCGTCGTCGAGGGAAAGAATGTTAGCTGCAAGCCCTTCGGGCATGGTGTCGACCGCTTCGACCGTCGCCACCACGACGTGGGGCTGCACGTCGTCGAGCATGAACTGCTTGCGCGCCAGTGGATAGCCGGGATCGATCGGGAAGTACGCGGCGCCGGCCTTGACGATGGCCACCAGCGCCACCACCATGGCGATGCCGCGCCGCGTCGACAGCCCGACGAAGGAGCCCGGCCGCACACCGTGATCAGCAAGCAGCACGGCGAGCTTATCCGAACGACGATGCAGTGCAACGTAGTCGAGGTCTTCGCCGCCGCATCGCAGCGCGACACGCCCGGCTCCGTACTGCCTGCTGCGCTCGAGCATTTCCGGCACGGTCCGCGGCCGGTCGGGGGGCGGCTCAGCGCCGCGACTCCAGTCGGCCAGGATGCGGTGTTGCTCCTCCGCGTCCGTCAACACCACATCACGCAAACTCTGATCGATGTCCTCGGCAAACTCGGTGACGACCCGGGTCAGCCAGCCGGCCAACCGTTCGACGGTGTGCCGTTGGTAAAGCTCGGTGCGGAAGATCAAGTGGCCCCGATAGCCCGCGGAGCCCGTCCCGTCGGACCCGTCGGTACCGAAGAAGTTGACGCTGAGGTCGGCATGCGCCATGTCGAAAACGGGATCCAGCGACGTGCACACCGTGTCCTGCCGGTGGCCGTCGTCGGGCGCCGATTCGATCACTCGCGTGGCGGGCAGGTGATCGCGCACGTGCACGATGACCTGAAACAGCGGGTTGCGCGACAGCGATCGCACCGGGCTGACGCTGTCGACCACCCGGTCGAACGGCAGGTCCTGGTGGGCGTAGGCGGCCAGGGCCGTCTCCCGAGCCCGAGTCAGCACGTCGCGCAGCGTCGGATTGCCGCGCAAGTCGTTGCGCAGCACCAAGATGTTGACGAAAAAGCCAACCAGCTGGTCTATTTCGGCTTCGGTGCGCCCGGCCACCGGCGTGCCCAGTGGAATGTCGACGCCGCTTCCCGCCTTGTGCAGTACCACCGCGACGGCGGCTTGCAACGCCATGAACTCGGTGACACCCAGCTCACGACACCGGTCGGCCAGCTTGGCGCGAGTGGTCGAATCGATACGGAATGTCACCGATTCGCCGTCACCGCTGGGCAGCGGTGGGCGCGGGAAGTCGGGCCGCAAGCCGCTGTCCTCGGGCAGTCCGGCCAGCTGGCGCGTCCAGTAGTCCCGCTGCTCGGCGGCGACCGCGGACTCCGGACCGCCCGGGTTGCCCAGAAAGGTGCGTTGCCACGCAGCGTAATCGGCGTACTGCACGCGCAGCGGCGCCCACGACGGGGCCTCGCCGTCGCGGCGTGCCCGGTAGGCGGTGATCACGTCGGCGAACAGCACCCCGGCCGACCAGTGGTCGGAGGCGATGTGATGGACGACCAGCGACAACACATGCTCGCCGGTATCGCCGGTGTGCAGCACAGCGACCCGGATCGGCCACTCGCGGTCCAGTTCGAAGCGGTGCTGGCGCTCGAGGTCGAGTTGCTCCTGCAGCCACTCTTCACCGCTGCCTTCGGCGCGGCGGACCGTCAGCTCGGTGAACGGGCCGACCACCTGATACGGAACACCCTCGGCGTCAATGTAAGTGGTGCGTAGGATCTCGTGGCGGGCGACGACGTCGCCGACCGCGGCGATCAGGGCGTCGATATCCCACGGTCCGGTCAACCTGGCGGCGAACGGGATGTTGTTGACCGGGCTCGGCCCGTCGACGCGGTAGGCGAACCAGCTGCGCAGTTGCGATGCCGACAGCGGCAGCGGCTCGTCGTGGGCGGTGGCGATCAGTTTGGGCCGCGACTGCGCCCGCCCACCGGACCGCAGCTGATCGACCCGCTCTGCCAGCAGTCCGACCGTGGCCAGCTCGAAGATGTCGCGGATACCCAACTCGACACCGCACTCCGAACGGATCGCCGTGGCGAGCTTGGTGGCCACCAGCGAGTGACCGCCAAGGTCGAAGAACGAGTCGTCGACACCGACGCGTTCATGACCGAGCAGCCCGGAGAACAGCGCGGCGATTCGGCGTTCGGTCACGGTGGCCGGGTCGCGGTATTGCGCCTTCGCCGCGATCTCCGGTTCCGGCAGGGACTCCCGATCGATCTTGCCGTGCGCGGTGATCGGTATCTCGTCAAGCACCACATAGGCCGCCGGAGTCATGTAATCCGGCAGCGCTGCAGCCACTCTGGCGCGGATCCGCTCGAGGTCGACGGTCTCGCGGGCGTCCCCGTCGGCCGGCGTGATGTAGCCGACCAGGCTCTTGCCCAACTGTGGCAAGTCCGCAGCGACGACGACCGCCTGCCCGACGCTGGGGTCAACCGAGATCGCCGCGGCGACCTCACCCAGTTCGATACGGAAGCCGCGGATCTTCACCTGTTCGTCTGCGCGGCCGACGAATTCGATATCGCCGTCGGCATTGCGCCGCGCCAAGTCGCCCGACCGGTACAACCGGCCGCCCGGGGTGAACGGGTCGGCGACGAAGCGTTCAGCGGTCAGACCCGGCCTACGATGGTAGCCGCGTGCGACATGCGTTCCACCGATGTAGATCTCGCCGATCACCCCGACTGGGACCGGTTGCATCGCGTCGTCGAGCAGATGCACCTGGGTGTTGATCTTGGGCCGGCCGATCGGCACGACGCGGGTACCCTGGGCCCCTTCCACCGGATAGCTGGTGGCGTTGACGACGGTTTCGGTGGGCCCGTAGAAGTTGTACAGCAGCGCGTCGAAGGTGGCGTGAAACTTGTCCGCGATCTCGCCCGGCAACGGCTCACCGCCGATGGGCACCCGGCGCAGGGTGCGCCACTGGTTGACACCGGGCAGCGACAAGAACAGTCCGAGCAGCGACGGAACGAAATGCATCGAGGTGATGCCCTCGCGGCGCAACAACTCGGTCAGGTATCCGATGTCGCGCAACCCATCCGGCCGGGGAATCACCAGCCGGGCGCCGCAAATCAGTGTCCCGAAGATCTCGCCCATGGACACGTCGAAACTGGGCGAGGCCACCTGGAGCAGCCGGTCGGTTTCGTCGACCCGATATTCGTCGCCGAACCACACGAAGTACTCGGCGATCGGCGCGTGTGGAACCGGAACGCCTTTGGGCAGCCCGGTCGAACCCGAGGTGTAGATCAGGTAGGCCGTGTTGTTCGGGCCCAGCAACCGGATCAATTCGTCGCTTCCCGGTTCGGTGACCGGGTATGCCGCCAGGCCGGTGACCGGTTCGCGCAGCACCAGTTTGGCGGCCGCGTCGGCCAGGATGAACGCGATCCGGTCGTCCGGGTACGTCGGGTCGACAGGCAGGTAGACCGCGCCGGCTTTGAGGATGCCCAGCGCCGTGATGACCAGTTCAGGTGACTTGTCCAGCAAGACCGCGACGCGGTCCTCGGTGCCGATGCCCCGCTCGATCAGCCAGTGCGCCAACCGATTCGCTTCTTCGTCGACTTCTCGATAGCTGTACTGGCGGCCTTCGTATACCACTGCGACGGCATCCGGTGTCAGGGTCGCGCGCCGCGTGACCAGCGCCGGGAGCGTGCTGGCCGGCGTGCTGAACTCCTCACCTGACGACATTCGCCGCAGCCACTCGGCATCGCTCTCACTCATCAGTCCGCACGCAGACAGGGTGTTATCCGGGTCCGCCAGCGCGTTGTCCAGCAGGACGCCGTAGTGCCGCAGCAGTTGATCCACCAGCGGGCGGTCCAAGACCTCGACCAGGTACTCGGCTTCGACCAGCGCGCCGCCATCGGACACCTGTGCGGCGCCGGCCAATTCGATCATCAGGCTCAGCGGCAGCTGGCTGACGTGGCCGCGCAACTCGGCACGTTCGCACTGGACCCCCGGCGGGCAGAATCCACCGCCATCGGGTTCGCGTAATCCGAAGCTCACCCGGGTCATTCGCTCGGCACCGTGCCTGCGGTCGGGGTTGGAGGCGCGCACCAGCCATTCCAGGTCGACCCGTGAGTGGGCAAGGGCGCCCACGGCGCTGTCCCGGGTTTGCACCAGAAGCTCGCGGAATGTCAGCTGCGGCTGCGGCTGCATTCGCATCACCAGCGTGTTGCCGTAATAGCCGATCGCGTCCTCGGTTCCGGCGCTGCGGTTCAGCACCGGGGTGGCGACGAGGAAGTCGCATGCGTGGGTGTAGCGGTGCACCAGAGCGCCGAACGCGGCCATCAACACCATGTATGGAGTGGCGCCGGTCTCCTTGGCCAGCGCCGCGGCGCGGTCGACAGTTTCCGCGGACAACCGGGCTGTGGCCCGCTGCGCGCGCCAGGTGGTCGGGACCACTGAGCCGTTGGGACCGGGAAGCTCAAGTGGTTCGGGCAGATCCGTCATCAACGAGCGCCAGTAGGCCAGGTCATCGTCGAGGTTGGTGACCGCGTCCGCGGCGACGGTTAACGGTGCGGCAGCGATGCTGTCCGCATCGGCGTAGGCGCGCGTGAGATCGGTGAAGAACGGGGCCCACGAACCGTCGTCCCAGGCAATGTGGTGCGCGGTGAGCAGAAGTATCAGCTCGTCAGCGCCCACCCGCACGGCCGCGAGCCGCAGCGGCGAATCCTTCGTCAAGTCGAAAGGCTGTCGAAACTGCCGCTGCGCCAGCACTTCCAACCTGAGCCGCCGGGCTTGCTCGGCGAGCCCGGACAGGTCGTGCTCCGTCCAGCCGGGCCGCACATCGTCACGGGTCACCGGCTGCGGATCGCCGTCGCTGTCGGTCTGATAAGTCGTGCGCAACAAAGGGTGCCGCAGCGCGACGGCTCCTACTGCCTGCCGTAGCCGCTCGAGGTCGACGTTACCGGTAACGCGATAGGAGACACAGATGTTGAGCAGCGCGCTGTCGGGGTCGACCGACTGCACGAACCACATCCGGCGTTGACCGTCAGACATCTCCCGACGCTGCTTCGCATCCGCGCCGGCGTCGGCTTCCGCGGCGACGGCGGGTCGAGCCAGGCCGCGCTCAGTAATCCTGCGGCGCAGCAACTCCAGTCGTTGCGTGTCAAGCGTGCCCAAGCCGGTGGTGTCCGTCACGCGTGGATTCCAACCTTCCTCATGTCTTGGCCATAGGTCGAGCCAGAGCCCAAGACGTCGATCAATTCGTTGACGGTAATGCCGGCGAGCATCGCCGCCACCGGAGCCGAGTACCCCACGGCCCGGCGCAGCCGCCTGCGCAGATCGAGCGCCAACAGCGAATCCAAACCAAGGTCGATCAGCGACGCGGTCGGGTCGATGGATACCGCATCGCCCGATTGCAAGGTCGCGGCGAGCTCGGTGCACACGACGTCGCCCAGCGATCTCGCTCCGGAGTGGTTGTGCTGCAGAGCATCGCCGGCGCTCGTCGGCAGGCTGAACTGCGCTGTAATTCCCTGACTTTCGAAGAACACCCGAAGCCGGTCGAAGTCCGCGTCGAAGATCAACGGATCGTCAGGGTAACGAGCGAGACCGGCGTCAACCGCCAGATCTGGCAGCATCGCGATCAGACCGGAGCGCCGGGTCCGGACGATCTCGGCCGCATCGACGACTCCGGCGTCCTGCCACAGGCCCCATCGAATCGCCGTGCAGTCCAGCCCCCGGTGACGCAATTGGGCGGCCAGCACATCCAACAGCCGGTTCGAGGCCGCGTACGCGGCGTGACCGTGACCACCCCACACCCCGAACACCGACGAACAAGCCAGGATCCGGCATTCTGGCTGCAACGGCCAGACTTCGGCCATCAACGCGAACCCTGCCACCTTCGCCGCGCACACTGCCGTCACGTCTGCACCGGTGAGCTCGGCACGCGAGTGTGCCGCGGCGATTCCCGCCGCATGGATCAGCAATGACGCGCCGGCACCGGCATAGTCGGCGGCGACGGCAGATAAAGCCGCCCGGTCAGCAATGTCGCATCGCGGGGCATGCACCTCGACGCGATGCCGCGCAGTTAACTGACTCAGCACCTCGGGGGCTAGACCGTTGCGGCTCAACAGGATTATTCTCCGTGCGCCGTGTTCGACGCAGTACCGCGCATAGCGCAGACCGATGGCTCCGCTGCCGCCGGTGATGACCACGTTTTCCAGCGATGTCGCATCGAGCGGTCGCCCGTCCGCGGAATCACGGCACTTGCGCAACGTCCGGGCAAATCGTCGCGGCGCGGCGCCGTGTGGTGCGCTGTCGGTGCGCAGCGCCATGGCGCCGGCGTTGCCGAGTAGCACGTCGAGGATGACGGGTGCGGACCGCTCGTCGACCGCCGGCAGGTCGAGAGTTCCGAAGCTCTGGTCGCCGAACTCGAAGCCAACGCTGCGGTGCATCGCGGCCAGCGCTGCCTGTGCCGGTCTGACGGCCGCGTCGCCGGGCCGAACCCGTTCGCCGCCAGCGGTAATCAGCCACACGGCTCGACAACGCGGACCGATGATGGCGGTGTAGTCCGGCAGCCCGACGTCGGACCGGTCGGCGATCTGTTCGATGGCGTCGATCACGTCAAGCTGATTCAGTGCAGGGGCTATCACCGCGACGATGTCGGCCTCGCTCGGCGGCACCGCGTCACACCCACGACGTGTCGAAACGGCGTCGGTCAGCAGCTGCGCCAGCGTCCCCCCGGTGTCGCCGAGGATCGCAATGCCGTTCCGCGTTCCGTTGGCCGACGTCGGCGACGGCGTCTGCTGCCAGTCCTCGACGGCGACGGTCAGCGCGGCGTCCGGGTGAGGCGCCCCGGTGGTCACCGGTTCCGTTGCGGCCCACAGATGCACCGCCCGCATCGGCGCGTTCGGAAATCCGCGCAGCGGGGGTCGAACACCGGCGGGTAGCGCATCGGCCCACGGGTAGCCCGGATCGGCGATCGCCACGGCGGCGATATTCCCTGACAGCTCATCGACGATCGACCGATCGCGATGACCCGAACCGACGATCACCGCCGACTCGTCGTCGACCATGTCTACGAGCGGATACAGCAGCGCGGGGTGGGCCGACATTTCGACGAATGCGTCAGCCCCCGACTTTTGGCCGGCCACCACCGCCTGATCGAAACGCACCGTGCTGCAGAGGCTTTCATACCAGTAGTGCAAGAAGCCCACGTCGCTGGTCACCTCGGCGCCAACCGCCGAGCCGATGAACGCCACCGGCCCGTCCCGGAAGGTCGACCTGGGCAGCAACTCGGTCAGTTCGGCGCCTAACGGCCGCAGCGCGCTGGTGTGACCCGGGTAGTCAACGGTCAGTCGGTGGGTGAACACGCCCCGCTGCTCGGCCAGCGCCGTCGCCGCGACCACCGCGTGGTGGTCGCCCGACACCACCGTGGACGACGGCCCGTTGACCGCGGAGATTTCAAGCCAGCCAGGTGTTTCGTCGATCAGTGCTTGCGTCGCATCGACGCCGACACCGAGTACCGCCATGGCGTACCGGCCCCCCAACCGGTCGACGACGGCGGCGCGCGCACCCACCAGAGCGACCGCGTCGGACAGCGAAACCGTCTCGGCCACATAGGCCGCCGCGACCTCACCGAGGCTGTGCCCGATGGTGATGTCGGGACGCACTCCGCAGAACCGCCACTGCTGGACCAAGCTGACCGCATGGATGAACTGTGCGCCCTGGATCTGGGTTCGCGACCAACGCATGTCTCGATCGCCAAGCAGGTAGGGCAGCGGCGACGCCAACCCGGCCGCAGCGAACGCCTGCGCGCAGCGGTCAGCTTCGGCGCGATACGCGGGCAGCCGCTGATAGGCGTCTGCTCCCATCGACTGCCATTGGTTTCCCTGCCCAGGAAACACGAACGCGACCGATGGGGCAACACTTTTCGACGACCGGGTGACCAGAGGATGTTCTTCGTTTCGGGCGAGTGCGGACAGGCCTGCCATCAGTTCGGTGCGATCCGCCGCCCGCGCCACC
>Ga0302325_10013650_pt1 | contig 17316 bp, 22 predicted proteins | sample Palsa_T0_2_FD_201948 | JGI IMG/M metagenome (GOLD analysis project Ga0302325, IMG submission 201948) | Peat permafrost microbial communities from Stordalen Mire near Abisko, Sweden - Palsa_T0_2 | ecosystem: Environmental > Terrestrial > Soil > Palsa > Peat permafrost | place: Sweden: Abisko... | reverse complement strand
CCCCATGATCAATTAATTGACGTAGTCACCAATTTTATTCACGCCTTTTGCAGGGATTTTTATCGCCGCTCGAACACGCGCGCGCGCCGTTCGAAGGTTCTTCGGATTGAAGTCTCCCCAGGGTGTCGCTGGGTAGCGGGGCCTCGGCCAGTCCTCGGGATGCTCTGCCCAGTCCTCTTCGATCGTCCGATCAAGCGCTCTCGTGATGATCGACACTCTGAGGTCCCGCCGTTCTACGCGGTCGTCTTCGGTCTCGACGCCAGCAGCTCGTCGCCGCTCAAGGTCAGCCAGCCTTGCGGTCCGATCCTCTTCGGGTCCGAGTTCGTGGGTGAGGTCCGCGAGGTGATGCTCGTAGCGCTCCGCCCACCGTGAGTGGAGCTCAGACGGGCCGGTAGCTGGCTGGCGCCCACGGTGGCGCCCCAGCGCGCTCTCGCGCCGCTTCGCATCCCTTAGGACCCTGTCGTGGGCCTCTTGGTGCGTCATCCCGGTAGCCATGAGTCGAGCGATCGTGCCGACCGCCTCGGCGTGGCGCATCACCTGTCCGAGGTCCCGATATCTCTGCCGGCGTCCGTCCCCGCCACGAGGCCACTCCGTCAGGTATGTCGCGATCTTCCCGAGGTCAAAGCCAAGGATCGGGCGCCTCATCCCCGGATAGGAGACCAGCTCGCCTTTGAGTTGGCCGTCTTTCGCCAGTTGGTATACGCGTCCTTCGCTCCGCCAGATCTCGGCTGCGGTGTCGGCGACCGAGAGCAGGTTTCGGCGTTGGAGCTCGACGGCGGCGTGCACGACCTGCCATTCGTTGGCGCAGAAGTTGCTGTGAAAGCGTCGATCGGAGGCTGGAAACCGGGGAGTGAACGGCTCGCCGCAGTTCTCGCAGGGCCGCTCCGTGGGCGGTGGGTGTTCGGAGGTCTTGTAGGACGGGCGTCGCTCCACCCCGAGAGCGATCAGGTCGCTGCGAACCTGCGTCACCGAGTAGCCCGTGGCCTCAGCGAGCTGCTGAAGCGTGTGACCGTCGCGGTAGAGCTGGGCCACGTGTTCCTGGCGTCGGGAGCGTTCCGCCGCGTTCATATCAGGCGGGCGCCGACGTTGGTGCTCGAGCCCGAGTCGCTTGATCTCTCTGTGGACAGCGCTCCTCGAGCAGCCCATTCGCTTCGCGATCGCGCCGGCGCCTTCTCCGGCCGTGTAGAGGCGTTCGATCTGCTCGCTGCGGAACGCCCGCACCGCGGGTGATCGGGGCCTCTTTCCTATGGGTCGGTCAGGGGGGAGACCCTTTGCCCACTCATGCAGCTCAGCCTTCGGGATCCGCCAAAGTCGACCGACCCGCTGCGCGCCGGCCAGCCGGCCGTCCCGGAGCGCGCTCTGGAGAGTGCTCAACGAGCACGGCGCCTCGCTGGCGGCCTGCTTGGCTGTGTACCAATCGCGCTCTGAGTCGAGCAGGTCTCGCTCGAGCTCGTGGGCCCGCTGGCGGCCGGCCTCCCCGAAGTGCTCGCCGCAATAGCCGGTCGGGCCCGTGCCAGGCGCGTGACAGTGAGGTGCCTGACAGCGGGGCAGCGCCGCGAGGTCCGCCGCTAGCTGTGCGGCGTCGAATGTCACCCGCTCGGCGGTGCCGTGAGGGCGGCGATCGTGGTAGCGGATCCTGTCGGCGTCGACGAGCGCCCGTAGCGAGGCCTTGGCGATCCGGTGCTGCTTGGCGGCGTCGGTCAGCGTGACGAGCTCGCGGACCAGCTTGGCGGAGGGAGCGTTCATGACGCGGGCGGGGCGGCGGCCGGACCGAGAGCGCGGTAGATCGTGGCTCGGCTGACGCTGACCGCGGCGGCGATCGCGGCGACGGTGCGCTCGCGCGAGTCGTACATCTGGCGTGCGATCGCCGTCGTCATCAATCGGAGTGGCCAGCGACCAGGGCGCGGTGGATGGTGGCTCGGCTGACGCCGACCGTAGCGGCGATCGCGTCAACTTTCTCTGTCAACGCGCGGTCAGCGGCTTGCCGCCGCGCTCTATCTCGGCGACGCACCTCGACGAGGTTGCGGTCCCTCCAAGCGCGCTGCTTGGCGGCGATGGCGTCCCGACAATCGTCACATCGGCATCCGCGGTTGTAGCTTGCTGCAGTTCCGGTGCAACGGGGATCGCGGACCATCAGGGCGCGCCTTCCGCCGACGCGGATGTGCGGGAAGAGGTGTCGGCGAGCTTGGCTAGTGCCCTGTACACCGAGGCGCGACTGACGCCAACGGTTTGAGCGATCGCCTGCACCGTGTGCTCGCGCGAGTCGAACATCTGTTTGGCGATCTTCGTCTTCTCCGGCGTCATCACCGCGGGGCGGCCACCATAGCGGCCGCGAGCCCGCGCGGCGGCCAGGCCGGCCTGGGTACGCTCTCGGATTAAGTCGCGCTCGAACTCGGCTAGCGCGCCGAACAGATGGAAAGTAAGTCGACCGCTGGGGGTCGTCGTATCGATTGCCTCTTGCAGGCTGCGGAACCCGATGCCGCGTTCCTCGAGTGCGCGCACGGCGTTGATTAGGTCGCGCAATGACCGCCCGAACCTGTCGAGCCGCCAGACAACCAGCACATCCCCGGGCCGGAGGTGATCGAGCGCGCGCGTAAGCTGAGGCCGCCCGTCCAGCACGGATCCGCTGGCGCGATCACTGAAGACGCGCTGACAGCCCACCTGTTCGAGGGCGTCGAGTTGCAACGCGAGGTCCTGCTCCCTGGTACTAACGCGCGCGTATCCGATCAAGTCACCCATCGACATACCGTCGCAGAAACGTCGGACGACTCCAGGTTGAGCCATCGGTTTTGAACATGGGTTCTGAACACATGACGGGTGCCGTGGAGTGGGATATCCCCGAAGTGTCCAGTCCTCTCGTTTCTGCGAGAGGACATCGTCCGCTCAGCGCCGCGAGCGCGCCGGCCTCCTGCTTGGGCGTCGCCGCCGCCGAGGCTGCCGGCGATGGCGTCGCACGAGGAGATAGGCGCTGAGCCCGGTCAGCACGAACAGAACCGGCGACCGGGCTAGGACGGCGATCGTCGCCAGGATCGCGAGCACGCACCATGCCGCTGCGGTCGGATACCGGCGGGCGAGGCGCCATGCCGCAAGCGCAGAGACCGCGACTCGGTGAGACGGGACGACGGTCCTCCGCCGGCGTGACACCGGCGCCGGCAGCTTTTTTGAGAGGGGAGGTGCAGCGAGCTCGCGCCGCGCCGCCGGCGACAGGCTCGGCGGATGACGGTAAACGTCGAGCTGCCGCAGCGTTGGGAAGCGGCGCAGCAGATCCGCCAGCGCATCATCAGCAGCGCCGTACCAGCTCTCGGGGCGCGCTCCGAGCGAGACCTCGGCCTCGAGCGCTGCGGCGGCCCTGGCGGCCTGCTGCGGCGTCGTGACGTTGGTCGCGTAGGCGGCTGGATCATCAACTCTCATCGTGTGCCCCCTCCTAGGAAAACTTCCTCAGCGCTCGTAGTGGTACCGCGCTTGGAGGACCACTAGGTCCTCGTCGATGATGCGGTACACGAGCCGGTGCTCGTCGGTGATCCGCCGCGACCAGGCGCCGGGGATTCCGTATTTGAGCGGCTCCGGCTTCCCGATCCCGCTGGTCGGATCTCGCAGCGCGTCATCGATCAGGCGGTTGACACGCTTGAGGACCGACCGATCAGCGCGCTGCCAATGCGTGTAGTCCTCCCATCCCTGCGGCGTGAAGACAAGTCTCACCCTCGATCGAGGGTGTGCTCGACCAGGTCACCGCGGTCGGCTGCCTCAGCGGCATCCAGCAGCCGCCGGGCGTTGGCGGGCGAGCGAAACAGGTACGCGGTCTCCTGCCATGCCGTGTAGTCGTCAGCCGACATCAGCACCGCGTTGCCGCGCTTGGATGTGATCTCGATCGCGGCGCGGTCGTCGTTGACCTTCTCGATGAGCGGGAACAGCGCCCGTCGCGCCTCGCTTGCGGTGATTGCCATGTGTCCTCCCTTTCTTGTACGAGAAATGGTACCACTCCGGCGAGCCTCCACCACCTCGCAACGCCTGTCGTGTCGCAATGACGGATCGCCCGAGATCCCCTATCAGGGTCTGACACGCTGTGTCCCGTGTCGATACCCCGACGTGAAGTCGTCGCGACCTTCCCTCCGTCGCGGCCGAGCGTGACGCGTCGAGACGGAAGCGTCAGGCATGCGTGCTGCGCCGTCGCCGACCTCTCGCGCCCCTACGTCGCGTGACTGAGTCGCTCGACAGCGCCGAGGCTGAGCTCGGACCGCCCGGCGCAGTCTTCACGAGCCAGCGGTGGTATCCGCAGGCGACCATTGAGTGGGTTCGACAGGCCGATCAGATTCTGCTCGAGCACGGAGCCGTCGCCGGCCAGGTGCTCGTTGAGCACCGTCACCAGGCACGCCACCGTGCCCAGCGACTGATCCGGCTGATGGTCGAGCTGCGGCTACACGAGCGCTGGGAGCTCAGCGAGCACACCGAGCGAAGCCAAGGCGGCTGGATCTGGAGCGTCCTACGTAGGCGAGACGACACCCCAGAGGACTGAGATCAGTCGCCTATCAGCAGGCACGTCAGCGTCGTCGAGCGATTAGCTGAAGCGGGGGCCGAACCGCGTGATTCGGCACGTGCCCGGCCCCGTCGCGAGTCGGAGAGCCACCGCCGGCGAGCAACAGGCCCTCAGTAGTTCCCGTCGGATTGTTCGTGTGCCCACGCCGCGGACGGGCTGCCGTAGCGTTGGCTGATGTAGTTCGCCATCGTCGTGAGCTGCCCGATCACGGTCGTCGAGTTCCCGCCATAGGTGGCGTACTCCGATGCGCCGGAGATGAATTGCGCGATCCCGTATGCGGGCGAGCTTGGGTTCTGGGCGGTGAGGGATCCGTTCGATTCCGCGGTGATGACCTTCACCCAATCGGCGATTTCGGCCGCGTCCCAACCGTGCGCCGTGGCGAGGGTTTGAAGGTCGGCGTAGGTGACAGATCCCACGGCGGTACCGGTCTGCGCGGTGCCGCCGAGCAGGCCGCCGACCGCGTTCGCGATCGTCGAGCCGACCCCGCCGACACCGTTCGAGATCCCGGTCGCGGCCTTCGCCGCTCCGCCAGCCGCGCCCGTGACGGCCGCGCCGGCCCCGGTCGCCGCGGCCCCCGTGGTGGCGGTGACGTTGAGCGTGCTGCCGGTCGTCGGGATCGGGCCGGCGGTGCCCTTCAGCACCGCGGCCGGGCCCTTCCCGGTGAGGCCCGCTTCGAGCGCGACGCCGCCGGCGAGCAACAGTCCGAACGCGAGCGCCTGGTTCACAGGACCCCGCGCCGCTCAAACGTCAGCTATCGCCGTCGCGGGCTCGCAGCGGGTCCTGCAAGGGGCGCCGCTCCGTCCGTCGCGCGAGGCCTCGAGTCAGGCCCTCCTGGAGCTCGTCGACCAGCTCCCGGCAACGCTCAAGCTCGCGGGTCACGAGCTCATCGCGGCGCGGCTCGTCGACCAATGCTGCCAGCCCTTTGCTGATGTTGTAGAGCCGCTTCGCGGTCAGCACGGCCTCGCGGTCAGCGTTGTGATCCTCGAGCTCCCTGCGGGACAGGAAGCTGAGCGTGATCCCCTGGCACATGGCTGCGAGCCCGGTGATCCCCGAGCACAGCGCGGCGGCGGCCTCCAGCGACATGGTCGAGCCGTGGCCGCCCGGATCCTCGGCCGGCGCGCGAGCGATCGGCGCTTGCCCCGCCTGAGATGCCCGTGGGGCAGCTGCGACAGACAGGGGCAGCCGCGTCCGCGAGCGGCCGCCGATCACCGCGCGCAGACGACGGGCGACACGCCCGTCCTTCACGCGACCGCGGTCACTCTCCCGAGGCGGCTGCAACGGTCGTCGCGCCCTTCGCGATCGTCACCGCCGGGTCGACCCCGGTGAGCGACCTCATCGCCATGTAGATCGCGATGACGGCGCCGAGGATCTCCAGCGCCCGCAGCCAGTTGCTCGGGTTCGTGATCGCCGACCAGACCTCCTCGGCGATCTGGACGGCCTCCTCACCGGCGTCAAGGGTGTTGCTGACTGCGTTCACGATCGCGGTGCCCGCGTTGACGGCGGGGGTCACTACGGGAATGGAATTGCTCGGCGCGAACTTCTCGGCGCCGGCGTAGGTGGAGTCGATAAGGCTCGCGACCGTCCCCCACCCACTCGAGCCGATAGCGGCAACCTGCGACGCCGCGGAGCCCGAGCTGGTCGCGAGGATCTTTCCTCCGACCGTCGTACCCTCACCTAGCGCCGACGAGGGGAGCGTCCCCATCATCCATTCCGCCGTGTCGTCGGCCGCGACGATCGGCCCCTGATTGAAGCCGATGAACGACTTCGCCGGGTCAGAGCCGGTGACTTGGACGTTCAGCCAATCCTCGAATCCTTCGGATTGGCGACCCTGTGCGGCCGAGCCGGACTCTTCCGCGAGCTCCCACGCCGCAATCACCGTTTCGCTGAGCCCCGTCTTGGCCGCTAGCTCCTGATCGAACAACGCCTGGTTCGACGTGAGGCCCATCGCGGTCAGGTACGAGGGTGCGCCGCCTGTCCCGCCGGTGGGGTCCGCGCCGGGCATCAGGCGCCCCGGGGGGCGTACGCGGCCAGGGGGATGACCCGGGCGACGCCCGCACTGGGCGCCGTGTTTTTGGCCTGGTGAGGTGTGATCGGCATACAGAGATGGTCTCACGCGTCACCGCGTCGACAGGCCGCTCAGTTGGGAATCCGGCCGCCGCCGGAAAGATTGAGAAAAGCCAGCCGAGCTTTCGGTAGAGGACCCGGTAGAGAATCAGCGTCCCGAGGCGCCATCCCTGCCCTAATTCGCCCTTGAGCGCGTCCGAAGCGACATTTTCCACCGAACGATGGCGCGGCCGCCCACACCCCGGGCCTTGGCACGGTGCGATCACCACCACCGTGGATCACGAGCCTCCGCACTGTCTGCGGGACGGCCAACGGTACCTGGCGACCGGCCGCCCCGGTTATGCGAGCTGGTCGAGGGTCCGAACCCGCGCGTCCAGTGGAGAAAGGGCATTCAAGGGGCCGGGATCCCCCCTTTCTCCCCTATGTAGCCGGCCCGCTGCAGAAAGCCCGATCTGTAGGCGGGGTGGGCTTACAGGCCCGGCCGCAGGGTCGTGTTTGTGGGGGCGGCGGCGCGCACTTGCGAATGAGCCTGGCAGCATCAGGCCCCGCTCAGTAGTGCGCTCTTGTAGCAACCCCGCGCGGTGCGAGCTGTCACCAGTGCCGGTGGGTGCGATCAGGTTGGCTGTGGGCGATGCCCAGCTTCCTCGGCGCCTGAGCTGGGGAGAGAGCCGGTCGGCAGCTGCGCAGGAGGTCCGTTCGCGGCGCCGGGGCGCGGAGGATTCGGGGTGTGACCCGGCCGGCGATCGCGGGGCGGCAGCCGCCTGGCGAGTAGCGCAGCTGCGGCGCCTTGCACGGTCGAGTGTGCAGCTCGTGCTCGGTCGGCTCGCCGAGCCGGAAGCGGCGACGGAAGCGGCTCATCGCGGGACCCGGACGGTCATCGTGTAGCCGCCGGCCGAGCGGTAGCGGCTCTTTGGCTGCGGGAGCCGCCAGACCTGCGACCCGCGTCGGGAGGTGCTCTTGTCCAGACCGCCGCGTTCGAGCGCGCCCTGGGCCTCGAGCTCGCGGCAGTAGCCCTGCACGGTGCTCGGCGCGAGCTCCAGCAGCCGGCCGAGCTGCGCCTGGGAGGCGCGGCCGCCGAGCGTCGAGATCGCGTCGAGCATCCTCGGCAACGGGCCGCCGGCTGGCGTGTACGCGCGTGGTGGCTGGCTGGTGAACGTCGCTTGCGCCGGCGTGGCCTTCCACTGGAAGCCGCCGCGGTGCGCGTCGAGTCCGACGCGGGCGACGAGCTGCTCGTCGTGCATCCGGTGCAGGACCCGTAACGCGTTCCATCTCGGGACCTCGCACTGCTGCGCGAGCTCAGACGTCGAGCGCGGCTCGCCGGCGGCGAGCTCCCGCAGGATCGCGTCCGTCAGCCGTCGACGGCGTTGGACGGCGAGGTGTGCGACGCCGCGCGGGGGCTGCTTGGGCTTGGGCTCGCGGTGTGTCGACGTCGGCACCGGCTGCCCGGCCCACAGAGCCGTCGCTGGGTCGCCTGGAAACGCGCGCGCGCCGATGCGTTCGATCAGGTGAGCGGGCGCGAGGTGACGGACGTAGTGGTCGGTCATCGCGAGGTCCTGGTGGCCGAGTTGTTCCTGGATCACCGCGATCGGCAGGCCTTCCTGGGAGGCCTCGAACGCGAACGTGTGCCGCAGCCCGTGCGGACGCACGGGCTTGCGGATCCCGGCGTGGCGCGCGTAGAGCTTGAGCATCTCACGCACGACCGAGGAATGCATCGGCCGGCCGAGCCCCGGCCGCGAGAGGGTGCAGAACACAGGCACCTCCTCGTCCTCGTCGAGCTCCAGGCGCTCGCGTAGCTGCGGGTCCTCGAGCCCGAGCTGCACGCGACGGGCCAGCAACTCGGCGAGATGCCGGCCGGTGCCGGCGTCGATCGCGACCACCCGGCGCTTGGACCCCTTGCCCCGCCGGACAGTGAGCGTCCCGCGCTCGAGATCGACGTCGCGCGGCTCAAGCGCCAACGCCTCAGCGATCCGCAGCCCCGCGCGCCACATCACCACGATCAGCGCCCGGTTGCGCTGCCCGGTCTTGCCGCCGGGCAACTGGTCGAGGATCGCGAGCACCTCCCCGGAGGTCAGCACCTCAGCTGGGTAGCGGCGCCCTTTGTTCTCCGGCGCACGCCCAGCCCGGTACTCCGGCAACGTCACATGCGAACGGCGGTTGCCGTTGACGTCGCGCAGCGGCGCGCCCGCCGCCGCGGCGTCGGCGACCAGCGCTCGCGCCCGGGCGTCGGCCTCCGCGCGTGAACGATCCTGCTCGCCCGGATTGGGCAGCGGCGACAGCACAGAGCGGCCACCACGGCCGCGACGACGGATCGGCGAGGAGCCGGCGCGAACGCCAGCAGACGACTGAGACATGAGAAAGCCCTCCCGAATCTCTGGCGGTCGGCGCCCCGAATGTGCCCGACCTGTTGGGGCGCGGGATCGTAGATCCGTACCGGGGCGCCCACAAGAGGGTGACACTTCAGATCCCCCATTTCAGGGGCTGACACTTCGGGCGCTTCGACGTCAGATCGATGCGGGAAACGCCGCCTGGTGCTGACGCCGTTTCTGCGAGAACGTCAGGTCAGCGTGTCGGGAAGAACTACCGCGTCCGTGTCAGCGGGGAGGAACCCGTCGATCTGTCCTCGCATGAGCACGTATGGCTGAAGCAGCGGATCCCGGAAGCGATAGCGATACCTGTACGTCGTGCCGATCCGGTCGAGCACCCCGCCGCGGCGTCCCGTCCCAGAGAAGTCGTTGAGGTGCTGCGCGAACGCCGGCAGATCCCGGAACGTTCCTGTGACGCGGTGGAGTTCGTCTCGGACGTCTGCGGCTCCAAAGGTCCCCTTCTCATCTCGCCGAGCGAGCGCGCACGCGAGGAGGACCTGTTTGTAGAGCGTCTCGCGGTTGCTGCTTGTGGCGCGGTGATAGGTGTCGAGCACGGACTGCTGGACGCTCTCTATTGACCGAGAGATCGCAGAGTCCAAGTCGCTCTCCTGGACGTTGCTGCGGCCGTTGTCGAGGGCGACCCGGCACGCATTCTGGGCGATCAGGTGCACGTAGTTGGGAAGTCCCTGAGCGAGGCTCACTACCTGCCTGGTGAAGGTTCCCGCGACCGTCATTTCGCAAGCCGCCGATCCCTTATCGACGATCTCCGCGAGCTCAGGAGCCGACATGTTCGGCATGTAGATCTGCCCCAATGACCTGCGAACGCTCTCGTGCGCCTGGATCAGGCCGTCGATGTCATCAGCGACCCCGACTAGAACGATCGTCGCAGGCACGAGCTGATCGGAAAGCACCTTGGTGGTGTCAGCGAATGTCATCTTCTCGACCTCGGGAAGGCGGTCAAATTCATCGACGAAGATCACAAGCGGCGCGGCGCGGCCAAGCGCAAACAGGCCTCGGCGAACCGAATCGGGGGACGCCTGATCTCCCAGATCGAACAGATCGCTCGATGGCACCTGCCAACTCGACGCCTCTCCGTTGAAGCCGAATCCAGGAGTCTGCATCGTGATCAAGAGGTCAGCGAACACCGAACGCCAGACGCTGTCGTACGTGTCCGTCGCGCTACAGGTGTAGTGCAGAGTCACGAGAGAGGAGGAGGAAGTACCAGCGAGAGTCTTCACCATCACCTTCGCGAGCGACGTCTTGCCGACGCCACGGCCGCCGTATACCGCCGCGTGCTGCCCGGGCTGGGCGACGACGTCCACGAGCCTGATCATCTGGGGCTGACGGCCCGCGAAAAGCGACTCGTCGTCGACAGGCGCCGCTGGCCGAAAGGCCATGCTGACCATTGCGTGGCGCTGCATCAATTCAGCCCGGGTCAATGGCGAGACATCTGACATGAACCTCGTATCTTAGGACATGGCCAGGCGGATATCGGACATAGGAACGGCCGTAAGTACCTCGACGCGCCAGTTCGCGGGGCACACGCCCCTCGCCGGTACTCAGTGAACGTGGCCGGAGATCGCCCATCTCGCGGCGGGCAGCTCCTGAGCCTGTCACGTTCTCAACGATCCGGTCAATGCCCCGTGGCCGAGTCCGGCGTGCCGCGCCTACGGGCCTCGGCCTACCCGGGGCCGTGGGCGAGCTGCGACGGCCGATCAGCCGGGCGAACCAAAGCGGCTCCGCGACGCGCCAACGCCCGGAGCCATGGCCGTCCCGGGTAGGCACCCCGAGACCGCGATGTCAATGATCCCGTTACCGTATGACCGTGAGTCACGATCGAGGTCGTGACTCACCGCGTGACTTCACTCCCTCGGGAGCCGTCTGCCGCAATCACAGGCGAACCCGGCCGACGAGCACCCCAATCGCCCGCCAACACTGGGAACGCTGGCACAACGAGGCCCCGCTGGTCACCTACTGGCACGAACGGGGCCTTGATCGGGGAGACAGGATTTGAACCTGCGAACGCCCGGCCCCCAGCCGGAGCGTACGGGTGTTCGCTAGTTGCAATCGCCCGGATCCACTGGGGTTGGCTGGTCTGAGCTGTCCTGACTTTCGCTCAATTTGGACCGTAGATTGGACCGCGAACGTTTGTTCGTCCGGGCTGTGGGCTCGTCTTCGAACGCCGCGTCGATCCTGGCGACCTCCTGCGCGGAGGGCGCGTAGTGGGCGTAGATCTGGGTGGTCTTGACGTCGGCATGGCCGAGGAATTCCTGGATCGAGCGCAGCGACTCGCCACTGGCGGCCAGACGGGTCGCGAACGTGTGGCGAAGGTTGTGAAAGGTGATGACGCGCACTTGGGCCGCACGACAGGCGTCCTGAAAGCGCCGGGTGACCTTGCTGCGGTCGATCGGATTGCCGGTCTGTGGATGCGCGAAGACGAGATCATCGTCTGCGCTGTAGGGCGTTCGAGTCGACCAACGGTCGAGCTCGCGTGCCAGCCGGGTCGCCATCGGAACCGATCGGCGCGTCGAGAGATCCGACTTGCCCTCGCCGGAGTGCTCACCGCGCACATACGCGTTTCGCACCCGGATGCGTTGGGCGCTCCAGTCGACGTCTCGCCAGCGCAGCCCCAGCAGCTCTGACTGACGCAGCCCAGTCATCGCGGCCGCGAGGATCACGACCCGAAGCACCGGACCGAGAACATCCGGCGGCGGCGGCGGTGCCGGCCCTCGCCGGCCACGCCGCGTGGGCGCCGGCGCGCGCGAGACAACCTCATCCGGAATTGCCCGAAGGACCGCTTCGAGCTCCGCGACAGAGAGGAACTGGAGGTCGGGGTTGGCATCGCCTGCCCGACGGCGCCGGGGGCGAACGACCCGGCGCGCGGGGTTCTCGCGACACCAGCCGTTCGCGATCGCATGCTCAAAGACCGAGTGCACGAAGCTGAGCACGTTACGCACCGTCTTGGGGGATAGCCCGGAGGCGCGCATGCCGGTCGCGAGCGCCTCGATATCGGCTGTCGAGACGAGCTCGAGCGGCGTCGCGCCGATGCCGGGCTCGACGTGGACGCGCTGCATCGACTCCAGATTCTCGAGATAGGACTTCCGCGCGCCCTCAAGCGACTTGGCGCGATGTAACGAGGAGGCCGCCGTGCTCACGGTCACCTCCGGAGCGTTGCGCGCCCCAGATGGCGTTTGCTCCTCGGCTTCCTGCAGCTTGCGAAACGCGCGCTCGGCCTGAGCGCGCGTTAGGCCGTCCGACGAACCCTGGCTACGAACCCGGCCGATCTTGCGATTGAGCCTGCGACCATTCGCGGTCCGCCACCGTCCGTAGTAGGAACCAGATGCTTCATAGAGGTGCCCGGTGCCGTATACGCGCTTGGACGTCATCGCGATCCACATCATCTCACCTCCGCGGTGCGCGGTTTCGGGCGAGTGATCGGCGCCGACGTCGCACGGAGTCGAATCACAATCCGCGCGCCTGGCATCCGGTCGCCTTCCCAGGACTAATCGGCCTTCTGACGCGTGCTGCCTGCACTCTCGCCCACGCGGGGCCACCAGCGCGTTCCAGGCATCTCAGTGATCAGCCGGTTTTGGGCCGGACCCGGTCGCACCGGTCTCCGTCCGTCCGCGGGGTGTGATTGGTTACAGGTCAGCCTGGCGAGGGAGATGTGGGGCCGGGTGCTTTGTGTTGCCCGGATCTTGGCGTCCGGACCGTCCGCAAGCATCTCCAAGCGGCCCACGCTGGGCCGCTCCGATACGTCGACCGAGGAGGTGCAGCGACGAGAGGGTCCATCAACGAGTAGAGGCGGCCTGGCAGCCGCCTCCACGTAAGAACCATCGAGTCGCCGCGCACGCCCACTAAACGATCGCGGTGACTCGGACTTCTACCAGAACGAGTCGGATCCTGCAGCTGTCCTGGACAGATCGCAGGGTCCAGGAAGGATGGCCCAACCATGGGCTTTGAAATCGATTACAAGCTGAACGGCCACAAGGTCACCCAGCAGCAGTGGATCAAGGGCATGGCCGATGAGGCCGTGAAAAAGGGCCTGGTCGAGATCGAGAAGGAGGTCCACCGGAAGGTGGCATCGCTCCGCTGTCCCACGCACCAGCAGACGCCGACGATCCGCACGAGGATCGTTGGGCACGAGCTGCGCAGTGAGATCAGGGCGTGCTGCGATCCGATGCGCGACCGGGCGCAGATGATCGCGACTCGCCGCGCGTAGGCGATCGACCCGCGAGGCGCGTGTTCGGGCGCGCCTCGCTCTAATTGATCGAGCCTCTGAGGAGATCCCCGAGCGCGCGCAAATTCGGGAGCACAGGTTTTCGCTTGAGCCGCGCGCGGAACGCCGCCCGCTGTGGCTCCGACGGAAGTCGAGCGAGAGTCGAATCCGCGATCTCCCAAAGGAGCCGCTCATCGAACTGCCCGTCGTTACAGAGTTCGACGATGCCAACCGAATAGTGGTGCGCGACGTTCCGCGCCCCGACGTGGGCACGAAGGAGCTGACGCTGTTCCGTGGTCCAAGACTGGGAGGACCACTCGTGTCGATTCCGACTGGCGTCGTCGAGCTCGTGGATCGCCTCGAGTGCGCGCTTGACTGCGGCTTGGGCGAGGTGGTTGTCGCCAGCATGGACTGCTTGCTCCGCCTCTTCGATCGCGAGATCTAGCGCTTCGAGACGCCCTACCGAAGTGTTCGGACTTCGCACCGAGACGCTCATGCTGGTCATCGACGTCGCCGATGCATGAGCGTCCTCGATCACGGCGCGTTCGAAGGCTTGCGGAGGCCTCCCGCACTCAGGACACCCTTCATTCTGGTCGACCAGATCCGTCACCGCCTCAGACCCGTCCAGCGAGGCCCCGCACATGCCGCATGTCTGCTCCTCGAGCATGGATCTGAGGATAGTTCCGGGTCAGGCGACCAGGCCCGAGCCGTCGACGCCGCCTACAATCATCCGTGATCCGGCCGTGATCGCGCGGGGGTCTGAGCGGGTCTCAGCGGGTCGAAAACGCTGGAAATCCACCTGGAGAGGTGGCAGAGCGGTTGAATGCGCCGGTCTCGAAAACCGGTATGGGCGTTTCCGTCCATCGGGGGTTCGGAGGTCGAGGCAGCCGACTGATGGCTGCGTACATACGGCGAGTCCGGGCGACTGGCAAGGAACCCGATATGGCACCTGTCGCATGACGGAAGGTGGTCGAACGGAGCGCTGCCGGATCCAGCGCCAGGTCGTTGCTCCCGTCCTCAGCGCCCCGTCGCCTGGTCGAGACGGCACGACGGGCCGTCACGAAGTGGAATCATCCATACCCCCTCGAAGCGGGGCCATCGAGTTGACGAGATACTGAAGTGTGGCCTTGGATTTCAGCACCCTTCGTGCGCGCATCGACAAACTCGACGGTCGCAGCGCCGGAAATCCGCGTGGGCGCGCACTCGAGCAGATCGTCTGCGAGATGTTCGGGTCCCTGCCCGGCGTCGAGATCGGTGAACGAAACATCTTGGCGGGTTCGGGCGAGGCCGAACTCGACATCTTGTTGGCGAACACCCAACGTGAGGATGGACTGCCCGTGTTTGGGCGCGACGTGCTGATCGAATGCAAGTCGTCCGGCGATCCTCTTGATTCCAGGGGAGTGAACCATTTCGTCAGCCAAGTCCAACGCCGAAATCTGCCTTGGTCGGTGATCGTGTCACTGAGCGGGATCACCGGCGACCGGGACGACGCGGGCACAGCTCGAGATCGCTCGAGCAGCGGAGACGCGGAACGGGATCATGGTGTTCACCCGAGACGAGTTACGCGAGATTCGCTCGGTTGAACACTTCGCTGTCGTCATCGAGCAGAAGCGGCGTAGGCAAGTCGCGAAGATGAGCGCCGTGATGCTCAACCAGGACGAGATCAGGGGACTCGATCCTCGTCGCGGGCGCATCGGCTTCGCGCACGGCGTGGCGGCAATCGAAAGAGTTATCCGTGAGACCCATGACAACTGCGTCAATCTCATCCTCGACGCCGCCGCCGAGCTACCTCTCCTATCAAGCGATGACGAGGTTGTCAGGAGGGCCGCGGACCGTCTTGAGGATCTCAGTCGCGCGGTAGCTGAGCACCGCGATAACCCAGATCATGACCCGATGTGGCGAGAGGTACATGCGGCGCTCGTTCTCGTCGGAGCGGCGTTCGCCACGCTGCTCGAGGAAGACCTGCGGGATCGGTTCGCCAGAAAGAGCATCGCCTTCGACGTCCGGGTGACCGCCCCTCAGAAGCTCGGCGCGTCTGTCGGCGGAACGCTCTGGAACATGCTCAGCGCATATCGGCTGCAAGAAGTCGAACGAGGCGCAGGTCACGTTCGCAGGCGAAACGCCACGGCGCTCATCGCGATGGTGGTTGAAGAACTCATCTCCATCGACCAGATCGACCCCTGGGATGTCTACGGCGATCCTGAGATCGGCGAGGCATGATCAACGCGACCGGGAGCGATCCACGCGACGGCGGCGAGAGCGCCGAGCACACGCCGACGACATCCCCGCTCGGTCGTCGGACACTCTTGCCTCGGACGCCTGGGGTCGTCCGCCGGGACGCACTGGCGTATTCTGTGGCGCGCACGACTGCGAAGCCTCATAGCGACCGCGGTTCTCAGACGACTTCGCACTATCTCGAAAACCGGTGTGGGCGTTTCCGTCCATCGGCGGTTTGAATCCCCCTCTCCGTGTAGATACGCCGGATCGCCCGTGGTTCTGGCGGTCCGGCGTTTCTCGTTCTGCCCTCGGCGCGGGTCTGTCGAGGTCACTGGAGGTCACGTTTCGAAGGGTTTCGGACCCAAGCCGGTAGTCAAGTCGGTCCCACCGATACAGACGTTCGGGCGATCTGAGCCGTTCTGCCGCGACCAGGGCGCGAGACGCCCGCTAGGCCAACCGACGAACGGTTACCCCCGCTGGCGGCCCCACGGCCGCGTATACAGACGCCTCTTGCATCGGATCACGCCGGCGGCCAGCGCTCAATCTGGCGTTCGGGAAGCACCCGGAACCGGTCGCCTGGGAACTGCTCGTGCGCCCATCGGCCGAAGTCGTGATCGTCGGGCAGGTCGACGGTGCGTTGCTCGTTCGCCAAGACGATCCAAGGACGGTCGACGTCGTATTCCACGAGGCGGTAGCTGTAGGTAACGATCGAACATATGTTCGCACGATTCGTGGAGCGGCGATCCGGCCGATGGACGCCGACGAGTTCCTGACGGTCGCCGAGATCGCCGCGACGCTCCGGCTCAACCAGCAGACGGTTCGCAACTGGCTCGACGCCGGACGGATCCCGTACTGCCGGCTCGGGCAGGAAGGTCGACGCTTGCGCGTGCGTCGTTCAGACTTCGACGCGTTCCTCGCGTCAAGCGGGCCTGAGGGCGAGCCGGTCGAACCGGCGCCGTCGATCTCAGACGGCGAGGTCCCGGTGCCGTCGATCGCCGGCACCGGGTCGCCCAGTCAGCGTCGCTGGGCGAGCAATGCGGGTCTCGATCGCTTCGGTGGGTTGGCTGCCATCCGTCGAAGGACCGACCGTGTCTCATGCGCTGTCGGTCGCAGCTGGCGCAGATGCTGTCCAGATCGGCTGGCAAGCTGCTCGGAGGTAGCACGATGCCTTCCTTCAGCTTCCCTCGTCGCCAGCAGTCCCGGCGGCTGCGCCGCGCCGCCGGCTGTGCCGTTGCGACGATCACGCTGGCTCCGGGGACGATCCTCGCCGCCGTCGCCGGTCGGTTGGTCCTCGCACTCCTGCTGGCTGTGGCAGCGTTCGGCTGCGCGGTGCGGTCTTGGTGGTGGGTTCGGCTGGCCGGGCGCAGCCGGATCGGTGCGCGCTCAGAGGATGAGGTGCAGCGGGCGCTGGCGATGCTCGAGCGGGAAGGCTGGCAGATACGACATTCGTTGCGGTGGGCCGGCAGAGGCGATATCGACAGCGTGGCGTTCGCACCGACCGGCATCGGGTTCGTGATCGAAACCAAGACCTCACGGTTCGATCCCGAACACGTTGAGCGCACCGCCGAGATGGCCAGTCGGCTGCAGGCGCGCCGGCGGTCGTGGTTCCCGAACGGGGCACGGCCGGTGCTGTGCGTCGTTCGGGCACATCAGGTGCAGCAGACCGAGGCGGCGGTGCTGGTGGTGTCCCTGGATCGGCTCGTGATGGCGCTGCGGATCGCGGCCGGCACCCGGTCACAGCCCTTGTTCCTCTCCCCCCCGCCCGGTGGCGCAACGACCGAAGATCGGCTCAGGCAGTCCGCGCCGGCGCAGTCTCCATAGCCCGGACCTGCGGTACGAATCAGGATTGGGTCTGCTCGTCGATCGTGGCCAGCGCGCGCCGCAGCGTTTCGGAGCGTTGCTCGGCAAGCGGTCGCCTG
>Ga0302325_10013649_pt1 | contig 17318 bp, 21 predicted proteins | sample Palsa_T0_2_FD_201948 | JGI IMG/M metagenome (GOLD analysis project Ga0302325, IMG submission 201948) | Peat permafrost microbial communities from Stordalen Mire near Abisko, Sweden - Palsa_T0_2 | ecosystem: Environmental > Terrestrial > Soil > Palsa > Peat permafrost | place: Sweden: Abisko... | reverse complement strand
AGCCCCGCTTGCATATGTGTTTTCGAGGTGTATCACGGAGCACCAGGGGCCGTTTCTCATTCCAGAGCACGTCCTTTTGGATTTCTTGCACCTCCCGCAAACTGGCTGAGTCTCATCACACTGCAACTTCAAGTTAATCGGAGATTCGCAACTCCAGATTACGGTTACTTACCTTGATCCGTCGAAGCTTGCATGTTTGGCATCCTCCACTAGGGAACGGCATGGCTTTTTGCAAAAGGAAGGTTGCTGGGATGGCTACGAATAGATAAGAGGTGCAAAGGGCATAAACTCGACGCTGAGGAAGCGCAGGAGGGATGTATTTATGTCTCGGGACTAACTCCTTAAATCCGTGTCACGAGAATCCGGGCTTAGTGTAACGTGCGCGAAGATGGTTTACCTCGTTAGCGATGAAACACCTATTGAGGACAAGGCCACAACACGGTAAAAACACGGGAGCCGTCAAGCGTGAGCCGTCAAGCGTGAGCCGTCAGAAAATATGAAAAGAGAGCTTCGTTAATTCCTGCTATGGAGCGTTCTGGAGGCACCTTAGATAGTGGAAGCGCTAGTTACGTAATCGCTGATTCAGCCCTAACAGCGAAGCCAAGTGCTGAAGCCTCTGAAGCCCCTAAAGCCCCTGAAATCCGCTTACGAGTTAGAACTACTCGTTACGAGCCTGCACCCGAAAGTCTATGCTTTCAGGGTGATGTACTCCCTAACGAACCCTATTGCAATCTTTATACTTTTAAAAATTTATATAAAAACAAAAACTTTGGAGAGAGGAATATAAAATAAGCTCTCGATAATTCTTTCCTTAAGTAATAGCAGATAATGATTAGTGGTTACTTCATAGTGACCTGGTAAAGTAAGTGACTTTGATTTCTATGGGCCTGAAAAGTAGCCTGAAAAGCACAGACTTTCGGGTGCAGGCTCGTTAGCGAGAACCCCTACAGGAGCCCCTGAGCAGGTGCAGGCTGCGGCCTCCAGACAGGCAGCCCTTTGCCAAACACCGCAGGGGACTTAGGGGCTGTGCTTGGGTAGCCATCGTCTCAACCCCTTTGCACCTTCCTGATCATCTACTTCTTACTTTCGGCCATTTCTAACGATTTTCATTTACCATCGTTTTTGACTCCTGCACCCAACTTGTGTGTCGACGTCAACACTATGTCGAGAATTGAGGAGACTAGAATGCCCTCCGAGCAGCCAGCACGTCCGATCATGTGGCCAGGCGACTTCGTCACAGCTGGATCATCAAACGCTGTCAGCATCAATCCCAACAATCCTGCCGTCCATCCAGGAATCATGTGTTTAAAGTGCAGACCGATTTCGAAATGGCTTACAACGAAGCAATGGGAGCATGAACAGCCAGGACATCCACCAGGAGAAGCCTTACGCAGTTTTCACGCCGAAGGAAAGCTCTGGCACGAATTTGAGCATCATGAAACTGGTCTTCAGCTTGAAGAATCTTACAAAGAAGGCTGTCACTTGTGCACTCTTATATGGCAGGCTACCGTCGAGAAAGGCAAGGCTAGCTGGCCTGGGGCAAACCGCGCAAATATTCCGTCTCCGTCCGAGCGCTCAAGATTGAAGAAGACTCGTTTGACTCAGATACGAAGGAGCAAGAATGTCAAGATCAAGATCTGTCGTCACGACATATCAGAACACCGTTACGATACAGCCGACAGTCTCGAAACCAAATTCGAGCTAATCGCACGGGTAGGTACCAGGACAAGTGTGGCTATCGAGATCGGGCCGTGGCCGTCGTATTCGAGATCGGTAAAGAAGACGGACCTGCGCATATGGGGGGAATCCTCGGTCGATTTAACGGCATCTGCGGATTTTGTCTCAACGTCGTCCAGCTCTGTCATTCAACAAGCAGCAAGGTGGCTAGACCAATGTGTGAGCAACCATGCCATTTGCCGACATGCCACAACTCCCACCCTTCCTAGGAGACTTCTATATCTTGAAACCATCGAAAAGAAGATTCAAGTAAAACTTGTCGAACTCGATGAGAACTTCTCCGATTTGAAATACGCCACGCTAAGTTATTGCTGGGGCAATGGATCCGCGTACAAGTTGACACGAGCGAACCTGGAAACGATGAGATCCGGTATCCTGCTCTCAGATCTCCCAAAAACAGTCCAGGACGCTCTCCATGTCACTCAACAGCTTGGCTTACATTGGTTATGGGTTGACTCGCTCTGCATTATTCAGGACTCTGTGGATGATTGGTCTTCAGAAGCAGCTACTATGGTCGATGTATATCAAAATTGCTTGATCTGTATAGCTGCCACAGGCGCATCCTGCAGTGACGAAGGTCTCTTTGCCCAACGAGATCCCTATGTATACCGACCTTGCCCGATGTCCAATAGTTCCGATGCAACCACACTGTTTGCCTTTCCACACCGAGGTCTGGGGAATGAAGGGGACTTCAATCTGTGCTTCTTCGAATCCCCGCTGCATAAAAGAGGATGGGTGATGCAGGAGCGACTTCTACCCCCAAGAACACTGAGTTTCGGGTCAATTGTTGTATGGGAATGTTGTGAGAATTACCGCGACGAATTCTGCCTATCTTGTGGGATAGAAGGCGGTACACTTAAGGGGGACTTTTCATCATTGGTTCTTCAGCAGGTCGGTCCAAGACAAATCGCACTCGAAGAAGAGACAAGGATTCTATCCCTATGGCAGACTATTATACGAGCCTATAGCCAAGCGAATTTGACAGTCAAAACCGACAAGTTGGTAGCGCTCTCTGGTATAATCCGCGCCATTGAGAGATCAACTGGCTGGCGAAACATATATGGAGTTTGGGAACCTTTCTTGCTCTACGAATTGCTATGGAGAAAATAGGTGTTTAATGAGCTCGGGACGACGGCGCTTCCTGGAGCTTCTTGGTCGTGGGTGTCCTGGGACGGTGGAGTCCACCAGCCTATTGCATATAGTAGAAGGGTGATGGATAATGCCTTGGCATCATTCCAAGGTTTTGACCTTCAAGTTTGGCCGGGACAGGTTCGGCAGGCCAAAATTCGAATATCTTGCGTCCTCTTTGAGCTCCAAAGCTCTAGTTTCGATTCTATGACTGGACCAAGATATACCATTAAAACAGCATCTCACGACTACCCGATCAAGATTACAAAGGACCTCGAACGCGGAGAAAAGAATCCGGGGATCTTTCTACCGCTCTTATACGACGTTCCAAGTCCAAATTCATGGATTGATACACTCGAAGTTCAAGGACTAGCGTTGACACCTTCTTCTAGTTTTCCCGGAGCGTACGAAAGGGTTGGGTACGCAACACTCAGTTCCAAAAAATTGTTTATACAGCCGATTTTAGATGGTTCCTCATTAGTGAAGAGGCAGATTATAACTCTTGTCTGATCCGATCGTCAAGATAGCGCTAGGTACACTTCCATCTCTTGAAATTTGGGCAAAACCTGGTCGATTTGAGACCTGAGTTGTTATTATAATCCGTCACCTGAGAAGAGTTACAGGTATCCGCCCACGACAAACCCACTGCGCATCAATGAACTGGCGCTGCCGCCTGAGTCTCTGCTATCCAGTCAATCGAGGCCGTGATGCCGTCTTGCCATGAGCGTATCCCCGTCATGACAAGCCAGATTAGACCGGCGCTTGCAGAAAATGGTGAGGGGAGGCGAGGTAACCTAACTCTAAGGGGAGGGGTACTGCGCCGCTGCCCCTGCATCGCATTGCAGTCGGCCTCGCAGAGGGCCCGCTGAACTTCTGAAGGGGACACGTCGAGGAAGGATCGAGGATCGAGAATCGAGAGAGAAAAGTTGGCTGCAGATCGGGGAAAGCACGGCGAAGGAGAGGGGAGTTCGAATTCCGAGGGATTGGAGGTCAACGGACTAAGAGCGTTCGAAAGGTCGACTTTCTCACGCGGTACAGTATCGTCAGCCGGCTCAGGGCAGTCCGCGAACTGGGACTGTCGCCACCTAGATCGAGCGAGGCGCCCATTGTGCTCGAACGAATTGCAATGCCATTCCACTAGAAACAGTTACCAGAGACTGTGATCTTCGCAATCAAGCTGTATGTGATTAGATCTCTCTCCAGCGGGAAAGGAGTGGAGATACATGAAAGATGGAGGAATAAATAGTACTACTCTATAACCTCCTATACTTCCGCAGTAGCGGCATAGACGGGGACAATCGAACAGACAGGTACAGCGGTGTGCCCTGCGATAATTGCAAAGGCCGGCCAGAGGAAGAGAGCTGAGTGATGAAGGATGAATGGAAAGTAGGGAATTAAAGGGAAGTATGACAGTAGAGAATACCATGGTTGTTGAAATATTATATAGTCTCTGCAAAGTAGTAGGCGAAAAGCATGCAGACGGAAGTTTACACAACGCTGAAGAGCGTTCTAGACATGAGCTGACACTAAGCCAAACAGGCAATGAGACGGAATTACGTCTCCGTGTTTCTGAGGACGTAATAGAATATCGCAACACAGGCCAGATACCAGCACTTAATGAATGTTCAATCTCCTATGATCTCACTACCGGGCTTGGCAACGGGTAAATAGATGCTAACCGAGCCTTATGACCCCGGAGGCCTCCCGTGCTTGCCTTTGATGCGGAGCTGAAAGTTATTTGGCAAAATGGATGGAATTCAAGGAAGAGCCTGGAAAAGCTTCCGCGAACTCCCGGGATGGAGATTCGGTGCTTGTAACAACACGGCAATTTCCAAGTAACTTTGCTTTCTGCACCTAGAATGTCGGTAATAGAAACTTAAATCCAATAGCAAGTCGCAGAACTAACACTGAGAATTACAACAAACAAAATGCTTGTTGTTGTACTGTCCAGGCAAAATGCTTTTTAGACTTCTTTTTTGATCTCCCACAAGCTAAAGGCAGTAAGAAACAACTGCTAATAAATCCGTGACATCACACCCAGAGTGAAAAATCCAAACTAAGTTCGACCAAAGCGTGCCTTTCATGGATGAACCTAGAAGTTTTGTATTACCAAACATGTGACCTGGAGCTTGCTCACTAGAGCACCAATCAGGACATGATGAGTCAAGGTTCAACACTGTCAGGCACCGAGGATTGCATTCTAGAACCGCAACTTACAGGAGGCGCAAGAAATTATAGGATTCTAGGTTCCTCGGTGCCGTCAGAAGGATCTTGTCCTTCCTTCAGGAGTTAAGTCGAGAAAATTTTAATATTTGGTAGGGCGGGAGGCTAAAATCCAACAGCTTGGCACAAGCTGCCAATGGCTCGCATCGTGTCTGCCCCTGATCGACCCCTGGAATACGAGATTCGATAGGGGCTCAGACACCCCACCCCCGGCCACGGCCTATTTGCTGTGCCTCACAACATCACCGAGTACACCACCGGCAGAATGCCAACTGATTAATAAATAGGCAGCAACACCCTCACGACGTCGTGACTCTGTCACCGACGTGAGAGGCAACCGATCTGCTCTGCGAGTCCACGAACAACTTACTCTACCACAAATCTTCTGCGAGAATAATAACAAAATGGTCCAGCAAGCCAGCACCAACGAAGCGCGAGCCTGGGGCGCCCTCCCCTCACGCACTGAAATGGGCCTCCGCCGCATCTCCTCCGTGGCTCTGATGGCAGGCCTCCTCACCGTCACCTTCCCCTTTACGCCCTTTGGCTGGGTCTTCCCCGATGGAGGGCCCGAACTCCTCGACCATTTCCTCGCATGGCCACTGCTTATCGGCGCGCTGTTCTTCCAGTGGCGGATCGCTGGAGTGGTCGGCACACTCACAATCCAAGTCGCAGACTTCGTGACGATGTATCACCATGCGATGTATTGGAAAGTAGCAGGAGCAGAGGCGGCGCTGATCGTTGCGGTGAACTGGGGAGAACACGAGCTTTGGAGAAGGTTTGCCGGGGTGGGGATTGTGGGGGGTCTCTGGGCAATCGGGTGGGCGGCTACACCTTTGAGGTATAAGTTGGAGGCGTGGGAGCATCTGAAGTGGACTTGGACCTGTATGGCGATCAATGAGGTTAGTAGGGGCATTGGCGCAGGACGAGCTGGGAGAGGACGGAGGTGGTGAACATCCTGTGATATCAAGATTTGGAGCACAATCAAGACTCGCGATGCGAGAGGGACGCATTATTGGAATTGCAATCGGAGAGACAGCGGATTCTAGTTGATGATAAGACGGTCATGTATATCAAAGGTTGCTACTGGGCGACTTGTACTCCAAACAAATCTATGCTGGACCATTTTCCAACCTTGGGCACTTTCCCCTTTCTTGTCGTGGATGTGCACCATGTTCGCAAATCCGATCATGATCTCATTCAGTCATGAGATACGGTATATTGATTAGTGTTATCTGCTGAAATAAATCAGTCCTTTTCGCGGATCTAATTTTGTAACACTTACCCCCTTCTCACCTTGCCAAGACTGCACTTCAGTCCTTGCCAGTCACTCAGTCCATATATCAACCTTGACATCTTAATACTTTCCGACGCTATAATCAACCCAGTGTTTTGACCGAATTCCCTCTCTTCATTTTCGTATCCCATCTCGTAACATGATCCACAGGATATTCTCGCCCAGTGATGTGAAAACAGCCTCTTCAAATTCTACCTGCCGAGCGCTTCAATACCTCGTTTCATCCCACTCAGCCCACCACCTCCACTGATTTGTTTATCAAGGGCATGTGCGGCCCCTGATGGCTCATATACGCTATCTCGACCGAGTATTGCTCTTCAAAGGCAGCTTACACGTATACTTGGACTGTTTGAAGAGATGTGAGGATCTTGGCGGTATAGAGAAAGGGGCGGTGGGATTGCGATACCAAGCTGAAAAGCAGGGGATCGCTTATATTTCTAGTGCTGGGTGCGCAGATGTACATTTTAAACTCGCATATGATGGGGGCTGTCAACCGGAAGATTCAACAAGTCACATCAATGAGTATTTAATATTCTCCAGGGTTCTTACACTCAGAATGGTGGATACTTTGAATCATAATTTCGTTACTTTCTCGTAGGAGACCCTTTCCGGAGCTACAAAAATCATAGAGCTCATACCCACCCATTCCAGTCGATTACGATTGTTACCCCTCGGTACTCTGAAGGCACAGCTCTTTCTATCGCAAAGCCATAAATACTGACAACAACTTCGGATAATTCGGCGTCCCCAACCCCGTAACAGGATCCTATCAACCCATTAGTATACACCCATTCACTCTCATGTTATTTGATCTTCATCCAAAAGTGAGAAAGTACGCACCCAACCCTTAGCAGCACTGAACCCATTCGTCCCACATCCTGGATTCGTCCCCACCGTAATGTCATTCAGCGCCCCAGGATTCTTGTACAAAACCGGATTTATAAAGCCAACCGCGTTCTTCCCCACATTCGCTCTCTGTTCATTGATAAGCGTGATATGGCACCCACAGTGGGAGAAGAAGCCGAGGTGCCGAAGACCAGCTGTTCCACGCCATCGACGTAGGTTAGGTAGTTCGCGCCATTTGCTGAAATATCTGGGAAGCCGCGCTGCTTTTTGGAGTTGTTGTACCTGTGCCAAGATCAGCATTAGCCTGCTCAACCTCACTTCGCAGCTTCTGGCAGCAGGTAGTAGGTCCACATACTGAGTTGAGGAATAGCTCGGCTTGTAGTCCCTGAGGTAGTGTGCCACCGCGGTCGACTGGTAGCTCGGCAATGCAAAGAGATTACTGAATCCTCCACCGCTATAGATCACACTCATGCACGCCTGTTCTGGAGCTGTAACCGGATTGCCTGCCGCGATCTGTGTTGCTCCCACAGAAGTGATGTATGGACATGTGCTTGGGAATCCAGGGTTGAACGTTCCTGCTGCTCCCGCAGCGGTGTAGCCTCCGGAAGCGCAGTTCTTGGACACGCAGCAGACGTTGCCGTTTCCAGCTACGCCGTTGTCGCCACTGCTGTAGAGGATTGTTATTCCTTGGAGACCGAGCTTCATGTACTCGTTGCATTGTCTTGTTGCGTAGGCGGGCGAGAGATCTGCTTCGTTGTAACCGTATGATGTGCTGATAACTGATGCAGGTGTAATAGTTCCGCATGCTTTTGTGCCACCGCTGTAGGTGTCCGGATAGCTTGGGTCACTTAGAAGGGGTTATTAAGATAAGCATATATTGGAAAGATAACTACTTGCATGCCGGGAGTATCTCCACCTCCTGAAGTGCAATAAGTGAGGTCGAGGGCGTCAAGGAAGGTATTGAATGATCCTCCTTCCACAATATCACCCACTTGATATAAGGTCACTTTTTGAGGATATACTTTGAGCTTATTGTTAGCTGTGAAGTCTGAGATTCTTGTGAGGGGACTGGCTTACCTAAAGCAATGGCATATTCGAGATCAAGGTCTGACTCGCCGTTGTAGTTAAAACCGGATGATGTTGTCTGAACGACTGCACCATCAATCAAATCTATCACCGGCCCCGTTCCTGCAGGGATATTTGGCGTTAACTGTGCGTAAAAAGAATCGAGATCTGCTTGGTGGAAAGCCTATTTCATGTTATTAAATTTTTGTCTGCATTCGACTCTGGAGAAATACCTGAGGTGTGTATTCCACAATTCCAAAAGATGACCTGCAGCTTGTCAGAAATAGAATTATTTGATCAAGAAGGTATACTTTGCAAGGGTTCCAAGCGGGAACCCGTAAAGCGCTCGAAGGCAGTCAGGAGTGATATATGAGTTGCAATTGGCCAAGGTGAATTGGCTTGCTTGGGAAGTGGCCCCGAAGCTTGAGATTCTGATTGCAGGGCCTTCCTTGATATGTGACGGAATATCAATGGAACCAGGCTTAATTGGGGCCACGACGCTTTCAGGAAACTGCCTTTTCTTTTTCGGCTCTATGACAAGGGCGTCGAAGTGAATGGTCGGAGTGATGAAGTCAATGTGCGCTCGGATGCTTGCTGGTACGCTATAATCGTCGCATGCTAGGTGAGCCTTTTTGGACTCTGAATGCTCGTATACCTATCATTCATCAGTACGTAACATTTAAGAAGTCTGTGCAACTAACTTTGTATTTAGTCTTTAGCAGATCCTCAGCTTCCCCGACAGTGGAGTTGAATTTTATCCAGCCCGACCCTTTCGAAAGAGAAAGCCGATCTTCTAAGATTCCATGTTCAACCAGCCACGCCTTCACAGCCTCTACGGTTTCTTGAGAAGGGGCAAAAACTTCGGCAACCTGACTACCTCAGCGTTATTTCCTGGGGCTGGATTGAACATCCTACCCTCTCTGGAGTCCAGTGGCTGGAATAATTTGGACTTATGGGATCAGAAACATCCATGAGATATTCATGGCCATTCTCTAAATTCTGCTGGGTCAGGCCGATTGAGACTGGGATGATTGCTCTTTTGTTAAGTTCGATATCGCGCGGAACCCATACTGGATTTGTGAATTCGCGCTTCTCGTGCACTTCGTAGGAAGTTGTTGGGGCAGCTGTCACTGATGCCACTAGGCCAATCACGATGGCCAGCGAGAGCTTCATCTCGAAATTGCGAAGAAAGGTGGCGTAAAGGATGCCGAACCTTCAAGACCTGAGGCTTGGGCAGTTTCTTATACTGCGTTGTCATCGCCGCCTTCGAGTCCAGCAATCAATTAGGGCCAACACTGCCTCACCCAGAGAACATCTGCCAAGACGGATACTGAGAGGATTGACCGGCATTTTGACTAATGCATCATATTGAAGCGGGTTGTAGAAGTCATGGACCCCATCGAGGTTCCCGGCACGGGCTGGAGGGGTTGATCCAGGCCGATTTGATCCAGATTCGTCTTTTTCCATCGGTTAACTTCTCTATCGGGAATAGATCACCGCTGAGAACGTGACTGTCACTGCGCTGCTGGGGTGTATTAGGTTACAGACGGCATGGAGACGAACAGTCAAGAATGGTTGGCAGCCTACCTTTCGTCCTTCAAATCGAACAAAAACTTGCGCAAGGGTAAAGATGGAAGGAAATTGCTGGATGATGTTAAGCACATTGACAACAGAGAGTACATTGTGATTAAGGTAATGGTTCAAGCAGAGTTCAGCTCCAGAATCTCAAGTGCATTGCAAGTGAGACTTGAGGCGCAAAATGAAGCGGGAAGCGAAAATGTAAGACACGACTATTGAAATTAGGCACAATCCCAAAATCAAACTTGGTTTAGGGCGGGTTCTAGGCGTTGCGGGGGTCCCCGCAGATTTCGCCTCTCAAGACGTAGGGCAGGACTCAGAACGAGGTAAGTTTGGGCAATGCATGTGACCTGGGTCGTGGTTTTGCATGTCGTGTGCTTCAGGTCACGTGCTTAAAAGCGCTTCTTAGACGGGTTCTAACAAAACGAGGTATACCTTGAAGTAGTGAGTGAAGCGGTAAGAGAAATGAAAAATTGCATGGGATTAACATCCCCTGTGAACGCTGAGTTAAGTGCAAATGTATTGTATAAATGGAAGAAGAATCCTTGGCTTGGTAGCTTCCTAGACTACTATAGGGATCAGAACGGCATCCCTGATATTATATTGATATGTAAGAAGTCGGCATAGGATTTGCTTTACACAGTTGACTCTTCTAATAGAAGCATACCTAACCGAGGTCAGACATCTCATGTTCGGGAGGAATATATGGTCACCTGATTGCAGCTGCAGTGTCACCACACTTCTGGCTAGCGAGCAAATCAGGAAACGAATTGGTGGTTATGGCGCCAGCTCTCCTCAAATTTTTGCGACGTGCAACAAAAATTCAGATGTAGGCCAGGAGCAGGATCTTTTATGTTCTGCAGCATTTAAAAGTGAAAAGTTTATGAAGCAACGAAAAGCGATCATTACAACATACGCACAAAACACTAGTCCTCCTAATAGGTCGACAAGTAAGGTTCATCTAATACTTTAGAGAGGTTGGAGTCTTGGAGAAACACCACGTGACGGTCCATGACAGGGGTCCAGTACAATTCATACCGGGAGCACTCGCTTTGTTCAACCAGATCACTTTTCAAATATCATATTCCACGATGTTAATAATCTCAGAAGAACACAGAAATTGGCGTTCAATTACTTATGCAATCAATCAGAATGCAACATTTAACCATTTTCAACCTCGTGATGTTAAGCGTTCGAAGTGCTGTCATTGCGATAAATCGTATTGAATACGTGAGGTACTACCACGCGACCCACAGTGCTTCGTTCAAGTTTAATTTTCCACAACTCGCAGAGTACAATTAACATCGTATTGAAATACGTATTGAACTATAACCTACTGTCTTTTCGCTCGGAGTTTGTCAGTACCGCCAATAAGCTATCGATTCCCAGCTCACGTCCTGCGAAAGCGGTGCACAAAGACCTCAGGTGACCACCTCATATATCCACGGAATTCGCTGAGAGTGACTTTGCAATATTTCACTTGCAGATTGCATCCAGGCAGAAAACGGATTGAAGAAGCCTGAAATTCTCAGCCTCGTATAGGTGGTCGTGTCCAGATGGTGCATGTGGTGGCTGAAAATGAGGCGCTGAAAGGCGAGCCTCGATTCGAGAATAAACGACACAGCAGAGAAACAAAACACCGCTCGGCGTGAGGTACTCTCTTGAGCAGCACCCTGTATCCTTTGGTTACTAGGCAGCGTGGGATATGTTCAGACACTTCAGGTGTTTCATGAACCAAGACCAAGCTAGAGACTCGCCTCGCTTGAGGGTGGGCGGTTAATCCGCCCAAGGCTAGTGCACAGCCACCACCTCTTTTCTCACTCCGTTCAACCAGGCTTCGCTCAAATGTCATCGTGAGCAGTGCCAGCTTCATGTGAAGTGCCTAAATCACCTTGGATCTCGCCAGGTCAGAGGCAACAAGCCCACCGTCTAGCATTGTTTTCCGCTACCAACTTCAGAGATGGACCCGCTAACTGCGTTCGGCCTTGCCGCGAATGTAGTGCAGTTTGTGACTTTTGCGGCCGGGCTGATTTCGAAGTCAAGAGAAGTCCACAACTTAGCAAAAGGGACCACTAACGATGTCCTGATACTCGACACTATATACACGGAACTTTTGGCTCTGAGCTCAAAGCTTGAGGTGTCCTCGCAAATAGATCCCGACATCACCATCGTTCCTGGGAAATCAGCCTTGGTTGATCATACCGTCGCAATTTCCAAGCTGTCACAAACTTGCAAGAATGATGGCACTAAACTTCTAGAAGCTTTGCGAAAGCTGAGAGGTAGAGACGGACCAAAAAGCCGTTGGAAGAGTTTCAAAATAGCTTTAAATACAATCTGGAAGTCGGATGAGATCGCAGCCCTAGAGAAAAGGCTACACAATATCCAGACTACTTTAACACTTCACATATGCGCTGTAACAAGGTATGCGATACCAATATCAGGACTTTAGGCTCATAAAATTAACTGCACTCTTAGTTACTGGCAAGAGGACTACAGCCAACAGCTCATCTCGGCTCAAAGAGCGTGCATGAAAATGACTATGCAGCAAACATCTAAACTTGGCGAGATTACGAATATGATGACTGAATTGGGGACACGCATCGACACTGCACGGTCAAATTCATCCACCAAATCCTTCCAGCCCGCGGATATCGCCTCTCTAGGAAACCAGATGTCCCAGCTGTCCCTGTCAATGGAAGATATTGAGAAACAGCAAGCCATTATCAAGAGCCTGAGCTTTGAGAGTCTCCCGGCTAGATATAGCTCCATACCTGAAGCTCACACGCAGACCTTCCAATGGGTTTTCCAAGAACCCGATGACCACGGCGCGGTCTCAAGCACAGGAAGTGTGCGAAAATGGCTTCACGGTGGGAATGATATCTTTTGGGTCTCTGGAAAACCTGGCTCGGGGAAGTCGACTTTCATGAAGTTTATTACGACACAAATTAATACTCAAAAAGCCTTGGAGTCTTGGTCATATCCAAAATCAGCAATCACTGCTAGCCATTTTTTCTGGAATGCTGGTACACCGATGCAACGGTCACGACAAGGTCTTCTTCAAACGTTGCTACACGAGATATTCTGCAAATTACCTGATTTAATTGAATCGTCATGTACAAGGCGATGGTCGATGCCCGTAGACCAGCTCGACCTTAAAGCATGGAAGATTCCAGAGCTCCATGAAGCCATGAAGTGCATTGCCGATCACCCAAATCTTCCAGTCAGGTTCTGCTTCTTCCTCGATGGTCTGGATGAATTCGAAGGCGACTATGTCGATTTTTGCAAAGCGTTAAAAGACCTTTCCCAGTCACCGCACGTGAGGCTTTGTATTTCAAGCCGACCCTGGAATGTTTTTGAGGATTCGTTCGGCCGAGAAACATCAACCAAGTTGTGCATGCATGACGTGACAAGAGACGACATTCGGCTCTATGTCCAAAGTCGCCTTGAAGAGCACCCTAGGTGGAGGGAACTCAATATCGAAGTTGATAATGCTCAATCTTTGATCGAATAAATCACAGAAAAAGCTGCCGGAGTGTTTCTCTGGGTTTTCCTGGTTACTCAACAGCTACGAAATGGTCTTACCGAATATGACAGTTTCTCCGATCTGCAAAGAAGGCTCGAAAGTATTCCGGCGGACTTGGAACCCTTTTTCAAGCAAATCCTCAACTCTGTGGAGCCATTTTATCACGCCAAGATGGCGAGTACTTTACGGTTAGCCTTAACTGCGACAACTCCAGTCAATGCCGCCATCTACCATTTTCACGACCTCGAGTATGAAGACGAGCAATATGCTCTAAAGCTTGAGTGCTTCGCATTGGACGACCAACAAGCCAAATGCAGACTTGCACAAATCACTCGCCGTCTTAACGCAAGGTGCCGGGGTCTTTTAGAAGTTAATCAGACTACCAAGAATGTTGAGTTCCTCCACAGAACAGTCATGGATTACTTACGGTCCCAGGAGATGTCGGACTATCTGGGCAGAAAGGTTCCTGAGCATTATAGTGTGCACCTTGCCCTTGTTAGGGCGTTTACAGCATACGTCAAAAGCACAAAGTTCATTGCGACTCCGGCGCCGCACTCTTTGAACGAGTATTCCTTGTCCGGTAAGACAGGACTCACCTTCGCACTAGAAGAAGCTCTCATCCACGCTAGCCACGCCAATAGTGACTCTCGCATCTTTGAACTCCTCGAGGAGATCGAGCGTTGGATATTGATAGTGGGCAGTGTACGCTTTCAGAGAGCCCCACCTACGTTTGCGAGGTCTGCCTACTCAACTAATTCCATCCGCGTCCTTTTTCGAGAATTGGTTGTGAAAATGTCTCTGGCTAGCTATACTCGCCACATTCTGCTCAAACAGCCAGATTATTTCTCCGAGTTCACAAAGCCGGTCTTATCACATGCCTTAAGTTTTGTTTTGAAGTCACCGTCACTTCAAACCAACAACATTCAAACAGGTCGGGCCACCTCACCTCGACAGCTTGAGCTTTTGCGCTGTCTGCTTGAATTCGCTTTCGACCCGAATCAAATTTATGGCTCGTGCGATGTAACTGACCGGACTCCTTGGAGAGAGCTACTGCTGAATACATTGCCACTTCATCTCGATTCCGTGACAGACCTTTCGAATCTCAAATGGACTCTCAAATCTGGGCTGCTCTCGCTAATGCTCAGCTATGGCGCGGATCCCAATGCACCCGTTCTGCATCATGGGTCCGTGTTGCCCACTGCTTGGATGGTTTTTGTCATGGCTTCTTTCTCTCTCACTCCCGAAATGTCCTGCCAAGAAGAATACCTCCAGGCTTTGGATGATTTCCTCGCCGCCGGGGCTGATTTGCGTACTCCGGCTTCACCATATAGCAACAGCTGCCGCAAGCCGGACGCCTTTTGGGGACTGGAAGATTTTATTGATCGCCTCCCGCAGCGTGTAGAACGCAGCAATGAGGAACTACTAGCAGCTGTTACAGAAAGACTCCTCTCTACGGGCAGAGATCGCGGAGCCGAAATAAACTGCTGCTTTCAAACTTTGTATGGAGTATTTGCTCCCAAAATACTCAAAACTATGAGAAGTAGACTTCTTGGCCCCGGTTCTCGTACCAACAGCGCATGTCTCTGCTCAGATTCTCGAGCACGGAAACGAGTTTCGGCCGATGATGAACACGTAAATCACAGACCAAAAGACCTGAAACCTTGTCGGATCAAATACAATAGGAATAGATCTTAGGGACTCTTTCAGCAACTTACCGGGGTGTTTGAAGGAAGACCAGGCGAAATATATAGGCATGGCATAGCTCCCTACCTGTATTTATTCAAAGTTCTCGCGGAGACTCAAGAAATCCATCCCATCACTCTCTTACCCAACTCCTTCAACAGACAATTAACCATTCATCTCAATCATGCAGCTTTGCAAGAACCCAGGAAGCGATCGAATACCCTATTTACGAGGGATGAGTTGTAAGCAACACTTTCTACATGGTTGGAGTGCTCGGGTGTACTTGGATTGTCGCTATCTGTTTACACGAATGATCCTAGGAGATTGCGGCTACAAGTCTAGTAGTCTTTGGAACTTCCTCTTACCCGTCGTGATAACTCGGGAGCTATTACAGCCTAAGGACCTGGATATCGTGCACTGAAGCACGGAGATTAGGAAAGGTAGGACTGTGATGTATTGGTGCGCCTAAGGAGAGGAGAAGCAGGAGCTTCGCGGATGCAGATATCTATCTAAGGTTCGATATTTTAAGGCTTTTACTTAAATTTACCAATTACCATACGTCTGTCACAGACAAACTGATTAGCATTTACGTTGAATACATAGGAAAGTATGCCAGGACAATGTACGTACAAGATCTGCCAGATGAGATTGTAGCTGTTCCCCCACCGGAATGTTTCCTCTTCCCCCGATATAGATGCCACTGGGTGGTGCGCTCTGCGCATGCCTACCCCGCCGCCCATCGGCAATAGCTGAGTATCTGCAATTGCATATCCTATAATTTGAGAAGTAATCTCGGCCGGTATAGCAGTCGTGTTGCTGTGGAAGGTAGAGAAGCGTTGGTTAGCAAGGGAGAGAGCAGACATGATGACGATTGAATGTTATGCCTTGAGTTAATGAGGAAGAGAGAAGAAGAAGATGGCGAGACGACTTTGAAATGAAAAGAAATACGACTTACTATTGGCTTTTGCGAATCGTGAATTATAACAGCCAATCTTGTGCCCTGAAACGAAGTGAAAGGGGAAACTAACCCACTGCCAGGAGGCTCGCTGACGGACCTTGCTGGGCTGGGCAGGTAGTGCGGTGCCGCACCACCGAACCAGATCGTATCACACGTGATTTCCTGCTTTGGCTTAGTGTGTCGAGAATAGGCTAGCCATGGTCACATGCCCTAGCAAAGAACTTGAAGATATCTGGTTTTCCGCGCTGGACTTGACTTGATTCTTACAACTCCTATGGTGCTATTCACCCCTATATTATACTTTGGTACAGGGCGTAATAATTCCAAAACATTTTCTGGAATATTCTGTTTTAACAAGGGGGGTCAGCCAATAGCACTCTTGGATTTCGCTCATCTACTACCTCTTAAGGTAAAGTAGAACTTTCATGTCTTGGAATTATTGCCCCTGATACGAAGTAAGGTCTGTAGTGACCGATTCCCTTTCACCCCAGCTGAGTCCATACCATAGTAGCTGAGCTTTATGCTAGCTCAGCTGAACCCTGCATGGCTATAACCCCTGCTCAGCTGAATGCTATCGGTGCCTTAGGCACCGAGCCCATACCAGGCAATATTCTTGACATAGTGCGCCCTGCCGTGGGCTGAGCAACATCATGAATCAACATTCCTCCAGGGACTTTTCGACTTGGATACGGAAGCTATGGATATAATAGAAGAGAAGGCCCTTAATCCCTGTCTTATTCCTGCATGAGCTATCCTAAAACGTCAAGTCATCCCAAAAGGGAAATGCTTGCAGGGATTAAAGGATTAACTCTTCTTTATTATTAGAAGGGTATCCCTTATATTAATAATATAGATCGAGCTAAAATAATAATAATATATAATATAAGAACTAGTATTGAGCCCCCTTCCCCCATTATTAAAGGGCCCGATTTCTTAATATTTTTGTTAAAACCTGGATTTTCTTGTATGCCATTTCGCGACCCTGCTCGCGCTCGCTTCTCTTTCCACACGACGCACGACCATTCTCCCTGCCACCACCCCCGCCGTCACGCTCGCTTAAAAGTATATCCTCACCTCCCGCATAGACCCTCCAACAAAACACCCCAGCCAGCCACAACTCGCCAGCCACAACTCGCCAGCCACAACTCGCAGGAGGCGCGACAATCGGAGGCTGCCGACGACTTGCGCGTCAGTCTAAAACCTCCAGGACCACTACTAGCAACGCCCTGACTAGCAACGCCCAGGACCCGAACACCAGGAACAAGAATCCAGGAACAAAACGC
>Ga0302325_10013647_pt1 | contig 17320 bp, 11 predicted proteins | sample Palsa_T0_2_FD_201948 | JGI IMG/M metagenome (GOLD analysis project Ga0302325, IMG submission 201948) | Peat permafrost microbial communities from Stordalen Mire near Abisko, Sweden - Palsa_T0_2 | ecosystem: Environmental > Terrestrial > Soil > Palsa > Peat permafrost | place: Sweden: Abisko... | reverse complement strand
ACATTTGTTGGCTCCCCTGAGCGGCGGCACGGAGACATTACGGAAGTTGTACAACTTCTAGAAGAGGTCCTTGAGTCCGCCAGAGTCATGGATATTCCGTGTAATGAGTACGTGTAACATCGCGTTCCCCAAAACTTTCCGGTGCTAACTTGTGGATAGCTATTTACCTGTAGGGACAATAGGTATGATTAAGAGAAAGGGTTCGTAAGATCTATTCGGGTTCTGGCTGTCGCTGACATCAATTCTAGCGCTTGCCTATTTACGAAAGGCTCGTTTCCCAAATGGGGCTTGACATATGACTGATCTCGTACTAACCTATTCTCAGCTCGGCCTAATAAAGCGACCATATCGACGTTCGCGGTATCGCATCACGCAATTACTTCTTGCCCGGATAGTTCAAATCAAACATGCTATCTACGGCTCCAGTGAAAAGGGTCTCAGCTTTTCAGAAAAACAGTGGGTTTATCGTGTGGTTTTTGAAGTTAGATTTGTAAAGGTATTCAAGATTCTTCATCTCATAGCCGCGTGGATCCTTGTGGCAGGATTAGTGCTATCAATGATCTGGGCCATCAGAGAGCATGTAAGATTCGGAAGAAATGCGTGCCATATGGAACGTAGCACCTCCATGGAGGCATTGTGTTTCATCGGGATCACTTCTACCGCACTATTTGGCGTTCAAATTCTCGTGTTACTGATTTACTTTTTGAGAACGGCTTTCATGCCAGTTTACCTTACGATACGGAGATGGTTCAGACCTCAACGAATTGATGAGAGTTTCGAGATGACTGACGCGAACATACTCGAAATTGGTCATCAGGTGTATCGCAGATCAGTGTCGCCAGGCTTCTGGAAGACTTTGAAGAGAACCATTGAGGATGCTGCTCCTGAACCTGGATGTTCTCCACCACCTTTAGACAATGATATTTTACCTCGGCTGAAAAATAGGGGTAAGAATTTACACCTTCTACCAGATGTAAGAACCTTTACTTGTGATTTACATCACGCTTGGACTCTAACAAAGTTGGTAGTTGATCTATATGGGTCCACTTTTGAATCGACTCCATTATCGACTTAGGTTACAAATAGTGGACAACTTGCTCCAAAGACTCCGATGTTCGACATGTCACCAGCAAGCAACTGATCTGTTGGCTGCATGTGCTTTGCTTGGATTTGGTAATACTCGATCCATCGGAAACTTCCCATCCACTCTGGGAACTGTCCATCAAACTTTGGAAAAGGATCTCGAGGCCGATTCATCCTTCAAGACTTCTCTGCCGCAGCTCCCATTTGCGGTGAGAAACCTGATTCAGGATGATCGAGCAGATTTGTTCACTTTCGACGAAATGACATCTGCACTCCAAACTGTTCTTTCCGAGCTGCTTACGAAAATGAACATCGGAACAAATTGCAGAAGTACACAAATACTTTCCAGCACATTGGGCCGCCTTTTTACTCTCATTGGTCGTCATGAAGAAGCCGCACTTTGTTTTTATACAGCACTCACTCATCGACCCAAACCAAGGTGGCGAACCTACAACAAATTATCTACTAGGCTAAACCTCTATGCAGAACCTGGAGACATGCGCATGACTCGCGATAACAATCAGTTGATTGAAGCTGAGCATGATCTTTTCCTGTTCTCGTTGGTTCATGAACTCGATATTTTAGGAAGGCAAGAAGAAGCAATCCGAGAGTTACAAGGCATTCGAGATATAACCATTGCTCCAAATGGACTGTATCTTGAAAGAGAGACCGGAAGATCATTCCACATCGTGATTCATCGAACTTCGGATGCTAGAAACCTTCTAGTGCGCCTTCTACTCGAACGAGAGATGCTCGGTGAGATTATGCATATGGGGCAAGAGTATGATCTACCAGATTTGGTTGGGTTGTACGGCTACACACTTGAAGTTGTCCCAGGGCAAGCTCAGCAATGCTTTGCTACCACAGAGCAGGTTGCTTTAAGTTCTTTTCGTTCCGGTCATTTCGACCATGCTGAGCGACTACAGCGACGCCTATTGAGCGTTTGTTCGGAGAAAACTATACACAAGTCACTTGCTGAAACAAACATGCTTCGTGCCGACTTAGCGCTGACCTTATCACGATCTGAGGTCGTTGGATCTATCGAGGAAGCGAATAAAATCCAACAAGAATTGATACAGCTTGCTGGAGGGGAAGACAAAGATTTGTTGTTCAATCTCAGACTGAATAATATATATACCTTAACAGCACTTGGTCATCTGGATCATGCATTGCTACAAATCGAAGCTGTGTTAGAAGATGACCGAGAATGGAGGGAAGTTTTAGAAATCACAAATCAGGGGACCCAAACACTACGACAAGGGACGCCTCTTCTTTGGCTTTATGAAGTTCCCGATGGTCTTCGAACGACTTTTGTTGTCCACCGCGCTCTCTTGGCAACATGCCCATTCATAAACGAGGAGGAAGATCAATTGAAACTCATTATGCTACTTTGCGCCAATCTACGTACACCAGCTCCCCTCTACAATTACAAGGAATTGATCGACTTCCTTGCTTCTGAGATACTAAAAAGTGCTGCTTCTCTTCTTCAACAAATCGTGCTCTGGGATCGTTTGATTTGTCTTCTCACGTGCGTGGGTATAGGCTGGGAGCTTCCTGAAAAGTTTGACCTTGCACAGACGTGCATTGACGAAATGACCAATACCGTGTCCATCATGTCAGAAAATCATGAGGTTCGGGAGAATGAGACTCATGTAGTCCATTTGACGGCCCTAGCATTGCGTATGAAAGCACAGTATCTCAATACGGTTCGAGGCTTTGGGATATCTGATCATACGTTTTGGGATAATGCCGTCAATGCTCATCGCAGAGCCGCATTGACAGAATCAAGCAAAGGCAAAGCACCGGGAGGTGGATACTCACTGGCAAGACTCTGTCTAGCTGGAATGTTGAAACAGAAGGTTCTGGCATTTCACGATAGTGAAGAGGCTCAGGTAGCTATCGAGTGCTACAGCGAAATTGTCCAAGAACACGAGAACTTGGTTTTCGCACGTGTTGAATACGCACACCTCTGCACTGAGCTCGATTTGATTGACGGAAATCTCACTCACGAAGAAGATCCTTTGCAAGTTGCTCTGGTAGAGTGTGTACACAAGCTAGGACCTACTCATTTGTATACAAATCAGGCCAGGACGATGGTAGCTCACTCTTTAGAGCACCGAGGCCGATATGCGGAAGCCAGAGAACTACTTTCTGAGGCTGCAGAAAGTGTGAGGAGCGTAATGGGGACTAACCATCCACAAGCTTTGCGAGCGCAATTTAATCTCTTCAAATTTCAGAACAAGCGACAAGTTGAGCTTGGTTTACATCCCTATTCCTCTCCGGCGGATTTGAGTAGCTTACGATATTCTGCTGCTAAGATATTAGGCAAAGAACATGTCACGACTCAAGAGTACTTAGGATGCTATGCTCTTTCTCTTGAGCGTGATGAGAAAGCTGTCAAGCAGGCTACCGCTCTGAAACGAGATGTAGTTGATGCTCTTCAACGAGCACACGAGACTGCACACACGAAAGTGTTGCAGGAACGCACTGAGCTGGCTGGTATGTTGTGCCGACAAGGCGGACAGGACCACCTTGACGGAAGATCTGAATTCGCTCTCAGTCTCAGGTCGGCGGTAAATCTGTTAGGTGTATCACATCCCACGACACGTGAAATCTGGAGGCAATGTGTTTCTGCGATCAGTGATTTGGGCCAGGAGTTAGGCAAGGCACTCAGTAATGTAGCTCCCCCTGCTGAAGCAATCACTAGCTCGGCCCTCGCTTCTGGACACGCTCATAGCCCTCGTCCTCTCGATCCAACAGTTTACGAAACCTACTTGAGTATCTATCTGCTAGGTACCAATCATCCATTAACAACTATGTTACGAAACAAAGTCCAAGGAATCAACCCTCTCTGGAACGGATCAGTCCCATCAGATGAAGATTGGAAGGACTGTTTCCCGCTTCCCCCTCCTCGACAAATCGGAGAACAATGGACTGAATTCTTGAAACCTCTACGACTCATTTTCAACAAGCAAATGGTTCACCACCAACAAGAGCTTGAAGCCGCTCTCGAAGAAGGCCGTGAGAGTTTTGCCGCATCTGGAGGTCTCCGACTCGACTTTTCAGGTGGGCGCTTGGGAGAGGAAGAGCTCCCTGTACTAAGAGTGATGCGCCCCGACTTTGGAGTGATGCGTGCATAGGACCGTTCGGGAGGATTTTGGCTGATCATTTGGAAATATATGGCTGCGTTTCTCATACAAGTCATTCGATTTCTCCCTTGTGAGAACTGTTACTCAATCAAATCAAGGTGCTAGCAGTAGAATCCTTCTACTCTATTTCCAGCGCATGATATGCTAGACTTACAGATTCGGAGAGACCTCTTCTCACCTAAGGCACATCACCAGTCTGAGTTCAGATCGATAAGATATATGGGGCAGTAATGTTTACCAAATTTCAGAAAGAGTAGAAACGAGGAATAAAATTCAGATGCTCAAATTATAAAACTGTTTAGTTCTAGAAGAATACTCGTTTTGAACGCGGTATGTGTGTTGATCGCTGTAAAGAAGCCTCAATGTCTGCTCATGCCCGCACTGATTAGTTGGGGCTGCTCTAAAATTCACATAGTACATCGCTGAGAGCCGACCACCTAGCCACTCACTCTTCAGAATCAGCATCTCGGGTTGAAGAGATACACCTTAGGTACAACATAAGACGTGAACAGAGAGAAATGTATTTTTTTAAACTTCTGCGGTGCTCTACAGTAGGATTGGGTTGCGAGTAAGCATGGGTAGTACTTGTGCCTGACTAAGCAAGCAATTGACAGCGCCACCTCTTCGGACACGTGCAGCTGGGCAATCAGGCCTCCAATGTACAATCACAACCGCACCGCATGTGTGGACTCTGTGACCTCCAATACATTGAGCCATCAACCAAAGCCTGTAGCATCTTGAATCGCAGGTTTCTAGGCGAATTCACCCGAGACACCTTCATCTTTTGTTCTTGATGCCTTCAGAAGCTCTTCGGACACTTTGGAAGCAGTTCAGCGGAGCGTCCATCCAAAATTCGGAATCGAAATGGTTCCTTCCAGACTCAAAGCTCGTCCAGACAATACAAGAGTTCGACCCGCTTTTGGAGGAATGCCTGAGAGAGGCAAATATAGAGCAGCTGGAGCAGAAAGAGATTCTATCCGTGATAAGAAATGGAGGACAAAAAGTCTTCGCAATCCTTGTGTTGATGCAAGGTCACCCGGTGGAGCTGATGTTGAATTTCATGCGCGGGGATCAAATGCTTCAGAACAACCTTGATGCGAGACTTCCGTTCGGCGTTGATGAGTTGAAGCTCGTGATCAAGGATGACATCCTGGCTGGCGAATTCTTCCGGAGACAATGGGAGCTCCTATCGCCTCTGTTTAGGTCAGATCGGACACATCGAGAGCTTAAGCACCAAACTATTTTACCTTTCATTCAAGAGACGCAAATCCCTCATGGCGAAGGGGGTTGTGGGATTGTCACCAAAGTCACCCTCCACGCGGCTCATCATCACTTCAAACAGGATTTCAATGTTATTTCCGAGGTCAGTTTCCTGATACTATTCCACAACTATAGAGTCTCAGACGCTTGTAGGTCACGGTGGCTCGAAAACAAATCAAAATAGATGATCCAGACGCATCAGATACGTTTGAGAACGAACGACGCATAATGCGTCTACTTCGGTTAACTCGACATGAAAACATGGTGCAGCTTCTTGCATCTTACTCTGTGCTTGACTTAAATGATATCTCAAGCCACTTCTTGCTTATGCCACTGGCTGACATGCGTCTCACGAGTGTTTTTGAGGTTGCAGGGCAAAGCAAGGCGCTTACTTTGGAAGAGGTGTTCGGGACTGAAATAAATCTTCTTCGACAAATTCATGGTTTATCCTCGGCCCTAGAAACCCTTCACTTTTACGAGAGTGTTGACGAAGCCCTCCCCCTCAAGGGTTACCACTTTGATCTGGACCCCAGAAATATCCTGATTCAGGATGGCAGATTGCTGCTCGCCGACTTCGGACTCTCGAGAATGAAAAATGAATCATCTGATTCTTGTACACCTTTTCATGGAGGAGGCACCAGCAACTACACTGCGCCGGAGTGCATAGTTGGAGAACAGCAGTACCATGGAAGTAAGAGCGATATGTGGTCTTTTGGAGGAATACTTTGCGATCTTGTGGCATGGATGATGGGAGGGGTTCAACTCCTTGACCGTTTTCAAAATGACCGAAAGCGCACCGCCATGGGAATAAAAAGCTCTCGATTCCATATCGGGGGGGAGCCTCATCCTGTGGTGGAAGAGTGGATGGCAACCCATCACCCAGACATGAACCCATCTCATCGAGGCTTATGCAGTTTGTCGAAGCGGATGCTGGTGATAAACCCAGCCCAGCGTCCCAACTCACGGGTGACCTCTGCGCAGCTTTTCATGATCGCTGCCCAAGCTCATATTCGTAGAATACTTGACATTCTTGGCCATCTGGAAAATAGTAGTAGATCCTGGAGACTGCAACTAGAGCACATCAAACTCAAAGTTTGGGCACGTCACGCTGAGCTTTTCGACCCAACATCTCTGCTGATACCGAAGGAACCATGCTGGCTTCAAGAAACTTCAAGGTCGCACAAAGTCGTCAAAGGTCTCTTGCAGGATGCGGATGTTGAAGTTGGGCTCCTTCAAAGTGAGAAAGATTTGGCTCGACCAGGACTGGCTGTCTTCGAAACTTTGCAAGACATTTGTGAGCACCTATGGGAGCTTGCCCCGCGGACTATCCGCGACACAATGGCCAGAGATACAGAGCTCGAGATCCGAAACATCACGGACATAGACCTAGACGAAGGCCAACCATCCTTCACAGCCGGCGATACTGAGGACACAAAGTCTAATTACAGTGATCTTCTACAACTGGCTGCCATGCGCAAGTTCACTCGTTACACAAGAGCTATCGAAGAGACGGCAGGTATTGAAGGTGATCCAAGTGTTGAATTTGACGTGAGATTGTTTGATGAAAAGGAAGTTCAGGTCATCAAGCCCGAGTACGAGAGCAGCAAGAAGAGAGAGAGTCGTAGAGAATGGTCTCTAGTAACCGTTGGGAATCAGGCAGTGAGATATCTGTGCGAGTGGGTCTACTATGATGCAGGGCTCATGGATATTGAGCCTCAAAAACTACATCGCCGTGTCTGTTCAATTGTTCGCCAACTTTCGATCATCAAGGCCGAGAATTATGCCCAAAATCATCTCAAGGTCTTGCCTTGCGAGGGATATTTCATGAGCAGCATGCAGTCTGCGTTTGGGATCCTATTTCGTTTGCCCACATCTGCAAGCACTCAAGTGGAGCCAGTGTCACTGAACCAAATTCTGCGGCATACTAGTCGTCCAACACTGACTGAGGTCTTCAGAATGGCCAAGGCCGTGGCGAGAAGTATCTTCCGCTTCCATGGAATACCTTGGGTGCACAAAAACATAAGCTCTCATACATTGGTATTCATTGATGAGCTTCTGTGGAGAATAACTGCTGCTGGAGAAACGTCAGTCCATCGGGCCCATGCTGGCGAAGTACTAGAAAATGAGTCACAAGCAAGTTCCATCACAAAGACTCCGTGGTGGGCTCGAAGGAATGCGAAAACATCTCTCTCGTCAGAAGCTATCCCTTCAAAAGGGAGATCCCTAAGAAATACGCCAGTGCAGGAGGGCGACGATGATGTGCGGAAGCAGAGGCAGTTCAAACTAAATGACGTCCATTCACACTATATCGTGGGATTCAACCACAGTCGACCGGATGACAAACTTACCTTTACCGGAGGTAAAGAAGGATTATCCTACGAGTATCAACATTACAAATACGCCAACCAATCAGGGCAGTCATTCCAGTCAGGGTATGATTATTATAGTCTTGGTTTAGTCCTCTTAGAGCTTGGTCTCTGGACGTCGCTTGACAATCTTCCAATTCTCGATCAAAAGCTTGCAGACATGTCCTTGGACACTATCCAAGATGTGATGTACGAGAAAGCTGTGCCATTACTTGGCCCAATGGTCGGTGAAGATTACCAGGAGGCAGTACGTATATGTTTGAGTGAAGAACTATTGGACCTCGAGCGATTGAAAGTTGAAGAGATTTTTAGTAAGCAGGTCCTGGCCAGGTTGGAAAGCTGTCACGCATAAATCTTTTTTCGATACCCCTGCTGAAAGTTGATCCGCTCACTTTAATAAATTCTATTACAAATCTTCACACCTTGAAGAAATTAGGCTCATGGCCAGAATGATGCTTATGCTTCGAGGTCGAACGCGGTGAGCCCTCGACTCGTTAGGAGAGAAGAGAAGAATTTTCCGGCTCTGAAGACATCCTTGATTCATTTCAGATAACATACATAAGCGTTTCATGCCTGATAGCCGTCGGGCCTGGAGGTTTAATCGCTTCCTCGCTCGTCTTTGGCAAACTCGCAACATTCTTAATCTTCTCCTCCAATCCCCGAATATCTTCCTCCATCTTCCTCGTCTCCTCCTCAACCTCAAATTTGCCTCCTTCCCTTTTCGAGAATTCAAGATTACTTCTGATCCAACGAATATAACTCTCGATCTGTGTCTTCCACGCTCTCTCAAACTCCTCATCGTTCCCGGCCACGTTTTCAGCCGAGTATTCAGCCTCACTTAATTGCTCACTGACGATCTGGTACGCTCTTGCTCTCTTCTCCAATTCTTCCTCCAGTTTTGTTACTTCTTCCGTTGGCATGTTCGGGTTACCATCCCAAACCCCGTCTTGGCGACGATCCAAATACTCTTGAAGTCTGCGCCCTGTAATGTTTGACAGATGCTTGACCTTGGGTGCCTTTCTTTTCTTATCTTCAACAAGTCCCCGTACTCTATTGAAAGTTCGCCATCGGTCCGCAGCCACATCAAAGCTTTGTCCATCAAAATTGTCAGGCCAGCCGTAATATTCAAAGAGTTGTTTCAGCTCAGCATGCTGCGGCTCTCCTTTGTGGAAGATGCGATAAGCGTTGAGGTAGAAAGGAATCCATTCGAGCGTTTGGTGGCAATTCATGAAATCTTCAAGAATTTCGTTTGCTGGTCTGCTCGGGAGATTGTCGATAGAGTTTTGATTCGTGGAGGAAGGAGATCCGTTTCTTCGGCCAGAGAAGGCGGGGTCTCGACTCCCTCCGTAAAAATCCTCCAGCATGATGTGACCTGATTACTATCAGTAAACTACTACTAAGTAGTGATGAAAGCATTTTTACCATTTCGTGTATCATAATATACAACAGACCCACGATTCCCACACTCCGTCAAAACCAGCACCCACGGCCTCACATACTCCCCATTCTCAACCTCGAAGCCCTTGTCCGGACTCAAGAATTTCGGATCCCTGCTCCTTTCTAGCACACTCTTTCTTCTGAAATCCGCAAAACTTCCATTCATAATGAATTCGTCTTCATTATTTAAACCATCAACGTAAGGGAGAAGCTGAAGGAGCTCAATGACCTGTGGTTCCATTCCTAGAGATGCGGCGAACTCAACGTCAATTGGTGGGTCGTGGGGTGGATATTTGATACGGGATTCGGGGAAATACCGCATCCTGGAGAGCAATTGGTAGTACCGGCTCATCAGATCCACGATATCATTCGGGTTGAAAGGGATATTTGTCGAAGGGCGAACCGGATTCTCTTTCCGGGTAGGCCCCAGCCTTGGGGCTTTCCCAGCGTGGTTCATATTGGGCACCAGTTCAGAGAACGATGTGCTTTACATCTGGTGTCTACAAATGTTGGATATGTTGGATCAGAGTGGACTATAAGAAAGTCGAAATTGATTGAAGTTCAGAAGATTGAAGCAAGGCGTGACGTCTTTCTGGGCCTCGATAAAGATAGCGCGCACGGCCCTACTTTGCCCCGCTACCAACCCCTCCTGAGCCCCTGAAATAAGCGATGCTGGATGAAATGTTCGCTGTATTCTCTACGGACTATCTCCCTGAATAAGTCTATAAAGAATTGTTCTTGGGACTCCGTTCTGTTTGCTATCAAATCGCGCATCATATGAGAGAAGCAGTATGCCCCGCGAAAGACACTGCACAATGTCTCGGAACGCCTTTGGCTGAACGTTCTAGCATCAATCAACGCTGTGATCTTCCAAACTCTTTCGTACTATCTGACGACAGAGGCAAAGCGCTTGTGAGCACCCCAGATGTCACTTCGGTATCATTGAATAATAAATACACCTATATAGGGAGCAAAACAACATGCTGCTGCATATCGCAATTAATTAAAGGATAAATTTACAGCTGGCCGAAAAGCTCGTTGGCCTACTTCGCTTGGTTAACTTGTACCGTACTGCACTAGCTACTACCTCCGATTACTGTAAGGCTAGGGGATTTGAATGCTACATAGTTTTCAGCAAATATATATATATATAAATATATTAACACGAAAGATAAGCAAGTTAACGCGAAGGGAGAAATGGTGCTTTATCGATTTTTAGTGAGGCACACAAGAGGACTATTCCAGCCGATCAGACTCTGCAAATGTGCAATAAAGGACCTCAAAGAATTGCTATATGCAAACATCGAGTTTCTAAGTGATCTGTACAGGCTCGACTAGAGAAACTGCAATACATGCAGAGTCTTTTGAGGCTGTTAGGAGAGGTGGCAATTCGCACCTGCGGCAGATCCTCGGGCCAGCCAAGACTTATCGCACATGTCTGATGACTAATGTCTAATGACGTATATATATTAAAATAAGCAAAATGCTTCCACAAATCGGACAGATGGCCGAGCTGGTAAGCACACCACACCCCATCAATTCAGATTCATCATTAACAAACATCTCAGGTTATGGCGCCAGGTTAAGGTATCTTAACACAATTTCCTGGTCACGAAAGTGGCGTGGGTTCGAGTCCCACTCTGTTCAATTCTTTTTTTGGTTTTTTGTTCCTTTTCGTTTAGTTTTTGGGAATGGGCAACGAAGCGAGATAAATTTTGCACGCTAGTTGTTTGAGCCAAATGTGCATTGGAGGACTTGTTGAGTGCAAACTTGAATTTAGGGCACATGATTTTTAGTCGTATATTGTTCAAACGCGATACGAATGCAAGAATATTTTTGGTAGGTTTTTCCACTCACGAGCCAAGAAAGGCATTGGATATTCTACGCAGAACCAGGAGCTTCAAATGCAACATTTGCAGGGGTTTGTCACAGGGCAAAGAAATAACTTCACAGGCCTTGATTTGGATTCAGTATTAAGTTATGTGCCAAAAGCTAAGGCCATGTCGCTTTGTCGCGATTCAAAATAGAAGCCCACACAGTAGATAAAGGAATGTATGCCGGGTTGTTCAAGGATTTTGCGGACAATGCTTCGTGCACATTTGGAGCTCGTATAGAAAGCTAGGGATCCAATATATATTCAATGATCCTCTGAAGCAATTGTGTTCAGAAACGAAAACCTGTAGAGGTTTTTACATGGCAATGGAGGAGCCAGGCCGCTGCTTTCTCTCGTCCTCCCTTAGCGAGTTATATACGACCAAGCCGTAGCTCAGGATCTCCTTTGAAAAGCTGTTGGTTCTATATTTCCGGTACTTTGCTCGGTTTCCCCAGACCAGCATGAAGTACAGAGGCGTACCAAGGAATTTGCGGCTGAAGAAAATAGAATAACGTTCTCACCTGCGGGCATTCGAACTGAGACTCATGCCGTGCATTGATTCGCCTCCTCTGCCAACCCCTCCAAAAGCTCACTCCTCGGTACAACACGCTGGGGGCTTTCAGCCACTGTAAGCCACAAAATTGAATTTGCTTCCTATTCTGTAAAACTCAACGAATCCCCGACTTTCATTCAGAAAGCTGAAAACATTGCCGCAGCCCATGCCTTTCTTTGAGTTGCTAGTATGAATTGGTCGTGCTCGTGCATTGCCCACCCCACCACACATCCTCTCCTCTCCTTGCTGTTTTTCACGATCTCCTTTAATACATTCCCAAAGTCCTCCAAGACACCCAAGCTATACGAATGACTTCTTTCCTAACTCTGATCTTAATTTTCCTACACGTCTGGCTCGCCAGCTCATCCTCACAATGCTACATGCTGAATGGGGACCTCGCCACAGCCGACTTCCAGCCTTGCACCAGTAGCCTGGCCTCTGGATCCAACAGCGCATGTTGTAACCTAGGGAAGAACCCACCTGATATTTGCCTAGGTGGCGGCTTGTGCCAGCGAATGGATTCTACGGAAGGGAATTTCATGATTTATGCCGTCGGTTGCACAGATAAAAGTGGGAAAGATCCAGCATGTCCTCAGTATTGTCCAAGTTCGTCTCTCAAATCACTGATCCCCAGTGTGTCGCGACTGTTGACAAGAATTAGACCTCGTAGAAGAATACTCCCTAAACCCATGCTACGCGGCCTCCAAACCAAGTTGGTGCTGCAACGACCAGACGGTAACGACGTGCTGTGGTACCAGCGGCGGATCCTTCTCTTTCAATCTTACGACTCTAGGTCTCTCCGACAGTCAACCATCTGGCTCAACTCCAACGGGATCATCCTCCACTTCCACCTGCAGCAATACAACGGGAACCGGAACATGCACCGCGGGAAGCTGTCCTGTTGGTAAGGGTGCCGTCATAGGAGGCTCGGTTGGGGCGTTCTTGACGGGGACGATGCTTGCGGGGTTGCTGGGGCTGTATCTTGCTGAGCGACGGCTGAGGAAACATTCTCAAGCAGTCGTGCCTGATACGAGTGCAACTTATTTTGGACCTGCGGAGCTTCAGACAAGGGAAGCGATAGCAGCCGTGCCGAAGCAGGGGGACTTCGGAACGGGACAGCCCAAATATGAGATGGAGGCGCGGCAGGTGTCTGAAGTGTTGTAGGTATTGCTGAAAAGTGGGATACATCACCTCTTGCGCCGTTATCTTCATCAAGAGAGGCATATGGGAGCTTGTGTAGCCGACTCTTCAAATACCAAAGTTGCAGACAAAATCGCCGGCCTCCCCTCGAAGTTTCAATTTTCTTTCGGCCATCACCTTCATTGACTTGGAGATGCACCTCTGAAAATAATTTTTAAATGCATGCCGTATTTTGAGGTTCAGGCTTCCCATTGCCACGGCGGAACGAGGAAGTAGAAACAACCATGGACGATGCATGCAGTAATATCCGCAATCCTGATCCAAGAGAATATCAGCATGCAGTATTTCAAACCGGTCATCAAGCATTATAAGGAGCCCCAGGTCAGAATCGAGCAACTAACCAATGAATCCAATGCCATCCTGGAAACCTACTCCCCACAAATGTCCCAAAACACCTCGCAGGATTTAGACTCGCACCACCATACCCGTACCGCGTAAACCCACTCCCGAAACTGAGCACACCGAGCGTCATGCCAACCAAGAAGGGGCCCATTGCAGGGCCAATAGTTTGCTTTTGCCTAGGATCCAAGCCAACTCCAAACGCCATAAACAGCAACGCAAGAGAGAAAACAAACTCAATCACAAACGCATTTGACGGAGGAATGACATCAGAAAATAGCCAGCAGCCTCCAGTTTTGAAGTCTCGGGTTCCGTAGGAAGCGCGGATGAGGAGTCCTGCGATAGCTCCGCCCCCTGTTTGGAATGAGACGTAGAGGACCATGCGGGGAAGAGTACAGAGGCGAGCGAAGAATGTGGCGATGGTGATGGTGGGATTGAGATGTGCTCCTGAGACGGAACCTAGAGAGAAAGTGAGAAGCGTGACGAGGAACCAGTTCGTTAGGCCGCCAACGAGGGGACCGATAAAGGAGGCGTTGTTGAAGGGTCCGAATTGGGAGGTTGGGGGAGCGGGGATGGAGGAGGGGGACATATTGATCCAGATTGTGACATAAATGAGCATCAAGGCGCCTTTGCAAGGGATCATCAATAAGCTTGGATTTTGGGAGTTGAAAGGGGGAGATACGGACCTACGCCTTCAATCAGAGCAGCTTTCCATAATCCGAGTGACCGGAATCCGCGGAGGTCGAACTGCTCTCTGAGTGTCATACAAGGTGCGCTATCCGGCTGCTCTTTCAAGATTTCTGCATTTGCTGCATTGTGTCGATCGAGTACAAACCCTTGGTTCCCTCCCAGACGGCCGATGAAGGGTTTGGTGGTAGTGTTGTAGGAGGGGACTTTCACTATGGAATCAGAGCGGTTACCATCGCGGCTGGCATTGTTTTCCACGTCTGTTCGAGAGTTGTTACCGTTGGAGTCCACGGGCTTTTCCAGATTCGTTTGCTGTTTCGAGGTGGCCATCGTGGGAAGTGGATGAGTTGTATTGGGGCGTCGCGGAGCTTTGAATATTGAGGCGAGGAGTCAACTCTCTACATCTGGCCCTCCGTCGTCTTCCTCACCTCACAATCTAGACTTTCTCGAAGACTAGTCGGATGCGAAGTGAGAGCAGGTTTGCATTTGAATTGTTAACGTAAAATGCCACAAGTTGGAGATTTGAGCGCTATATTGTTAATCGGCGTTATTAATCAGCCCTGCAGAGCTAGCCCTGTTTCGCTGATCAGGGGGTGCTGTAAGCGGTATTTCAGGGATGAGTTCCCTGCCACGCTCCGAAGCAGCCGGGCTTCTGCCCTTTTAATTTTGCGAGAGAAGCGATCCCTCATTATCTCATTAATTATTTGCGCAACATTGTAAAAAAAGGTCGGTATTTATATGCCCTTCGACAACTCTTGGCTCTATAGAACAAAAATCATGTTGGGAATCCCGGTTGTGAACCACCAAGGTGTCAATTGACGTCTTTGTTCATAGAGTTTTGCTGTTATATCGCGCCTATCCTCACCTCACTTTGCGGGTGCGCCAAGCCACTTGGCACGTGACACATAGCCGCTTTGCTCACCCTCGCTTCACCTCAACCTCACCCACCTCACTGGCCTCCATTGTGCGCTCTCCACCGCCTCACCTGTACTCACCCGTCTTGCCTGAGTGTGCTAATGTCTGGTCGCGCAGCTGTTGAGAGCGTCAACTCCTGGCGAGAAGGATTCAGGGGAGCCAGAACGGGCTCCTGGTATCAAGATAGGCTTCCGGGATCACCATTCTGGTGTTGAATATCAAAGTTACTACAGAGATGGAGTTTGAATTCCCGTAAAGTTCGAAGTCGGCTTCAGTCCCGAACACTCAATGAATTTTATTCTTGAACCGCACTTGTCCTAGAAAAGCTAGCTCAATTTCAAACCCTGCATTCGCTTACTTCCCTAATTCTCTCCTTATTTCAGCCCTGATGTCACAGCTCACAATAATAGGGAATCACGAAATAGGGCCGGCGGCCTTAAAATGTACTCAATTATGCATACAGGCTGACTTCTCTGGATATGCACAAGCTAAACTCTGTTTCTTCTAACTTCTAAAGCTCGCAAGTTTATTTATGGGTACCGCACAAGCCCCGAAGCTAGCTTGCCATATTATGTGCTTTTTAAACCTGAGTACAGCGAAGTATAGTACTAGAAACCTAACAACTGCGGGCTATAGTACTATAATCTGAAGTATACAGCTCTCGAGTACTCTGATTGTCAGAGCAAGGAACTATATTGAATAAAATATGAAGATATATCAAGCGTGTAAAGTGTGGCGATGAGATTGGTGCGTCTGGTAAGCTAACCGGTGTGGTCATGCATATAGACACGTGATAGCGACTCTAGCAATAATTTCTTTTGTAGGCATTATAATTTACACTCGGTTAAACTGACTCTGGCATATCACTTACGCATCCAAGACACAGTTGTGCGCTTAAAGGCCGTCTCATTTGCTATTATACTACGGTCCTAAAGATACGACGAGCAGAAGATATTCGACCTTGGGTTGATGTCGCCGCCACCGCACAAAAGTGACACACTTTAGGATCTTGAACTACACATCCGTGGAAAGAAAGGCCCATCACGACATTGAGCGCCAGACGCTCAGCACCAACATATGTCACCCAAACCGGCCATGTGGCGTCCTGGACTTCGTTTTGCTTGAATGTATTTTCATTTTCCCAGCAGCCCACAGCTTCATCAAATGCCCATTCCAAAGTCGTCGCCTGCTCTTCTAGGCCAAGATGTAAGTGGCAATCTGGTTTGCATTGAGGGAATGCGCTGCGTATAAGAGCCATGACTGTCCGGCAGGGGTCCAAAATTCGTCGGTATGACTTGGTCTTCACCATTGTCAGGAGTCTATACGGAATACCCCCTCCACCTATGATTGCGGTCTCGAGTTTTGCCGTTGAATCGCCAGCGTTCAGCATTTTTACCATCATGGATAAAGCGGTAGGGTCCAAAACTGTCTGGACGTCTACATCAATGGGGTTGGGGTGTGTAGAGCTGGGTGCTTCCATCTGCCTTTCCGCTTGAACAATAGCACACTCATCCACCACTCCTGCCAAATGTCCTTCGGCACTCTCGAAACCAAAGCATGCCCTAAAGTTGATCTCAGAGGCAAGGTTGAGCCATGAAGCTGCCACGACTACGCTTCCGTTCTGCACAGCTACGATTGCTGTGGACCCCTCAGCTGGAATGAAGTTGAAGCCATCCCAGTCATATCCTGTGGTGACTTGAGCAGCCAGACCAAACCATATATCCCAAGTGACCTGTTCGTCCCAGATTAGATCAAGAAGAAGCTTATGTATGGATTTACATAAAAGCTTATGATCAACTAGGCCGGATACATCCGTAGCTCCGAAACCTTCAGCAATAGCGTCTCCGACAAGCACGAAAATGAGCTTTAGGGTAGCCTCGCGCAGACAACCGATTTTTCCATGTCCAAGGGGTTTGTGACGATCACAACTAGTACAGCCGCAACGGGGCTTGACAAAATCGAACAAAGAAACCATAGCTGGGAAGTGTTTGATGATCTCATCGAGAGACACTATCTCCTCAGCGGTGTCCATACGCATAGCTTCCAAAGGCACGAAGCGCATTTCAGGTCGACCTGAGCCTCCCCAGTTACGAAGACCAATTTTCGGCCAATTCTTCAGAAGGTCGCCAATAGTCATGGACGATGAGCTTGATCCATCCAGAGATGGTGCGAAACTCAGATCCAAATCAGCCCTTAGAGTTATCGGGATAGATAGCATCCATGCGATGAGTTCTTGTGCTGCGAGACGAGTCTCGGTGAGCTCTTTAGCATTGAGTGATTCATGAGCGTAAGATCGATTGATGTCATCGACTTCGTAAAATTTCCGTCTGATTGCTGGCGCCGAACCCATCAGACCAACTGTTCGACTCGCTCTCAATAGTGGTGTTGTCTTGCCAGATATGCTCAAAGCAACCTCGATATCATTCTTGCCATGCAATTGGTCCTCCTTTTTGCAAGT
>Ga0302325_10013646_pt1 | contig 17320 bp, 18 predicted proteins | sample Palsa_T0_2_FD_201948 | JGI IMG/M metagenome (GOLD analysis project Ga0302325, IMG submission 201948) | Peat permafrost microbial communities from Stordalen Mire near Abisko, Sweden - Palsa_T0_2 | ecosystem: Environmental > Terrestrial > Soil > Palsa > Peat permafrost | place: Sweden: Abisko... | reverse complement strand
TTAGCGTCCGTACCCGCTGGCACCACCATCGCCGCCCGGCTCGCACCCTCCGCCGGCTCCTCACCAGCCGCAGCCATCGCCATCCCCGGCAAAACTCCGATCATCGCCACTATCAACCCCGCTCGTACAAAACCAAACATACCTTGCACCTCGATCGCCAGCAGTATAGAACCACACAGCCCACCCGTGCCCGGAGGATCTTCTTAAGATCGGGGAGCCAGGATTATCCGCGTCGCCCAGACCCTCCATCCACTCCATTTACAATTGCTGAGGTATGGCCTGGTTCAAACGTCCCACCTCCAACCTGAACAACGACGACGGCGAGCCCAACGGCGACGGCGAAAACGAATTTGGCGCCGAGTCGACCTTTGCGTCCGTCTCCGATGGAGGGCCCGGCCGCGTGCGAACCGAAGGTCTGTGGATCAAGTGCCCCAGTTGCCGGACCATCCTCTTCAAGGCCGAACTCGAAAAGAACCTCGACGTCTGCAACAAATGCGGCCACCACTTCAAAATCGGCGCTATGCGCCGCATCGAGCTGTTGCTCGAACCCGGCTATGAAATCGTCGATGGAAACCTCAAATCCACCGACCCGCTCAACTTTACCGACGTCAAGAGCTACAAATCGCGCCTCGCAGCGGCACAAAAGCAAACCGGCCTCAACGACGCGCTGGTCACCGCCCTCGGCAAGCTGGGGAATCACGACGTAGTCCTCGCCGCCATGGAATACACCTTCATCGGCGGCAGCATGGGCGCGGTGGTAGGCGAACTGATCGCCCGCGCCATCGACCGCTCGCTGGCCACGCGGCGCCCTCTGATCATCGTCAGCGCCTCGGGCGGAGCGCGCATGATGGAAGGCGTTGTCAGCCTCATGCAGCTGGCCAAAATCGCCACCGGCCTCGCGCAACTCGACGAAGCGCGCATCCCCTACATCTGCCTGCTCACCGACCCCACCACCGGCGGCATCACCGCCAGCTTCGCCATGCTGGGCGACGTCAATATCGCCGAACCGGGCGCGCTCATCGGCTTCGCCGGCCCTCGCGTCATCGAGCAGACCATCCGCCAGAAGCTGCCCGAAGGCTTCCAGCGCAGCGAATTCCTCCTCGAACACGGCTTCCTCGACTCCGTAGTACCGCGCAGCGAGCTGAAAACCTACCTCGCGCGCGCCCTCGACTTCATGGTGCAGCCCGCTTGAGCAACTTCGCCGCGCCAATTTCCTCTCGAACCAGATGAGGTGATCTTCCATGCGCTCCGCGATACGAATTCTCTCCGTCCTGACCATCGCTTCCCTTTTCTGCACCGCTTCCGCCATCGGCGCACAAACGCAGGCCGCGCAAGACGACGGCATCAGCCCCTCCCGTCCAATTCCCCAGGGCAAAGCCCCCGGAATGACCGTGAAGCTGGTCAAAAACACCCCCGAAGAAAAGGTCTACGCCATCGTCTTCGTCAAGGGAGACGAAGTCCTGAGCGGCCTCACCGACTTCGCCGCTAAGTACAATGTCGGCGACGCCCACTTCACCGGCATCGGAGCCGTAAGCAGCGCGACCACCGCCTGGATCGACCTCGAAAAGAAGATGTACCACCCCACCGTCACCAACGAGCAGGTAGAAGTCCTCTCACTCGTAGGCGATATCGCGTCCTTCAACGGCAAGCCGGTTGTCCACATGCACGCCGTTCTTGGCCGGCACGACGGCACAACCGTCGGCGGCCACGTCTGGGAACTGAACGTCAACCCCACCATCGAAGTCTTCCTAACCGCAAACACCACCCCGCTAGCCAAACGCGCCGACCCAGCCAGCGGCCTCAAACTCATCGATCCAAAGCAATAACACCCTGTAACACTCTGTGAAATCTCTGAACAAACCCTGCCTTGAAGGCGTTGGGCTGAGTCGAAGGGACTAGCTTTAGCCCGTACATAAAACCCGCAAGAGCAATGGGGCTTTAGTCCCTGAGGGAATGATCGTTGACTCGACCTGACCCTCTCCATATCAAATCGGGAGTTCCAAACATGCCGGAAGAGATCGAAGACAATCCCCTCTGGACCCAGGTAGACGAATACCTCGCCGAAGCCTTAATCCCGGCCGACCCCGCGCTCGACGCAGTGCATCCAGCCAACGCCGCAGCCGGCCTTCCCCCCATCGACGTAAGCCCGCTGCAAGGCAAGTTTCTCCATCTCCTGGCGCAACTGCGCGGCGCATCCCGCATCCTCGAAATCGGCACCCTCGGCGGCTACAGCACCATCTGGCTCGCCCGCGCCTTGCCTCCCAAAGGCAAGCTCATCACGCTCGAATACGAGCCTCGCCACGCCGAAGTAGCCGCCGAAAACATCGCCCGCGCCGGCCTCACCTCAAAGGTTGAGATCCGCGTAGGCGCAGCGGCAGATTCGCTCCCCGCCCTCTGCGAAGAAGGCGTAGCTCCCTTCGATCTCATCTTCATCGACGCCGACAAACCCAATAACCCCGTCTATCTCGACTGGGCCTTGAAGCTCGCGCGCAAAGGCACCCTCATCGTCACCGACAACGTAATCCGCGACGGTCAGGTCGCAAACCCTGACAGCGACGACCCCAGCATCCTCGGCACCCGCGCCATGTTCGCCCGCATGGCCAGTGAGCCTCGCCTCAGCTGCACGGCCCTCCAGACCGTAGGCATCAAGGGATACGACGGCTTCGCCTTCGCGCTCGTCGTCAGCGACTAGCCTGTACCATACTGAATTGACATTGTCCCTTGGAGTTGGTATCAACATACCGGCTGAAAATGACGCCCGGGTTCGTTCCATGCGGTCGATTCCGGGCGGAAAATGGAGCGCGCTATGTCTGAATCCCCCTGCAACTTCGCCTGGCACGAGCTGATGACCACCGACACCGTCGCGGCAGCCTCCTTCTACAACTCCGTAGTAGGCTGGAACACCACCGACGTAGGCTCGCCGACCATGCCCTACACCACCTTCAACGTAGGCCGCACAGGCGTAGCCGGGCTGATGGAACTACCCAAAGAAGCCGGCCCAAACGCTGCCTGGATCGGCTATATCTCCGTGCCGGACGTGGACGCCCACGCGGAGCGCTTCGTAGCCGCCGGAGGCCAACTCCATCGCGGTCCTACGGATGTGCCGGGAATGCTCCGCTTCGCCGTCATGCTCGACCCCGAAGGCGCGCCAATCATCCTCTTTACCGCCGACCCCAAAATGCCCTCGAACCCGGTGCGCCCCGAGCCGGGTTCGGCAGGAACAATCGGCTGGGCCGAACTGATGGCCACCGACGGCGATGCCGCGTTCGCGTTTTACTCCGGCCTCTTCGGTTGGACCAAAGGCTCCGAGCACGATATGGGCGCAATGGGGATCTACCAGATCTTCGACATCAACGGCGTGCCCAGCGGCGGAATCATGTCTCGGCCGCCCAACGTCCCCGGCCCCTTCTGGACCTATTACTTCAACGTGGATGCCATCGGCTCCGCAGTCACCCGCATCCACACCGGAGGCGGCCGCGTAGTCAACGGCCCCCATCAAGTCCCGGGCGGGCAATGGATCGTCCAGGCAATCGACCCACAAGGAGCCTCGTTCGCCCTAGTAAGCTGGGTCGCGTAAAAGGGTTATCCGGTAGGCCGGGGATTTATCCCCGGCATCACCGCGACGAAATGATGCGGCCTTCCGGGAAGCTCTGAACAACTCGCCAACATTCCCTCAGCGGCTCAAGCCGCGTTGATTTGTTTGGCTTTACGGCGTGGCTGAAGCCACGCCCTTTCAAATCGTCGACTTAATCGGAGGTTCTCTAATGCCCGCTGTGATACGGATGCCCAGCCAGGATTGTACAGGCGCGATAGAGCTGCTCCGCTAGTACCAGTCGGGCCAGCTCATGAGCCATGGTCATAGCGCCGAAAGAGAGCAGCATCCCAGGCGAACCCAGCGTGCGAGCAGACTCTGACCATCCATCCGCCGGCCCAATCGCAAAGACAATATGCTGCGTACCCTGGTCGCGCCGCGCGCCAATCCACTGCGCAAACTCCGTCGAAACAAGCTGCCGCCCGCGGCTATCGAGCAGCACCGGAACAGCCGGCAGCCGCGCAGCCTTGCCCGATTGCTTCGGCTGCCCAAGCCAAGCCAGAAAAGCAGCCTCCGTAGAGAAAGCCTCGGCTTGAATCGGATAGTAGGGAGCGATGCGGTCGAGATACAGGCGGGTCAACGCTTCGTAGTTGGACTTAGCTCCGGACTTGCCCGCCTTAGGGCCGATATGTGCCAATGTTAGCTGCATCGCGTCCAGCCTGAAACGTCATGGAGCGCTGGAGGCGATATGCCTGCCAGCGCCCCATCGAGCACGCAGCCCTTTTACTTACCCTTCTTCGCAGCAGCTTTCTTCGCGGGAGCCTTAACCGCGGCCTTCTTAGCCGCTTTCTTCACCGCTTTCGGCGCCTCGGCTTTGTCAACCGGAGCCTTGACGCCCACCGGCGCTTCGACTCCAACGTTCTGACCCCTGACTCCAAATCCGCCCGAGGATACGCGGCCTTCCGGGACACCCGGCGCTTCCACGCCGAATCCGCCCGTGGAGTGACGGCCATCCGCGAAGGGTGGGGCTTCCATCCCAACAGCTTTCGGAGCGGCTTTCTTGACTGCGGCCTTCTTTGCTACAGCTTTCTTCAATGCGGGTTTGCTGGCTGTGGTTTTGGCCTTCACGGCCTTGACTGCGGCTTTCTTCGCAGCTTTCTTGGCGGGTTTAGCGGTCACTATCGGTTCTCCTTTGGCGGATTTCTTCGGAGTTACAGCGGGGGACTTACTACTGGAAGCTTTGACTGCTGGCGCCGATTTTCGCACGGCCAGCGTCTTCTTGGCGAGAACCGATTTCAGTTCCGCTTCAACTTCCGTAGCCGATAGGTTACGGGCAGACTTGCGCAGCCGCTCAATATCGTAAAACGCCCGCTTTTCCGCCAGGAAAACGTGGATCACAATGTCCACATAGTCGAGCAAAATCCACTCCGCCTGCCGCCGTCCCTCCACCGAAGCTGCGTAAAGGCCAAAGTCCTTCTTGAGCCGGAATTCGATCTCATCGGCAATCGCCACCACCTGGCGATCGTTGCTGGCAGAGGTGATCAGGAAGAAGTCGGCAAGGCCGGAGTCTGCGGGGTCAAGCTCGAGTATGCGTGTATCTTCGCCCTTCTTATCGTCGCAGGCGGCTACAGCCACGAGCAGTTGGCGGCGGGTTTCCGGTGTGGCCATTGTGTGCGTGAATCTCCCTGCACCCTTCTTGAGAAAGGCACCACTAATGTTAGCAGCAATAACAGCGCAAAAAGGAAGACGCCATCGCGAAATCGCATCGAACAGTATGGTATCGAACGCAAGAAGCCCGCTTCCAGCGAGGAGTTGGCGCAACAAGCGGGCTTCAGATCGCCGTCGATCCCCGCGATCGCTCACTGCGGAGTCGTCGTCTTGTCCTCGGTTTTGGGAGCGTCCTTGCTCGACCCCTTAGTCAGGGGATGAACGATTTTCTTCGCGCCCTTGGCCGTGTCCTTGCCTACCGTATCCGCGCCTTTGGCGGTGTCTTTGGCCGCTGTCTCAGTGCCTTTGGCTGTATCCTTGGCGGCGGTCTTAGTGCCCTTTCCGGTATCCTTCGCCGCCGTCTTTGTGCCCTTGGCAATGGCGTGGCCGGTCTTCTTCGTGGCGTCCTTGGTATCCGTGCCGGCCTTGTCGAGATCCTGCTTGGCGGTGGGCTTGGCGGCAGGCTTGGGAGCATCCTGGGCAAACGCGGAAGACGCGGCGGGGAGCAGAAGCGTGGCGGCGAGAAGCGTAAGAGCAATGCGATCAAGTTTCATATAGACCTCGTATGGGAACCAGTTTTGTGTGGAAGTTCGAAGGCTTGGATGCCCCAAGACCGGAAGTGGTTGCGAAATATCTGCCGCAGTCAAAAGTGCGGACATTGCCTTTGCTTTCGATTTTCTGCCTGTCATTCCCGAAGGGAATCTGCTGTTGTTTTCACTCACCCACGTTCAAGCACGCATGAGGACGGGAAACCATCGTACCCCGTATCCTCATTTCCCATACAGATTTCACGGAACTGAGGCCCGCAACCCAACGTATCTCCGGCAGAAAGCCTCGCGCGCCGCTCAAGATTGGAGGGACACATGACCGCCGACCTGCGACTTGCCCTGCGCCAACTGCGCAAAGCTCCCGGTTTCTCCGTCACCGCCGTCCTCACGCTCGCTCTCGCCATTGGCGCCAACGCGGTCGTCTTCAGCGTCCTTAACGCGCTGGTCCTGCGCCCGTTGAAAGTGCAACACCCCGAGAGCCTCTTTATGCTCGAGCGCGCCTTTGGGTCGCGAAACTCCCCCTCCCAGTCGTATATGGACTACCTCGATCTGCGCGACCGCAGCCGCAGCTTCGATTCCCTCATTTCCTATGACATCACCGGCTCCGTTGGCCTCGATACCGGCAACGGCAATCCCTCCGTTGTCTGGCCCTACCTGATCAGCGGCAATTACTTCGACTCTCTCGGCATCCAGCCCTACCTCGGCCGCCTCATCCACGCCTCCGACGAACACGGCAAGAACAGCGCGCCCTACATCGTCCTCAGCTATGCCTACTGGAGCAGCCATTTCAACGCCGACCCCGCCACCGTCGGCCGCACCGTCCAGATCAACAAGCATCCATTCGTCATCGCCGGCGTCGCGCCTGCCGAGTTCCGCGGCACCGAGCTCTTCTTCGCACCCGACTTCTGGGCGCCCATCGTCGATCTGCCCGAGATCAACGGCTGGGACCCGCTCGACCAGCGCGGCGACCACTTCACCTGGGTCGTTGGCCATCTGAAGCCCGGCGTCACGGCCGACGCGGCCACCGCCGAGCTGAATACCATCGGCGCATCCCTGGCCAAGTCCTATCCCAAAGACGATGAAGGTATCAAGTTCAAGCTCGCGCGGCCCGGCCTGGTCGGCGATACCCTCGGCGACCCCGCGCGCGCCTTCATGGCCGGGCTCATGCTCCTCGCCGCCCTCATCTTGCTCGCCGCCTGCGCCAACCTCGGCAGCCTCTTCGCCGCCCGCGCCGCCGACCGCGGGCGCGAAATCGCCCTGCGCATGGCCCTCGGCTCGCCACGCAAGCTCATCCTGCGCCAGCTCTTCACCGAAGCCCTTCTCGTCTCCGTCATCGGCGGGATCCTCGGCATGGCCGCAGCCTTCGGCATCCTGCGCGTCTTAAGCGTCTGGCGGCCCATCCCCGACATTCCCATCAACGTCCCCGTCAATCCCGACGCCAGCACCTACATCCTCGCCCTGGTCCTCGCCCTCGTCAGCGGACTGCTCTTCGGCTCCGTCCCCGTTCGCCAGGTTCTCCGCTCCGATCCCTGGCAGATCATCCGCTCCGGTTCTTCCGCAGCCAGTGGGTCGCGCCGCATTACCGTTCGCGACATCCTCCTCGCCCTGCAGATCGCCATCTGCGCCGTTCTGGTCACCGCTTCTCTGGTCGCCGTCCGCGGCCTCGCCCGCTCCCTCAAGAGCGACTACGGATTCCAGCCACAGGGAGCCTTACTCGTCCAGACCGACCTGCACATGGCCGGTTATGCCGACGACCAGCGCACAGTCATGCAGCGCAAGATGATCGACGCCGCAGCCGCCATTCCCGGCGTCACCGCAGCCGGATACGCCGACCGCCTGCCGCTCTCCATCGGCGGCAACGACTCCTCCGTCTTCCGCGACAGCACCACCGACTTCCGCCCCACCAACGCCGTCGCCGACGCCCAGCAATTCAACGTCTCTCCGGATTACTTCCGCGCCGCCGGCACCAAACTCCTTGATGGCCGCTCCTTCACCCTCCACGACGTGAAAGATGCCCCCATGGTCGCCGTCGTCAATCGCGAATTCGCCCGCAAAGTTCTCGGCAGCGCCGACCACGCCGTCGGCAGCCATTACAAAGTCTGGGGCGGCACGCGCGTCGAAATCATCGGCGTAGTCGAAGACGGCAAATACGAGACCCTCACCGAGGACACCGAACCGGCCATGTTCTATTCCTTCCTCCAGCAACCCTCCAACGACGCCCGCATCGTCGTGCGTTCCAACCGCGACCCGCAGGAGTTAGCCGCCGCCCTGCAACGGACCATGCGCAGCCTCGACCCCGCCCTGCCGTTCTCGGTCAGAACCTGGAACAGCGAGCTCGATTCCGCCCTCTTCGCCGCCCGCGTAGCCACCGTTGCCCTCGGAGCCATGGGCCTGCTCGGCGCCATGCTCGCCATCACCGGCATCTTCGGCATGGCCTCCTACTCCGTCAGCAAACGCCTCCGCGAACTCGGCATCCGCGTCGCCCTCGGCGCCAACCGCCGCAAAGTCCTAAAAGCCGCGCTCGGACCAGCCTTCCGTCTCCTCGCCATCGGCTCCATCGCCGGCATGGTCCTCGGCCTGCTCGCCACCCGCGTGCTCTCCTTCATCGTCTATCAGGCCACACCCAAAGACCCCGCAGTCCTCTGCGGCGTCATCTTCACCATGCTCGCCGTAGGCCTGGTAGCCTCATGGATCCCAGCCCGCCACGCGTTAGCAGTAGACCCGATGATCCTCCTCCGCGAAGAATGAGAGGGTAGGCCGGGGATTTATCCCCGGCACTACTGCGGCGAAATGATCGCGGCCTTCAGGCCCCGAGGTATGCTTTCCTTCAATTGACACCAAACTCCAACGTTCTCCGACAACTTGTTCAACCGTGCCGATAAAGCCGATCAAATCAGCGGGGCTTCAGCCCCTGCCGGATTTCCCCCCACCCCGCAAATACCCATCCGTCCCCTCAATCCAATCCTGCCGCGGCGGATTGAACACATCCAGATCCACCGTATCTTCCACCGCCAGCGCCTCATGCGGCACATCCGGCGGAATGCACAGCACTTCACCCGCCCGCACCGTCACCTCGCGCCCCAGCCCCTCCAGATCTTCAGGGTCCTCCCAAAGCCGAAACCGCAGCGCACCCTCCAGCACGTACGTAATCTGCTCATTCGTATGGCTGTGCCGAGGCACCACGCCGCCAGCCCGCAAAAAGATCCGCGCCAGCATCGTCCCCGTCCCCACCACAAACTGCCGCCCGATATGAGGGTTCATCTCCTCGACCGGCATATCGTCCCACCGCGTAAACTTAGCCACTTCCGCCACGTTGACCTCCATCCAAACCATCCAAGCCTACCAAATGTACGCGCAGCCCCTCCCCAAAAGACGCAGATCGATTGCCCGCATTTGTTCTTCCCACCACCCACCACTCTGTGTTTGGATAAGGACATGCCCACAACCCGCCGCACAGGCCGCCCCGCATCGGCACTCCGGCGCATCTTGCCAACGGTAATCCTGGCCGCCTGCGCCCTTACGGCCTACGCCTTACCCTCCGCGCACCCTCAGCACGAGCAACGCTCCACCCCCCCAAGAACCATCCAGGAAACCGGCTTCCTCAACCGCACCATCGAACTCCACGGCATCCCCTACAAATTCCAGGTCTATCTCCCCGAAGACTTCCACAAGTCCGACCTCGAAGAGACCAAATCTCAGGGCAGGAAACCCGAGCCGCTCCCGCCGATCATCTTGTACCTCCACGGCCGCGGAGAACGCGGCAGCGAAGGCCTCTGGCAGACTCAGATCGGCCTGCCTCAGCAGCTCCGCGACCACCCGGAGCGCTGGCCCTTCATCGTCGTCATTCCGCAGTGCCCGCTCCGGCACTTCTGGACCGACCCGGAAATGCTCCAGATGGCGCTCGCCGCCCTGGAGCAGGAATCCCGCGAATTCCACGCCGACCCCGACCGCACCTACCTCACCGGCATCTCTCTCGGCGGCTACGGCGCCTGGGAGCTCGCCAAAGACTACCCCCGCCGCTGGGCCGCCATCGCCATCATCAGCGGAGGCATCTTCTGGTCCTACGCCCCCGACCGCTGGCGCGACGTCGCCACCCTCCCCGCCGAATACGCCCGCCGCATCGGACGCGTCCCCCTCTGGCTCTTCCACGGTGCCGAAGACACCACCGTCGTCCCCCGCCAATCCCAGCTCATGTACGATGCCTTCAAAGCCGATGGCGGCCACATCCGCTACTGGGAATACCAGGGCCTCCGCCACGACTGCTGGACCCGCGCCTACAACGAACCCGAACTGCCCCGCTGGTTCCTGGAGCACCGCCTCAACGGCCAGGGCCAGGTCATCCACGACAACCCAGCCAAGCCCGAGCCCCAACTCCCCATCTTCGCCGAGCAACAACTCGTGCCTCTCCACCCGCCAGCCATCAAACTCCCCGCCACCACCCTCGACGCCTACGTGGGCGAATACCACGACTCCAGCAACATCCTCGCCGCCACCATCCAGCGCCAGGGCGAGCAACTCTTCCTCAAGAACGCCAGCGGAGACGTAAACGAAATCCAGCCTGAAACCCCCAACACCTTCTTCTACCCCACCGGCTCACTGACAAGACTTACCTTTGAACACGACCCCCAGGGCCGAGTCACAGCAATCCAATACCGCGACGACCGCCACGAAGAACTCTGGGAAAAGAAAAAGTAACTCGCCCGAAATCAACACAACACCGTTCTCCCGAGAACCCCAAGAAATGCTGTCATCTTGAGCGGAGTTGGACGCGCCCTTTGCGTCCAACGCAGTTGAAAGACCTGTGGCTGCCGTTCACCTTCGATCTGGCCTTTGCTCGCGGAACCGCCAAATCGACCCGCTATCGTAGACGGGACCTGGGGAACTGGGAGGGGGCGGGTTGCGTTATGGGGCGTGGGTTAGTCTTACTGTGAACTGGAAATGAGGCGGCGATGAAGCGGTTTGCGGGCGTGTTGGGGTTGATGTGGGTTTTGGCGGCTGGAATGGGAGTTGCGCAGACGGCTGCGCCGGCTAAGGATGCTGGAACTGCTGCGGCGCCTCCAGTTGCGAGTGCGAAACAGACGGAAGCGGTGCCGGCGCTTTGGAAGGTGAAGGGCGCGCATGGGACTGTTTATCTGTTTGGCTCGGTGCATGTGATGAAGCCGAGTGTGCATTGGGAGACGGCCAAGGTGAAGGACGCGCTGACGGGGAGCGACACGCTTTACCTGGAGATTTCGGGGCTGGACGAGGACTCGATCAAGGCGGCGCAGCCGGAGATTATGATGCTTGGCGTGGATCAGGCGCATCCGCTCTCGACGAAGATCACGAAGGATGATGTGGGTTTGCTGGACGATGCGGTGAAGTCGATGGGGATGCCGGGCGAGCAGGCGATGGAGCCGTTGCAGCCGTGGCTGGCGTACCTAACTATTTCTGTCGTACCGATGGTGAAGGCAGGGTACGATCCGAATTCGGGGATCGACAAGCTGTTGGAGGCGGAGGCCAAGGGCGCGAGCAAGCCGGTGAAGGGCTTTGAGACGATCAGCGAGCAGATGCATTACTTCTCGGATATGACGCAGCCGTTGCAGGTGGAGATGTTGCACCAGGCGCTGGTGGATATGCCGAAGAGCGTGACGGAGATCGATACGCTGGTGCTGGATTGGTCGAAGGGCGATGTGGACGGGATCGGCAAGATCGAGAACGATGAGATGAAGACGAAGTATCCGGACCTATACCAGAAGCTGTTGGTGGATCGGAACAAGCGCTTCGCGGATACGCTGGCGGGGGTGTTGAAGGATCCGGCGACGGGAACGGTGTTTGTGGCGATTGGCGCGGGGCATCTGGCGGGTCCGGACAGTGTGCAGAAGATGCTGGAGACGAAGGGGTATTCGGCGGAGCGAGTGGAGTAAGGGCAGGGAATAGGGAATAGGGAATAGGAGATTTTTCGGATGCGGTATTTTCTGTTGGTGTTGGCTTTGGCTGGGGTGGTGGTTTCTTATCTGGCGCTGCGGGTGCATTACTCGACTGGGCCTGAGATTTGCTCCATCAATGAGCAGTGGGATTGCGGGATTGTGAATCATTCTCCGTTTGCGATGCTGGGGCCGGTCCCGGTGGCGGCGATTGGGATTGCCGGATATGTGGCGATGGGGATTCTTGCGTTTGCGAAGCGGAAGCGGCTGGTGTTAGTAGCTGCGCTGGCGGGGCTGGGGTTCTCGCTCTATCTGACGCATGTTGAGAAGGATATTTTGATGGTTTATTGCATTTATTGTGTTACTTCGCTGGGGATTATTTCGCTGATGGCTTTGAGTACGGCGGGGTGGTTGGTGGTTGGGCGGCGAGTCAGGGGATAGGGATCAGGGAACGACTGTAAGCGTGAGGGTATTGGAATATACCTGTGTTCCAGACTTTACATCGAGCCGGTGAACCCTTAACTTGTATACCCCAGATGTCAGATATCCTGGTTCCGGATGAAGGGGCCATACATCTCGTGTATGAGCGCCAGGCGCTATTGTTTGCGAGATAGGCCCTCCAATAGAGTCAGGGGCGGGCTGCTTAGTCCCATTTTCCATAACATGAAGGCCAATATCTACATTTTTGTCGCTGATTAGTCCTACGGTAGCAGCGCCTCTACGCCCCGCCCCAGCAACAACTTTATGATCTGTCGGATTCTTGGTGATCAACGTCATCACAGGCACCTCTCCAATGTGGATCGTTGGAGAGGACAATGAAATCGTCATTACAAATGTGTCCGAAGGTACGCTCTGAGCATTACCCGCCAATCCAGGCATCATGGAAATGGCAGAAAATACAGCAGCTAATGTCAGTTTCCTTAGATCAGGTATCGCCATAAAGCCTCCGTTGTCACCATGCCGATTGGCGACGTTGATAGAGCGGGCTTTCAGCCCTTGGTCCTCTCATTTCGCATCTGAACCCCGGCCGATGGCCGGGGCTGAGATAGCGTCGCGCCGTTGGCGCTCATTGAAATTCATCTTCTCTCAGAGTTAGAAGCCTTTGGTGTGGAGATAGAAGACTACGGCTGAGAAGAGGATGCAGTAGATACCGAAGAGGTACCAGCGGCCGTTTTCGAGCCAGTTGCTGAGCCAGGTGAGGGCCAGCAGGCCGGCGAAGAAGCTGAAGATCATTCCTAAGAGGCTGGAGACTACGGAGCCGTGCAGGTCGATGGGGGTTCCGGCGGCTTTGGCTGCGTGGGCGGCTTTGAGCAGGCGCAGGGCTTCGACGCCGACTACGGCTGGGGTGAGGACGACGGCCATGGCGAAGCTGAAGCGTTCGGCGCGTTCTTTGTCCGCTCCAGCTAACATGCCGGCGGAGATGGTGGTGCCGGAGCGGGAGAAGCCGCGGAAGGGCAGCGCGAGGCCCTGGGTGAGTCCCATCCAAGTGGATTGCGCGAAGGTGACGGAGCCGAGGCCGAGGTAGCGGTTGATGGCGCGGCCGGGGATGAAGCGGGCCTGCTGGCGGCGCTCGTAGAGGCCCGCGATAAGGATGAAGATGCCGGCGGCGAAAAGAGCTGGCGCGATGAGGTCTAGGCGGCCGAAGAGGTCTTCGATTTCAGCCTTGGGCTGGCCCTTGAAGAGGGTCATTTCGATGACTTTCTTGATGGCTTCGCCGAGAATGCCGGTGAGGACGGTGGCCCAGACGATGAGGATGGCGAAGTTTTTAAAGGCTTCCGCGGAGGAGAAGTAGGCCTGTTTCCAGGTGCGCCAAAAGTAGACGATGACGGCAAACATGGTGCCGGTATGGAGCATGACGAGGAGCAATGTGCTCTGGGGCGTCGAAGGATCGATTTGCAGGAGCTTTTCAGCGACCACGACGTGGGCGGAACTGGAGACGGGGAGCAGTTCGGCGAGACCTTGAATGATTGCCAGAAGGATAACTTTGAGAATGGGCATGATGTCAGTTTATGCGGTAGCGGGGATTCGTCAATGAATTCAAAGTCATTTTGAGGTGGGAGTTTCTGCGAGGATCGCGAGGTAGGGCCAGCCTAACGCAATTTCGGGGAGAGATGCGCCGCCGATTTCGATGGTTTGGCGGGTGACCGCGATGGCGCCGAGATGCTCGTAGAAGCCGGCGGCGGGGTTGGCTTCGAGAACCCATACGAGCATGGAGCGGTAGCCCTGGGAGCGGAGGGTCCGGGCGAGTTGCTGGAGTAATGCGCGGCCGGCTCCGTGGCGCTGGTGAGTCTGCAGAAGATAGAGGGCGTAGAGTTCGGCGTCGTATTGCTCGATTGGGGTGCGGATGGGTCCGCCGGCGAGAAAGCCAAAGATGCCGGAATTGGATTCGGCGACGAAGATCGGGAAGTTGCGGGCTTCCAACTGCTGTTGCCAAAGTTGGCGACGGTCTTCTTCATTGAGGGCAGCGAGGGCTGCTTCGGGGACGATGCCGGGGTAGGTGGATTTCCAGCTTGCGACGTGGATGTGAGCGATGGACGGCGCGTCTGCCGGCGTGGCTGGGCGGATGCGGAAGGACATGGAGACACGGTAACACTGTAGTGCGTAGGAATGTTTACGCCCTATTCCCTATTCCCCAATCCCTGCATTTGATAGCATCGCCATTGGAGGCAAGCATGGAATCGGCAGCGGCAGTGGTGAGCGGAGCACGCTCGAATGAAGATATTGCATTGGATTTGTTGAAGTTTGTAGCGGGATCGACCGGGTTTGGGCGGGCTGCGGTGCCTTCTACCGGGTTTAGCGGGACGTCTGCGCCGAAGCCGGAGGAGCAGGTGAATCAACTGCTGGACCTCTATGGCCGCTGCCTGAATGTAGTAAGCGGCAAGGGCGGCAAGGCCTAGTGACAGACGCTGGCGCGGGACGAATGCTGCGGGTAGCCGTGGCTGGGACCGGAGCGTTTGGGCGCAATCATCTGCGCGTCTACCGGGAGATGGAAGGCGTGGAGTTGGTGGCGGCGATTGAGCCCTCCGCCGAGCGCGCCGCCGAGGTTGCGGAGCAGTACGGGATTCCGGTTTTCGACTCGGCGGAAGCTGCGTTGGCCTCGGATTTGCATCTGGATGCGGCTTCAGTGGCTGTGCCGACAGTGCATCATCATTCCGTGGCCAGCCAGTTGCTTGAGGCTGGCGTCGATTGCCTGGTGGAGAAGCCGCTGGCGGCTACGCTGGCTGAGGCGGATTCGCTGCGTGCGCTGGCGGAAAAGCACAAGCGCATCCTGCAGCCGGGGCATCTGGAGCGCTTCAATCCGGCGGTGCTGGCGATTGAGCCGAATCTGACGCGGCCGATGTTCTTTGAGGCGCACCGGCTGAGCGTCTTTACGCCGCGCTCGCTGGACGTGGATGTGGTGCTGGATCTGATGATCCACGATTTGGATATTGTGCTCACCTTTGCCGATTCGCCGGTGAAAGAGGTGCGCGCCGTGGGGCTGCCGATTCTCTCGTCGAAGGTGGATATTGCCAATGTGCGCGTGGAGTTTGAGTCGGGGTGCGTGGCGAATTTTACGGCTTCGCGGGTCTCGACGGAACGGGTGCGGAAGCTCAGGTTTTTTGAGCCAAGGCAATATGTATCTATCGATTACGCGCGGCGGGATCTGCTGGTGATTCGCGTGGCGGAGGGTTTTTCGCTGGACCAGGCGATGGCTGCGGGCGAGGCGAGCGGCTTTGCGGATGGCTTGCCGGGGCTTTCATTTACCAAGCCGGAAATTGTGCCGGGCGAGCCGCTGAGGCTGGAGATTGCTTCATTTCTGAAAGCTGTCAGGACGGGCGCTGAGCCGCGAGTGACGGCGCGGCAGGGGCGCGAGGCGCTGGCGCTGGCGCTGGAGATTCAGCGGGCGATGGTGGTCCATGCCGGGAAGGCCGGGCTGGGGGATTTCTTCGCTGGAGTTTGAGCGGATTCGCTGGGGAACGCAAATTGTTCCACGTAGAACAATTTTGGCGGGCGGCGATGATTGCGATTTTGTCAAGAAAAAATCTTGTAAGTAGCTGATTTTGCGAGGTTTAATTTTGCGTTGGACTTAGGGCGTTTGTGTATTGGCTGGCGGGCGAAAATCCTGACAGCCAAAAGGAGGTCAAATTTCCGGGTTCCCGGGCGGCCCATTTTTGGGGAAGCGGTTTTGTACGCGTAATGTTACTTGGGCGATTTGTTATATAGATTGGGAGATTTTTTATATTGCGCGGGGGATCGGTTATATTCTCTGGCGGATTGGTTACAGTGGGTGGTTGAATCGGATTTTTGGGGGAAATGCTTTCGAGTTTGAGGCATGTCCGGGCGATCCGGACCAGTGACCTTGGGAAAGGCGAGACCGCTGACAGGACTGGCGTTTATAGATTTCCTACATCTCGAAATCGAGATGTAGGGCACCCGCATTTGTTAGTCATTTCGACATAGGCCCCCGGCCCAATCCAACCAATTTGAAAATTCTCAGCTTCTCCAGGGTTCCGCTGGTCCAGCGATTGCTTCCAACCCGGCCGTGCCTGTTTCCCCTATCGAAGCCAAACAGCAAGCGCAGCCGTCCGCGTCGAGCCTGCTGGATGAAGCGTTGCGCCACCACCAAGCAGGCAGGCTGAGTGAGGCGGAGCGCCTCTACCGGAGCGTTCTAGCCACGGACCCGCACCACGCCGACAGCCTGCATTTTCTCGGAGTGATCGCCTACCAGGTGGGCAAGCTGGACATGGCCGCCGAACTGATCGGAAAGGCGATCGCCATCTGGAGCCGCGTGCCGGGTTATCACTCCAACCATGGCAATGTGCTCCAGGCGCAAGGGAAGCTCGATGAGGCTATCTCGTCGTACCAAAGGGCGCTCCGTCTCGACCCGCGCCTTGTAGACGCGCTCTACAACCTCGGCAACGCACTGTTGGCCAAGGGCAGGCTCGAAGAGGCAGCGGACCAATACAGGCAGGTCGCGAAAATCCGCCCAAACCACGCACCGGCTCACAACAACCTCGGAGCCATTCTGGAGTCCCAGGGCAAGTTGGAGGACGCGGTCGCTGAGTACCGGTCTGCCGTCAAGATCGATCCGAAGTACGCGGACGCCTACAGCAACATCGGGAATGTGCTGCGCGCCCAAGGCAGGCTGGAGGAGGCCGCTACGGACTATGAAACTTCTCTAAAGCTGGCTCCCGACTCCGCCGGTGTACACAATAATCTGGGCTATGTGCGGCAGTCGCAGTTTCGATTCGACGAAGCGATTGCTTGCTTCCGCCGCGCTGTGTCTCTCGCTCCCCGATCGTCCGAGTTTCAGAGCAATCTCGGAAACGTTCTGCAGATTCGGGGCAGGCTTGACGAGGCCGAAAACTGTCACCGGCTAGCGTTGAAACTGAGTCCGAACTACACGGAAGGCTGGAACAATCTAGGGCTCGCTCTGCAACTGAAGGGTAAGAACGAGGAGGCTGAGACGTGCTTCGATAAGGCGCTCAGCCTTCAGCCCAGTTTTGCCAAGGCGAAATGGAACAAATCGCTCTCCGAGCTGTTGCGAGGAAATTTTTCGGCGGGGCTGCGGGACTACGAAGCCCGCTGGGAAATTCACCTGCCCGGAGCTTCTCTCAGCCGCAGTGGCGCGGAGAGCCGTTAGACGGAGC
>Ga0302325_10013643_pt1 | contig 17321 bp, 17 predicted proteins | sample Palsa_T0_2_FD_201948 | JGI IMG/M metagenome (GOLD analysis project Ga0302325, IMG submission 201948) | Peat permafrost microbial communities from Stordalen Mire near Abisko, Sweden - Palsa_T0_2 | ecosystem: Environmental > Terrestrial > Soil > Palsa > Peat permafrost | place: Sweden: Abisko... | reverse complement strand
CCACCAAAGGAATTCGCCGCTGCGGCAAGGCCGTTGGGCGACAGCGGAGCGCCCTGGTTCGGACCTGTGTTCGAATAGGACGGCGCCGAACGGCTTTGCGCGAAGGCAGGCGCTGCAGCCAAGGCGGTACCGAGCGCGAGCGCGACGATACCTGTTTTGATCATGGAACGCATATTTATTCGCTCCCTGCGTTGTTTACGGCGCGTTTTGGCCTCGCCTCAACGCGCACTCGTCACGGCAGAAGCGCCGTGACCTCAACAACGGAGTATCTGTCGCTATATTGGAAAGTATAGGCGCTGAAGCGTAAAAATAGATCGCGAATACATAAACAAGGAATATATATTACGCCGAATATATGGATCGAACATATAAATATCAGTTTCGCGAATATTTATATGAAAGTTACGCTGGAAGATTACTGAGTTTATGCGCTTACGCGTAAACACAGCGCGTCGACAGCAGTACAAAAGCGCCCATAAATTGTAGAGAATCCCACCGGCTTGGCGGGCAATTCGACAGCCGAATTGGCGGCAGCGGTCAGCCGCCGATTGCGACGAACTTGTAGCCCTCGCCCCAGCGGCGGACCTGACTGGTCGACGGCGCGGGAAAATGGCTCGCGCAGATGATCGTGTCTTGCTCGCAGAGCTGGTCGAATACCTTGCGGCGCGTTTTGCCGGCCTGGGTTGAGTCGTAATCGGCGAACATGCCGAGTTCAGGATATTTGCCTTGCAGGGGCGAATGGATCATGTCGCCGGTGATGAAGGCATCCCGCCCCGCCTGTCCGACCAGCACGGCGAAGTGATCGATGGTGTGACCCGGAGTCGGGATGAGCCGGACCTGGTCATTAAACGTGAAATCGCTTTTGACGATCTGCTCGCGTTTGGCCGCGACGATCGGCAGCACGGAATCGGTAATCCACGGAACGCTGGCCGGGTTCTCCTTCTCGCGCGCCGTCCAGTGCGCAAGCTCGCGATCGGCCATGATGTATTTGGCCTTGGGAAAAGTGGGAACCCAGCGGCCATTATCGAGCCGGGTGTTCCAGCCGACGTGATCGCCGTGCAGATGGGTGCACATCACATAGTCGATGTCGTTCACCGTCAGGCCGGTCGCTGTCAGCCCCTTCTCGAAGCGATCGCTGGTCATCATGTTCCAGTGCGGGCGCATCGGCCGGTGTTTGTGATTGCCGACGCAAGCGTCGACCAGAATGTTGTGATGCGGTGTCTTGATGACAAAGCCCTGGATGCAAAGCACCACTCCGCCCGAGGCGTCGATGAATTCCGGGACAAGCCAGGAGTGGTTTTCCTCGAGCACCTCCTTGCTCAGCGTCGGGAAGAACTCGTGCGTCTTGAAAAACAATGCCTGCTGTTCGATGACCGGATGAATCGTGATGTCTTTAAGCGTGATTGGTGCCGTCATTGGAGCGCCTCCCTATCAGCGGATGCGCCACTACAGCACGATCCGCAAGGCGCGAAAAAGGGGCGATTTGCATAGCCCCAATAATGATCACCTAGTGATGCTCACACCGCTGTAATGAGGGATCCGACTACCAGCGGCTGCCCCATCGCGGCCGGTAGCCCCAACCGCCTCCGCTGACCAATCGCAGAACGAGAAGCAAGACCACGGCGCCAATGAAAGCGTTGATGATAAGCGCGACCATGCCGACGCCGAGATGGATGCCGAGTTGCGGCAACAGCCAGTCGCCGATGAAAGCGCCGATCAGGCCGACGACAAGATCGCCAATCAGGCCAAATCCGCCGCCGCGCATCACACGTCCGGCAAGCCAGCCAGCAACAATGCCGACGACAAGGATGACCAAAAGACTTTGATTGGAAAGATTCACGTCCGATCTCCCGGTTGAGATGACAGACACCAATCCGTCGTTGGGTGAAAAGTTCCACACGCAGTGATTTCAGCCGGCGCAACGCCAGGCTAGCGTTTCACCGCTCCGTCGCGATGGATCGGATCGACCCATAATACGGCTTCGGGTTTCTCCACCGGCTCGATATCGAGATTGATCGCGATGGCTTCGCCGTCGCTGCGCACCAGGACGCATTCGAGAACCTGATCCGAACTTGCGTTGATCTCCTGATGCGGCACGTAGGGCGGAATAAAGATGAAATCGCCGGGATTGGCTTCGGCGGTGAATTGCAGATGCTCGCCCCACCGCATCCGCGCCTTGCCCTTCACCACATAGATGATGCTCTCAAGGTGCCCGTGATGATGCGCGCCGGTTTTAGCATCGGGCTTGATCGTCACCGTGCCTGCCCACAATTTCTGCGCGCCGGCGCGGGCAAAATTGATGGCTGCCTTCCGATCCATGCCCGGCGTCGACGGCACATTTGGATCGAGCTGATCGCCCGGAATGACGCGCACGCCGTCATGTTTCCAGCGGTCGTGGTGGTGGTCGTGTTCGTCGGTCATTGCCGTATCCTAGCACCGGAACCAACCGGCCGCACTTTTGCCAGGCGCCTGCCCGATTATCACCGTCCGCTGAAATCGAGCATCTCGGCGCGGGCGGCTTCGCTGAATTCCTTGAGCGGATCAATCTCGCTCCCAGTCCCGGTCTTCAGCTGTTCGTAGTGCTCCATGATGGTCTTGTTCGGCGACAGGAAAGTAGCGATCGTCAACATCATGACCTTCTCGGCGCACGCGATCGTCGCCGGCGTCGATTGCACCCGCATACGGCTGACCATGGCGTATAGCGCAATCAAATCCGGTATTTGCGGTTCGCTGCTGACAACAGCGTCGCCATAGGCTTTCGACGCGGCGACGATGAAGTCCTTGTACAGCTCGTCCCGCCGCGCCATTTCGCGGGCGAGATAACCGGCCCGGGCCTGGGTCCTCTGTGTGATCCAGGTGGTCAGGCTCGATGTCAGGCCGCCGACAATCGATCCGGCAAGCGCCGACGCCGCCGAGAGATATGCGACATCCATAGTGCAAAACCCACACGACGGCGCCACGCCACCGCGTTCGTTATACGGGGTAATTATTCCCCACCGTTCTCTTCGGCCTCCTGGCCGTCATCAGTCAACCGCTCAACCGATGCGACTTTTTCGCCGTCAGCGGTCGAGAACACGATGACGCCCTGGGTCGAGCGCCCCGCGATACGAATGCCGTCGACGGGGCAACGGATCAACTGGCCGCCATCGGTGACCAGCATGATCTGGTCGGGCTCCTCGACCGAGAACGAAGCTACGAGCGGCCCGTTCTTTTCGGTGATCGCCATGGCGACGATGCCTTTGCCGCCGCGGCCGGTGGCGCGATACTCGTAGGACGAACTGCGCTTGCCGAAACCTTTTTCTGAAATTGTCAGCACAAACTGTTCAGCCGCCGACAGTTCCGCATAACGCTGCTGGCCCAATTCGATCGCGCCGCTCGCCTCCTCGGCATCGGTTGCGCCCTCCTCGCCATCGCCGTTGCCGCCGCGACGCACCGCGTTGGCGCGCTTGAGATAGGCCACGCGTTCCTCGGCAGTCACTTCGACATGGCGCAGAATCGACAGCGAGATCACCTTGTCGCCTTCCGCCAGGTTGATGCCGCGCACGCCTATCGACGTGCGGCCCGTGAACACGCGAACGTCGTTGACGGCGAAGCGGATGCACTGCCCCGCGGCCGAGGTTAGCAACACGTCGTCGCTCTCGGTGCAAATCTGTACGTCGACGATGGCGTCGCCCTCGTCGAGCTTCATGGCAATGATGCCGGAGCGCCGCACATCGGCAAAATCCGACAGCTTGTTGCGTCGGACAGTGCCGCGCGTGGTGGCGAACATCACGTCGAGCTTGTCCCAGGTGCTCTCGTCCTCGGGCAGCGGCATGATGGTGGTGATGTTCTCGCCCTGCTCCAGCGGCAGAATATTGATCAGCGCTTTGCCGCGCGCCTGCGGCGCCGCTTGCGGCAGCCGCCAGACCTTTTCCTTGTAAACTTGGCCGCGCGACGAGAAGAACAGCACCGGGGAATGGGTGGAGGCGACGAACAGCCGGGTGACGAAATCTTCGTCGCGGGTCTGCATGCCGGCGCGGCCTTTGCCACCGCGCTTTTGCGCCCGATAAGTCGACAGCGGTACGCGCTTGACGTAGCCGGCGTGCGAAACGGTGACGACCATATCCTCGCGCTGGATCAGGTCCTCGTCTTCCATCTCGCCTTCCTGATCAATGATCACGGTGCGGCGTGGCGTGGCGAATTCGGCTTTGACCGCGGCAAGCTCGTCCTTAACGATGCCCTGAATGCGCGCGCGGGAACGCAGAATCTCGAGATAACCGGCAATTTCGGCGGCAAGCTTGTCGAGTTCTTCCTTGATCTCATCGCGACCAAGCGCGGTGAGGCGCTGCAAGCGCAGATCGAGGATGGCTTTGGCCTGTTCGGCGGAGAGCTTCGTCGTCCCCTCCGGTGAGAGGCTATGGCGCGGATCGTCGATCAGCGTAACCATGGCGGCCATATCTTTCGCCGGCCAATTGCGCTCCATCAATTGCTCGCGCGCCTCGTTGGCGTCCTTGGCGGCGCGGATCAGCTTGATCACTTCGTCGATGTTGGCGACGGCGATGGCGAGACCGACGAGAATATGAGCGCGGTCGCGTGCCTTGTTGAGCAGATACTTGGTGCGCCGGTACACCACTTCTTCGCGGAACGCGATGAACGAGGTCAGCAGATCCTTCAGGTTCATCACCAGCGGACGGCCGCCCTCGAGCGCCACCATGTTGGCGCCGAACGAGGATTGCAGCCCGGTAAAGCGATAGAGCTGGTTGAGCACGACTTCCGGCACCGCGTCGCGCCGCAACTCGACCACGACGCGATAACCGTCGCGGTCGGACTCGTCGCGAAGCGCGCCGATGCCCTCGATTTTCTTGTCGCGCACCAGTTCGCCGATCCGCTCGACGAGCTGGGCCTTGTTCAATTGATACGGAATTTCGGAAACGATGATCGCTTCACGCTCGCCGCGCAGCGTTTCAAACGCGACCTTGCCGCGCATGACGATAGAGCCGCGACCGAGATGATAAGCGGAGCGGATGCCCTGACGGCCGAGAATGATGCCGCCGGTCGGAAAATCGGGACCGGGCACAAACCCGATCAGATCTTCGATGGAGAGGCCTGGATTGTCGATCAGCGCGACGCAGGCATCGACAACTTCGCCAAGATTATGCGGCGGGATATTGGTCGCCATGCCGACGGCGATGCCGCCGGCACCATTGACAAGAAGATTGGGAAAGCGCGCCGGCAACACCACCGGCTCGTGCTCGGAATTATCGTAGTTGGCCTGAAAATCGACGGTATCCTGGTCGATATCGCGCAACAGCTGCATCGCTGACGCGTCGAGCCGGCACTCGGTGTAGCGATAGGCCGCCGCGTTATCGCCGTCGACCGAACCGAAATTGCCCTGCCCGTCGATCAGCGGCAGGCGCATCGAAAAATCCTGCACCATGCGCACCAGCGCGTCGTAAATCGACTGGTCGCCATGGGGATGATATTTGCCCATGACGTCGCCGACGACGTGCGCGCATTTCACGTATTTCTTGTCCGGCGTGTGCCCGTTCTCGTGCATCGAATAGAGGATGCGCCGATGCACCGGCTTGAGCCCGTCACGGGCATCCGGCAGCGCACGCGCCACGATCACGCTCATCGCGTAATCGAGGTAGTTCTTTTTCATTTCCTCGGTGATCGAAACCGGGCGAATGTCGGAAGTGCCGCCATCTTGGGGCGGGAGATTATCGTCTTCTGCCACTTAGAATTCCTGAAACAATTTCAGCACGAATCGGTAGCGGATTTCATACCCGATCGAGCGCCATTTAGCCACCTTAATCGGCCCCCTGTAGATAGGATTTTCTGCATTCATATCAAGGCTTTATTGGGACAATTTGCGCTTCTTTGAACCACCGGCCCGGATTACCGACAAGACCAAGACACGGGATGCTGGCACAATCGCCTTTTGGCGGCTTTGGAACCGATTCCAGATGACACTCCAATTCGCAATTTCGGCGCTGCTGACGCTGTTCGTCGTGGTCGATCCGGTGGCGCTGTCGCCGACCTTTTTGGTCGTGACCGAACGCATGCCGCGCAAGTCCCGCCACGACGTCGCGGTTCGGGCCAGCATTATTGCCGGCGCCATCTTGATTGGCGCAGCGCTGATCGGCGATTGGCTGCTCCACATGCTGGCAATCTCGTTGTCCGCATTTCGGATCGCAGGCGGTCTGCTGCTGTTTTCGATCGCGACCGAAATGGTGTTTGGCGTGCGCAGCCGTCATGAAGGCGAAGCCGCCGAAGAGGCGCTTGAGGAGCGGGTGCGCAATGTCGCCGCTTTCCCGCTTGCGATCCCGCTGCTGGCCGGGCCCGGCGCCATCACCGCAACCATTCTGCTTGCCGGCCGCGCCCATAGCGACGTTGGAGGCCTTGGCGACCTTGTAGAGCTCGCGATTCTAATCGCGGCCATCGTCGCAGTGGCCGCAGCCTCGCTGGTGAGTTTTCTTTGCGCGGAATGGATCGGCGGCCTGATCGGCGTCACCGGCAATATCGTGCTGTCGCGCCTGCTCGGCGTTTTGCTTGCGGCGCTCGCCGTTCAATACGTGGTCGACGGCATCCGCGCCGTATTGGCCGGTTAGAGCAAGCGCTCACCTCGCGACGGTGGCGGGCGCAGGAGCCCGGTAAGCGCCCGTTAACCATGAATATTCATGATCGTTAGGAATTCGGAGATTCGGAACGATGGCTATTTCAGGTCTCAGCGCAATGGGCTCTCACGCCATGAGCCACCAGTCGGCGACGACGCACAAACATGCGGCCCGTCCCTCGCTCTCCGACATCGACTCGACGGGCTCGAGCGTCGCAACCTCGCCCAGCGCGACCGGGAAGATCGGCAGCAAGGTCAATATCACCGCATAGCGGGCGGGCGGCATGGAGCAAGCGTTCTCGTTTCATGTGCGGTCGGCGCAGCCGACCGACATACCGGCGTTGATGCGGCTGAAGCGGCAACTCGCCGAAGGCGAAAATGCAGTACATGCCGTGCGCGCCACGGAAGCGCATTGGCTGCGCGACGGCTTCGGTCCGAATGCCGGATTTTGCGCTTTTGTCGCCGAGCACGGCGATCGCATCATCGGCATGGCGACGTGCAGCAAGCGCGTCATCACCGGCTGGAATGGAACGATCCTGTTCTTGCAAGATATGTTTGTCGAAACCGATCACCGCCAGCGCGGCGTCGCACGCGCGCTCATGAACCGCGTCGCCGCTCATGCACGCGAAATCGGCAGCCCGATCGTCGAACTGACGGTTCGGTCCGACAATCCGGCGGCACAGGCGTTTTACCGCAATGCCGGCTGCATGCCGCTGCCGCAGTGCCTGACCTATGTGCTGGCCGGCTCGTCGCTCACGACGCTCGCCGATCAGGACAAAACCGATCTGGCTCTGGCAGGCTGAGGGTTTTGCACGCGGCTCAATTGAGCCGCGGCTGCCACACCATCAGCAGAAAAATCAAAACCATGCCGGTGAAGATCAGCGCGGCCAGTGCGGCCCAGATGCGGAACAGAAGCGGATATTGGGCGTCCAACTTGGTGCTACCGAGCGAAGCTTGCCGCGCCATCCTGCGAATCAAAAATTCAATGCGCAGCGCGCCAAGCCAGGCCAGCAGGACGACGGCATAGATCACGATCGAACCGCCGATCCAGAAGTCGTCAGAACCCGACAAGCCGATGAGGTCGCCAAGCGGAAAGCCGCTGATCGGTTGAACCACGATGGCAGGTGCGACGATGAACAGCTCGACGCGCACGGAGAATTGCGCGACCAGCGCGATCACGGAAGCGTTGCGGGAGCGGTGCGCGAACACCATGAAGGCGGCGACGCAAAACCATGCGCCGAACATCACGGCGGCAAACAGCACATGCACGAATTTGACGGCGAGAATGGTGTCGAGCATCGCTGTTAAACCGACAGCAATCGCCGTCGGGTGACAAGGCCAGGAAGCACCTCATCCACTCCGACACCGTCGCTCACTTGGCGTCGATCTCCCGCTCCAGGGGAAGATTTAAGATCAGAACGGAATCTCGTCGTCCATATCGCCGCCGCTGCGCGCGCCGGCCGTGGCCGGGACTTTGCGCGTCGGTCCGGGCGAGCCGAAATCGCCGCCGGCATCGTCGGCGCTATAATCGCCGCCGCTTGACGCACCGCCACTGCCACGCGAGTCGAGCAGCGTGAGTTCACCGCGAAACCCTTGCAGCACCACTTCGGTCGAATAGCGGTCCTGGCCGGATTGATCCTGCCATTTGCGTGTCTGCAGCGCACCTTCGATGAAAACCTTCGAGCCCTTCTTCAGGTATTGCTCGGCAATACGGCACAGGTTTTCGTTGAAGATGACCACGCGATGCCACTCGGTCTTTTCCTTGCGTTCGCCGGTGCTCTTGTCCTTCCAGGACTCCGACGTCGCCAGGCGAAGATTTGCGATCGGCCGACCGTCCTGGGTGCGCCGGATTTCGGGATCGGCGCCAAGATTGCCGATCAGGATCACTTTATTGACGCTTCCTGCCATAACTGCCTCCGCTAACTCGTTCTGCGCTCCACCGCCCGCTCGATGCTTAATTTCAACCTAGTGGCCGCTTTCAGGCTCGGCCAGCCGAACGCCGCCGCACTCCCGCATTACTTGCCGCTTTCCACAAAAAGCTGCCTATGGTTTCCGCCTCACAGCAATGTTCTTATTTTGTTCTAGAACCCAGATCAAGAAAAAACCCTATTTGTGAGGGCAAATTTAAGTGTTGGGGGTCTGCTGCTTTTCAGCGATGATGAGTGTTGGCGTCCGACGGGTCGTTCGCCTGCGCGATTGTGCTCGAATGTGGCATTCGGGTCACACCTTTTTAGAGGCAAATTAGCTACTTATGCGCTAGGGGAGCGTGGGGTTCATCGGGACGATTCGGTGCTGCGTGAGACCGAACAGGAGAATGCAATGAAGCGCATATTGATGGCTGGAGCAGTGGCGCTTGTCGCCGGAACACAGGCCTTCGCGGCCGACCTTCCTCCTCCTATGGCACCGCCGCCGCGTGCGCCGGCCGCCTATGTGCCCATATCGCCGGCCTATAACTGGAGCGGCTTTTACATCGGTTTGAACGCCGGTTACGGCTTCGCCGACAGCACTTGGACTGGCACCACTGGTGCTTTCAACAGCGGCAGCTTCTCCGTTGACGGCCCGATGGCCGGCGCCACCCTCGGCGGCAATTATCAGATCGGTCAGCTCGTCCTCGGCCTCGAAGGCGATTACGACTACCAGAACATCCGCGGCTTCGCCAATAACCCCGGCACCTGCATCTCCTGCGACACCTCCAGCAACTGGCTCGCTACCGTACGCGGCCGCGTCGGTTATGCCTGGGATCGCATCATGGTCTATGGCACCGGCGGTGCGGCCTTTACGGACGTCAAAGCCGCGCTCGGCGCACTGCCTTGGCAGAGCAACATGGAGGTCGGCTGGACTGCCGGCGCAGGTATCGAAGGCGCGATCACCGACAATTTGACCGCCAAGGTCGAATATCTCTACGCTGACTTCGGCAACATGAGCTGCCCGGCGACAAGCTGCGGCGGCACCCCTACCGTCAGCCTCAAGGAGAACATGGTCCGCGCCGGCCTGAACTATAAGTTCAGCGGCTTCTGAGGCCTGTGAATAACCTCTCCCTCACGGAGAGGAGCCAAAACCAAGGCTAACTGCAACGCGCCGGTTGATTCTGGCGCGTTGTTGTTTTTTTGCACTATTCAAAGGCTTACGGACGGATTGTACTCGCCCCCAAGAACGAAGTGCCTAGTGTTTAAAGGTACGGTATGGGGCGTTTTGGGTCGGCTTTCGTTGCAAGCGTTTTGGCCGTTGCTGCCGCGGGCATAACCGCCGCGGCTGGATTCGCCGCCGATCTGCCCGCGCCTGCGGCCCCTCATTCCCATTACGCCCCACCCCCTCCGGCACATTACGACTGGAGCGGGATCTATTTCGGTGGCAGCATCGGCGTTGGGATGGCGGAGGATCTCGTCACCGCCACCACCACGACGGCGCTGCTCAATGCCAGCACCCAGACCAAGGTCAGCCCTTACGCCGTGATCGGCGGTCCGCAGGCCGGCTTCAATCTTGAGTTTGCGCCGATTGTCGTCGGCGTCGAGGCCACCTGGACGGCGTCCGACCTCTCCGACAATCAGACAGTTCCGACGCTAAGCGCGGTCACGCCTCAGGAGGAGTCGCGCTCGGCGCCGCATTGGTACGCTACGGCGACCGGAAAGATCGGCTTCGCCGCCAACGATCTGCTGTTCTACGCCAAGGGCGGCGCGGCGTGGATGCACGTTGATTACGCGCAGCTGACACTGAACCCGGGCGGGTCACTCAACGCGCAGCAACTGATCACTGCCAACCGCAGCGGCTGGACCGCCGGCGGCGGCATCGAATACGCATTCAACGAAAATCTGTCGGCGAAGCTCGAATACGATTTCCTCGACTTCGGCACGCAGAACTACAACTTCAACACCCTGAACGGCGGCGCCGGCCTGCCGGTCTCGATCAAATCCGAGACGCATATGCTGACCGCCGGCATGAATTACCGCTTCAACTTCGGTGGAGTTTTTCACTAAGTACTGAGTACCACCCGGTTGCGGCGGCACTGCGCAAGGACCGGCTAGATGCCGGTCCTTGTCGATTCGAGTGCGCCCTTGCGCGCTCGTCCCCGCGGAGGCGGGGACCCATCTTCGCAAAATGAGCTGGATTCTCGCTTGCGCGAGAATGAGCGGAAACAGCGGGGAATACTCGGCCGCCCACACTGGCAAACACGGCGCGTTCTCACTACGTTCATGCTGCTCGCGACCGCTTGGCCGCGAGTTCCATTTTTGAGCCAGCGCGCGCATGAACGACCTGTTCGACCAGTCTGCGAAAGCCAAAGCGGCGGCCAAAGATCGGCGCGAGGACATCCGCCGGGCGGCAGACCGGCGCGTGATCGCGATCCACGGCGCGCGCGAACATAACCTCAAGGACATCGACGTCGAGATTCCGCGCGACCAGCTGGTGGTGTTCACCGGGCTGTCCGGCTCGGGCAAAAGCTCGCTGGCGTTCGATACCATCTACGCCGAAGGCCAGCGCCGCTATGTCGAGTCGCTGTCCGCCTACGCGCGGCAATTTTTAGAAATGATGCAGAAGCCGGACGTCGATCAGATCGACGGCCTGTCGCCGGCCATTTCCATCGAGCAGAAAACCACCTCGCGCAATCCGCGCTCGACGGTCGGCACCGTCACCGAGATCTACGACTACATGCGGCTGCTGTGGGCGCGCGTCGGCGTGCCCTACTCGCCCGCGACCGGCCTGCCGATCGAAAGCCAGACCGTGTCGCAGATGGTCGATCGCATTCTCGCGCTGCCCGAAGGCACGCGGCTTTACCTGCTCGCGCCGGTGGTGCGCGGCCGCAAGGGCGAGTACCGCAAGGAACTCGCCGAGTTCATGAAGAAGGGCTACCAGCGCGTCAAAATCGACGGCAAGTTCTACGAGATCGGCGACGTGCCGGCGCTCGACAAGAAATTCACCCACGACATCGATGTGGTGGTGGATCGCGTCGTGGTGCGCGCTGACATCGCGACGCGGCTCGCGGATTCGCTGGAGCAGGCGCTGAAGCTTGCTGAGGGTTTGGCGGTTGCGGAACTCGCGGACGCCGCGCCGGTGGAAGGCGCCAAAGCAAATCGCCAGCGCAACGAGACATCCGAGCGGCTGGTGTTCTCCGAAAAATTCGCCTGCCCCGTATCCGGCTTCACCATTCCGGAAATCGAGCCGCGGCTGTTCTCGTTCAACAATCCGTTCGGCGCCTGCCCGAAATGCGGCGGGCTCGGTGTCGAGCAGCACATCGACGCCGATCTTGTGATCGCCGATAAGGAACGCACGCTGCGCAAAGGCGCGATCTCGCCGTGGGCGAAATCAAGCTCGCCGTATTACACACAAACCCTCACGGCGTTGGGCAAGCACTACAAGTTCACCCTCGACACCAAGTGGAAGGACCTGCCGAAGAAAACCCAGGACGCGATCCTGTACGGTTCGGGCGATACCGAAATCCGTTTCGCCTACGACGACGGCGCACGCGCCTATGAGACCAAGCGGCCGTTCGAAGGCGTCGTCACCAATCTGGAACGCCGCTACAAGGAAACCGACAGCGAGTGGGCCCGCGAGGAGATCGCGCGCTATTTCACCGACGTGCCGTGCGACGCCTGCAAAGGCTTCCGACTCAAGCCCGAAGCGCTGTGCGTGAAGATCGCGGGCAAGCACATCAGCGAAATCTCCGAGCTGTCGATCAGGGGCGCGGCGCAGTGGTTCACCGCGCTACCGGAGCATCTGACCGCCAAGCAGAACGAGATCGCCGGCCGCGTGCTCAAGGAAATCCGTGAGCGGCTGAAATTCCTGGTCGATGTCGGCCTCGAATATCTCACCCTCGCCCGAGCCTCCGGCACGCTATCCGGCGGCGAGAGCCAGCGCATCCGGCTTGCCTCGCAGATCGGCTCCGGCCTCACCGGCGTGCTCTATGTGCTCGACGAGCCGTCGATCGGCCTGCACCAGCGCGACAACGCGCGCTTGCTCGAAACGCTCAAGCGCCTGCGCGATCTCGGCAACACCGTGATCGTGGTCGAGCACGACGAGGACGCCATCCGCACCGCCGACTATGTGCTCGACATCGGCCCCGGCGCCGGCATCCACGGCGGCAACCTCGTAGCGCAGGGCCAGGTCGAAGACCTGATCGCCGCGCCGCAAAGCTGGACCGGCAAATATCTTTCCGGCGAGCTTGAAGTCGAAGTGCCGGAGCGCCGTAGCAAAAATTCGTCGCGGATGCTCAAGATCGTCAACGCCCGCGGCAACAACCTGAAAAACGTCACCGCCGAAATTCCGCTCGGCCTGTTCACCGCCATCACCGGCGTGTCCGGCGGCGGCAAGTCCACGCTGCTGATCGACACGCTCTACAAGACGCTGGCGCGGCGGCTCAACGGCGCCAGCGAAGCCCCTGCCCCGCACGACCGCATCGAGGGCGTCGAGCACCTCGACAAGATCATCGACATCGACCAGTCGCCGATCGGCCGCACACCGCGCTCGAACCCGGCGACCTATACCGGCGCGTTCACGCCGATCCGCGAATGGTTCGCAGGGCTCCCCGAAGCCAAGGCGCGCGGCTACGAGCCCGGCCGGTTCTCGTTCAACGTCAAGGGCGGCCGCTGCGAGGCCTGCCAGGGCGACGGCGTGATCAAGATCGAGATGCACTTCCTGCCCGACGTTTACGTCACCTGCGATGTCTGCAAGGGCAAGCGCTACAACCGCGAAACGCTGGAAGTGCTGTTCAAGGGCAAGTCGATCGCCGACGTGCTCGACATGACGGTCGAGGAAGCGCTGGAGTTCTTCAGGGCGGTGCCGCGGGTGCGCGACATCCTGCAGCTGCTGCACCGCGTCGGTCTCGACTACATCCATGTCGGCCAGCAGGCGACCACGCTGTCCGGCGGCGAGGCCCAGCGCGTCAAACTCGCCAAGGAGTTGTCGAAGCGCGCCACCGGCCGCACGCTCTACATATTGGATGAACCCACCACCGGCCTGCACTTCCACGACGTGGCGAAGCTGCTCGAAGTGCTGCACGAGCTGGTCGACACCGGCAACACTGTCGTCGCCATCGAGCACAATCTCGAAGTCATCAAGACCGCCGACTGGACCATCGACCTCGGCCCCGAAGGCGGCGACGGCGGCGGCGAAATCGTCGCGGCCGGCACGCCGGAAGATATCGTGCAGGAGAAGCGGAGTTATACCGGGGCGTTCCTGAAGCCGGTGCTGGCGCGGAGCAAACCGGCGCGCATGAAAAAGAAGCGCGTCGAGGCGGCGGAGTAAGGAAGACGTGGATGGCCGGAACAAGTCCGGCCATGACGCCCCGCTACTTGCTGTCATGCTTCGCGACCCGCCTACGCTCGCTCTGCGAGCTTCGGTGGGTTTGAGTCCACCGAAGCGCGGAGCGCGTAGGTGGAAGGCGGGGCATCCAGTAATCGGGGCGTTGGAGCAAAACTACGAGTGTCGGCGATTGCTGGATCGTCCGCCTTTGCGGACGATGACGTAGAGGGAGCGCTTCGCCGAGACGGCTAACGGGCACTTGCACCACCCCGCCTGGCATTGCATTCCCCTCAGGCATGACGATATCGCTGGAACGACAAAACCCCGCCGCGCGTTCGAACCAGTGCCGCTGGTGGCGCGTCCAACGAAAACACGAGGCGGCGGAGTAGTTTGCGTGGCTGATGTCGATCTGAACACCGCCGAGCGGCGGGCGGCGCTGCTGGCGACCGGCCTGCTGGATTCGCCGATCGCCGCCGAGTTCGACCGCATCACCAGCCTGGTCAGCCGCCTGCTGCGGGCGCCGGTGGCGCTGGTCTCGCTGGTCGATACCGACCGGCAGTTCTTCATGAGCAGCTTCGGGCTGCCGGAGCCCCTGGCCAGCGCCCGGCAGACGCCGATCAGCCACTCGTTCTGCCAGCATGTCGTCACCAGCGCAGCCCCGCTGATCGTCGAAGACGCGCGCGCGCATCCGGTCGTCTGCGACAACCCCGCCGTGACCGAACTCGGCGTCGCCGCCTATCTCGGTGTGCCGCTGACAACGCCCGCCGGCCAGGTGCTCGGCTCGCTGTGCGCGATCGACACCAAGGTGCGCGCCTGGAGCGAAGCCGACATCGCCATCATGAAGGACATGGCCGCGATCGTGATGCGCGAAATCGCGCTGCACGGGGAGATCGCCCAGCGCAAACATGCCGAACAGCAACAGCAGGTGCTGATCGCGGAGCTGCACCACCGCGTCAAGAATACGCTCGCCGTGGTGCAAGGCCTGGTCGAGCTTTCGATCCGCCACACCGAAAGCCTCGACGCCTTTCGCAAAAGCATCTCCGGCCGCATTGCTTCGCTGGCGAAGTCGCACACGCTCTTGGTCGAAGGCCAGTGGCTGTCGGTCGGCCTGCGCACCATGATCGAAGGCGAACTGGAAGCCCACGAGGGCGGCGATCGCATCAGCATCAGCGGCGACGACGTCGCGCTGCCGTCGCGCATCGCGGTCGCCGTCGGCATGGCGATGCACGAGCTCATCACCAACGCCGTCAAGCACGGCGCGCTGTCGGCGCCCGAAGGCCGCGTCAACGTCAGCTGGACCGTGGTGCCGAAACCGACCGGCGATATCCTCCTGCTCGACTGGTTCGAGCGCGGCGGCCCGACCGTCCTGCCGCCGACCAAGCCCGGCTTCGGCACGCTCCTGCTCGACCGCGTGCTCGGCCCCGAACTCAACGGCAAGATCACCACGGTGTTCGATCCCGCCGGCCTGAAAGCGCGGATCGAGGCGCAGTTGCCGGCGGCGGGGGTTTGATCGGATTACTAGCGCAGCGGCGAACCACTGCCGGCGGCACGCCATAAAGACAGTTCAGCGCATCCCGCCCCAAGCATCGGAGTGTTTGTCAGGGATTGTCTTGAGTGCGGCGTTATATGCTTTCTCATCGACTTTTGGTTTCGCCGGCTCAGTCTTGTCGGTCTTGTCGCGTTGTTGATGGCGACCGCCTCCCCCGCCGCCGCCGCCCGTTCCGCCCATTCCTCCGACACCTTGCGCGCTGGCGTCCGCCATCATCAGCGCGATAGCGAATGCTGCCAGCAGGATTCTCATCGCCAGGTTTCTCATCGCCAAGTTTCTCATGACCATGATTTTCTCTCTCCGGTAAATCACCGTCTGCGAGCCCTAGAGCGAAGTCAGTTTAGATTGAATCGATTGACGCTCTTGTATTTTGATTGAGCATGATCTTTTCGGAAAAACGGTTTCCACTTTTCCGGATCATGCACTAGCACATCTTCAAGAACAGCGTGTGCCAACAGACCGAGAAAGTCAGGCATCTAAAAGGCAATCCCGGAATCACCGACAAGTTGCCGCCAAAGGGGCGAATTCTCCGACTACAGCACGCCGCCGAGTCCTATGGCTTCCTGGAACGATCTCCGGGAACGGCGGCAATCGAGGGGCGATAACACTGTAGCCTCGAAAAGGTAATGCAATGCTCAAGTCTTTGAAACTGATCGCACTCATTGGCCTCGTGCTGAGCTTCGCCTCGACGTCCTGGGCGCAAACCACCAGCCCCGACACGGGATCAAGCAGCGGCCACAAGCATCATCACAAGGACTCCTCTTCTGATTCGTCGCAGAGCGACAACAAGTAGCCGACCTGCTTCAAGAACCTTCGTCACAGGTGGCCCCGGAATGCCGGAGCCACGCCTGTTTATGGGAGGCCTATAGTAAAACCAGCTCAGGCTTTTCCTGACAATTATTTGAACATCACTGACAGCTATCGGACATCACGGCGCGAGCCGTCCAAATTAAATTTTAGACAGGATCGCCCGACGGGCGCGTGGCAAACAAAAATTACGCAAGCACGGCGCGCTGTCGGCGCCCGAAGGCCGCGTCAACGTCAGCTGGACCGTGGTGCCGAAAACCACCGGCGATATCCTGCTGCTCGACTGGTTCGAGCGCGGCGGCCCCACCGTCCCGCCGCCGACCAAGCCCGGATTCGGCACCCTGCTGCTCGACCGCGTGCTCGACCCCGAACTCAACGGCAAGATCACCACGGTGTTCGAACCCGCCGGAATGGAAGGCGCGGATTGAGGCACAGTTGCCGGCGGTGAGGGGTGGGTGTTTGAATTGGGTTTGGGGCGCTGCTACGGCGGGGAGTAAGCATTACTGGGCATTTTTGACGCCGGCCTGGCACGCGCAATCCCGCGTCGGGGAAGACGACCATGGCTCACCGGCCTAACACCGCCGTATCCTCTCTTATGGTTTCTAGCTCTTCGACACGTTGGAGGATCGCCCCAACATCTGCCACTAATTGATTACCCGGTTCATTGAGGAGGACTTTAAGCACTGCATGGCAATGCCGTCGGCATGGATTAAGCTGATCACGTAGTGCGCGACTTTGATCAATCTCGACCTGAGCTTCGGCGAGGTAAGATTTCGCGAGACTGAAATTAAGTGCAGCTGAAAAAGCCCTGTTTTCCGTGAATGGCTTCACACTCAAGCAGTCTTGGAGAGTTGCTATTGACTGTTGAATCTTCGAAACATCATTAGTTTCCACGCCCTTATCTCGCCGGATATGTCCTAGATTGAGTGTTGCTCTCGCCCATTCAAAAGGCATAGACACTTGATTTAGTTCCTGAGAGAGGTCGCTGAAGACTGTTTCAGCTTCATCCAAGTAATACCAAACCGTAGGGTGGCTGACTCTCTGGGGGATTCACGAATCACGTGGGGAATGATTCAAGGTGGCAAACGGAGGGGGTTTGCCATGGGCCAGGCGATTGCGGTTCGGACGGACTTTACG
>Ga0302325_10013640_pt1 | contig 17323 bp, 19 predicted proteins | sample Palsa_T0_2_FD_201948 | JGI IMG/M metagenome (GOLD analysis project Ga0302325, IMG submission 201948) | Peat permafrost microbial communities from Stordalen Mire near Abisko, Sweden - Palsa_T0_2 | ecosystem: Environmental > Terrestrial > Soil > Palsa > Peat permafrost | place: Sweden: Abisko... | reverse complement strand
CGCCGCCTACAAATGCCCGCGCTACGTCGTGTTCGCGGAGATCCCGAAAACCTCGACCGGCAAGCTGCAAAAATTCAAGCTGCGGGAAGCCGCGAAGGCGGTGTAAGTTTGCTCCTCCAAGGAGCGGATCGCGAAAATTCACCATTCGCCGCGGATAAAAACTCCGCCGCAATTCTCCACCGCCCTAACGGCGGCGGCCGACTAGAAATTCTTAAACTAACTGACTAGTGGACGAACGCGTCTTGCTGGAGCCGCGCGATTTCGTCTTTCACAGAGAGCTTGCGCCGTTTGAGCTCGGCGATTTTCAAGCCATCCGACGATGGATGCGTGAGAGCGTCGGAGATTTCCACTTCGAGTGCCCGGTGCCGTCTTTCAAGTTCTGCAAGATGCGATTCAATCGCCATCTGGCTATCCTCCTTGCGTCGATCGACCTGACCCGTAACCCCTCATCACGGAAACGCCTCACCGTAACGACATCAATATACTCCCTTTGGCGCGCGACGAAAATAGCCGCTGTGCACTTTCGATGCGCCGGACTTGTGGGAGATTAGCCAAAACGCGATAATCCCTAGCAACTTACCTCCCGCGCCCCGGGCGCCATCACGCTCGCGGCGCGAGTAAGGGCGGCGATGACCAACGAGGAAGAGCGCGAGCTTCGGACGCAATTGGCGCGCCTGCTACAGGACCATCGCGACCTCGATGCCGCGATCGCGGCGCTGGAGGGGTTGCCCGGCGCCGACATTATCCAAATCCAGCGGCTGAAGAAGCGCAAGCTGCAGCTGCGCGACCGCATCACCTTCATCGAAGACCAGCTTACCCCCGACATTATTGCGTAAAGCAAAGCTACCGCGCCGCGGCGCGCCGCCGTTCCGCTTTGCGCGCGTACATTTCGGCATCGGCGCGCGCCAGAACTTCGCCGGCGGCATCGGTCGGACCACAAAACGTCACGCCGGCGGAGGCTGCCACCGCCAGTGTCGAGCTTCCCCAAACAACCGGCGCCGCATACGCCGCGGCCTCAAGGGCGGTGGCCTTGGCGCGCGCGTCTTGCTCGCTGATGTTCCACAACAGCACCGCAAACTCGTCGCCGCCGATGCGCGCCACGACATCGGATGCGCGCACGCGGGAGGCCAGTGCAGCAGCGATCGCCTTGAGCACGGCGTCACCCGCGGCATGGCCGTGACGATCATTGACCGGCTTGAAATCGTCGAGGTCGAGATAAATCAGCGCCGCCGTCGCGCCGTAGCGTTTGACGTAGGCAAGCGAGCGTTTGAGCTCGCGTTCAAAACCGCGGCGGTTGAGCGTCCCGGTCAATGCGTCGACGTCGAGCGTGGCTTCGAGGTTGGCGATACGCTCGCGCGAGGCTTGCAGTTCGGCCGCAAGGCGTTCGACCTCGGCGGTAAGCCGCACGGCGACCGCCCGGGAGCGCGACTTGGCGGGCCTCGCCCCTTCAACGTCGGCGGCGTCACTGACCCGTTCGGAACGCCGCGCCTGGCGCCGCCACGTGGGCGCCGGTGTATTTGGCCGATTTGCCGATTTTTCCCGCACGACGAACCCCTCGAGCGAATCGGCAAAGCTTACCTTGGATCCGGTACGGCGGGACGATGCAGATTCGTAAGTGACGCGCACCAGGCCAACCGCTCGGACAAGCCGGGTGCAAACGGGTGACGGTCTTCAACCGGCTTGAATGAAACGCACCGGTTCGGTCCGCCCGTCCGCGAAAAGAGCCGCGGTCAGGGGACCGCCGAAGACAGCGCCGGTGTCGAGATTAAGGCGGTTGGCGCGAAAGTCCGGTTCGCCCGTCTCGAGCGGCGTGTGCCCGTGCACAATCAGCCGTCCATAATCGCGGCGAGCGGAAAGAAACGGCTCGCGAATCCAGATCAGGTCGCGCTCATCCTGGGCCTCGAGCGGCAGCTGCGGATTGACGCCGGCATGGACGAAAAAATGACGGCCGTCGTCATAGCTTAACGGCAGCGAACGAAACCAATTGAGGACCGTTTCCGGTAAATCTTGCGCCCGAGCGGCGCGGTAACTTCGCAACGTCGCGTCGCCGCCCTGGCTCAGCCAAAGGTCCGCGGGACACACGCCGTCACAAACATCGAGCACGACCGCCTCGTGATTGCCCTTGAGCGCAACCAATCGTTCACCACGTCGCGATTGCAGCTCCATCAGATAGCGGACCACCCCGGCGCTGTCCGGCCCGCGATCAATGTAATCGCCAAGGAACACGAAGGTTAACGGCGCGCCATCGGCGAACTGTTCGCAGCGATCGACAAGTTCTCGCAGTTTCGCCAGCGAGCCGTGGATGTCGCCGACGGCGCAGACAAGGCCGCCGGTTCGAGGCGGACTTCCGTCTGGAGCCGGCAAATGATGGCCATTTTCAGGCGACACTGTTCAGATACCGTTCAACCCATTAATGGGAACGTAGTGCCTACGGGGTCAGTTTTGGGTGCAGTCACGAGGCTATCAATTGAGGTGAATGTCATGAGGAAGATCCTGACTGCTGTCGCTGCGGCGGCGCTCATTGGTGTAACGGCGCTGGCCAGTTCAAGCCCGGCGGAAGCCTGGGGCCGGTGGGGCTGGGGCTGGGGTCCCGGTCCATTCTGGGGGGGCCTAGCCGCCGGAGCGGTTGTCGGCGGAGCCATCGCCGCGTCGCCTTACTATTATCGCCCCTACTACCCGTATGGCTATTACGGATATGGACCAGGATACGGCTACCGATGCCAGCCGGTGTGGACCGGATACGCCTGGGCCCGCGGCTGCTAGAGCACCCTTCTGGCGTAAGCGCGAGACCGCTCCCGGCAAGGCTTTAATGCCTGCCGAATGGCGAAAAAGGTGCGCGCACCAAATTTCCGCCAAAGATTCTCCGCTTAAGTGGCGGCGAAAGCGGCTATCCAGTTCGGAAGTTCACGGGGGACTTTCGCCGAATCCAAAAACTCAGACCGGTGCCCGGCCGGTCACATGAGGAGACCACATGCATAAATCGCTCATCGCGCTCGCCGGCGCCGCGAGCATCGGCCTCGCGTCGCTGGCCGCACCGGCCCCCGCCAACGCGGGGTGCGTCGGCTGCGCGATTGGCGCGGGACTGCTCGGCGGCCTTTTCGCCGGCGCAGTCGTTGGCAGCGCAATCGCCAACAGCCCACCGCCCGGTTATTACTATCCGCCCCCTCCGCCCGGTTACTATCCGCCGCCGCCCGGCGCGTATTACCCGCCACCGCCTCCCGGATACGGACCGCCGCCTCCCGGCGCCTATGCTCCGCCGCCGCCCGGCGCTGCGCCGGGGCCCGCTTATGCGCAGCTAGCGCCTGGCTGTCACTGGGGAAAGCGCAAGGTCTGGGTCGAAGGCGCAGGCTACCAGTGGCAACCGGTCCAAGTTTGCCCGTAAGCACTGAACAGATGTGACGAACGACACCGGCCGGCTTTGATCAAGCCGGCCGGTTTTGTTTTTCCCATTCGGTTTCGTCGTCGCGCCGGTGCGACAAATCTGATGCAAAATGCGAAAATAGTTCAAAAGCGAACACGGGGACATGAACTCATTTCCTGCCGCACATGACCTAGTGGTCCGATTCTAACATTCGCATCCAATCTCGGCACGCTCTCGTGCGAATGTTAGAATCAAAGGACCACTAGCAGGTATTGATTCTAGGGGAGCTTTGGATTTGACATTCGCTTCACGAAAGAGCGGCTTGGTAGGTAGCGAATGTCAAATCCGCTCCACTAGTGCAGCCACCGCGAAGGAACGCGCCACCGCGGTTTTGCGCCGGCTCGGCGACCAAGTTCGAAATGCGCTGCGCCGCGCCGACGCGTGGCATGGCGCATTCACGGCGCGCCTGCCGCTGCCGGCATTTTGCAAGTCGCGCACCATGACGGCGTTGATCGCGGTCTTCGCCATCCTTCTGTTCGTCTATGTCGGGCTAGCCGCGATGCTTTATTTCGCGCAGCGCTCCATGATGTATTTCCCCGAGACCATCCACACGTCGCCGGCGGAAGCAGGCTTGCCGGAGGCCGAGGAAATTTCGCTGACCGCCGCCGACGGCGTGCACATCGTCGGCTGGCATGTAGCGCCCGGCGACGGCAAGCCGGTCATTCTTTATTTGCACGGTAATGGCGGGGCGTTGCGCTATCGCGTCGAACGCTTTCGCCGGCTGATCAAGGAAGGCCTCGGCCTGGTCGCTATTGAGTACCGCGGCTACGCCGGATCGGAAGGAAGTCCGAGCGAAGCCGGTCTGTTCGCCGACGCCGAAGCAGCCTACGCTTTTGCCGCCGGCCGTTACCGGCCGGATCAGATCGTGCTCTGGGGCGAATCGCTCGGCACCGGTCTCGCCGTTTATCTGGCGGCGGAGAAGCCGGTCGGCCGCGTCATCCTGGAAGCGCCGTTCACGTCCACGGCGGCGGTCGCGGCACAGCGCTACTGGTTCATGCCGGTGCGGCTATTGATGAAGGACCAATTCCGTTCCGACGAGCGCATTGCCAACGTCACCGCGCCGGTGCTCATCCTGCACGGCCTCAATGATCGTGTTGTTCCTTACGCCATGGGCGAGCAGATGTTCGATCTCACCAAAGGCAACAAGCACATCGTGCGCTTTATCGACGGCGGCCACGAAGATCTGGATCAGTACGGCGCATTGCATGCGGTGGGCCGGTTTCTCGCCGGAGATCTCGATCAGCCGCCGGCGCCGCCGGCAAAGCGTTGAGCTAGCGCGGCTCGCCGCGTCATTGCGCGACGGTCATGAGCTCGAGTACATGGCCGCTGATGTCCTCGAAATAAAATCCGCGGCCGCCGTTCCAATGGTTGAGTTTGCCATCACGCAAGCTCCACGGCGCGCTGCCGATAGCGATGTTCTGTTTTTTTATGCGCGCGAGGATGGCGTCAAATTCCTTGTTGCTGACGTGAAACGCTAGATGATGGCTTTCGAACTTTTCGTCTTCGTCGAACAATAGCGTCAGCGATTTGTTGACCTTCACCGGCGCGAAATATCCGGCACGGCCGCATTTGAGGCCGAAAATGCCGGCGAAGAACTTGGCCGACGCCGCCTTGTCGTGCGCCGGAACGATGGTGTGATTGAGCGTAATCGTCATGTCACCCGTCCTTTCGCGCTGACCTTTCAGAATGTCTGATACGATTGTCCGGTCTTGCCGCCGACGCGGGCAAAGCCGGTGCGGGCCGGTTCGTATTTTTCGTTGAGGTTGAGCGCTTTCGCGTAAGAGCCGGCCGCCTTCTCCTTCGCTCCGAGCCGCTCGTAGGCCAATCCGCGGCTGGTCCAGGCCTGCACGTTGGTCGGCGCGATCTGCACGGCCTCGTCCAGATCGCTTGCCGCCGATTTGGCGTCGCCGACGGCGAGATAGCTCAGCGCGCGCCCCACATAGGGGTCGGCCTGCTGCGGTGTCAGCGTGAGCGTGGTCGAAAAATCATCAATCGCGAACTGATGCTGATTTTGGCTCTGGTAGAGCAGACCGCGATTGTAATAGCTCTGCGCGTTGTCGGGCTTGAGCGTGACCGCCTTGTTGAAGTCGGCGAGCGCCTGCGCGCCATGGCCTTGCTGGCGATAGATAATGCCGCGGCCGATGTAAGCCGGCACGTAACCGGCATTGATGGCGAGCGCTTTGTTGTAATCGGCCAGCGCGAGTTCGAGCTTGCCGTTTTGCCGGTAGAGCAGCGCGCGGTTGGCGTAGGCTTGGGCGTAATTCGGATCGAGGCTGACGGCCTTGTTGAAGTCGGCAAGCGCCGCCTCGGGTTGCCCTCCTGCGGCCAGCACGGTGCCGCGCATGTTGTAGGCTTGCGGGTCTTCCGGGTGCTTTTGGATCACCTCGCCGAGCGACGCGAGGTTGGACTGCGAAGTGGCGCTAAGCGCCTCGTCCTTCTCCGGAGAGTCCAGATGGCCGCAGGCGGCGAGCGCGAACGCGCCGAGGAGAGGAATGAGGGCCGGATTATACCGCTGCGGGCGCGGATTTGGCCGCCTGGCTGTTACGACCTTTGCTACCGTCATTCGCCGTCCGCAGCACGCATCGCCCCCGACTGCCTAACGGTAAATCACGCACTCGTTCGGCGATAGCCCGATAACAAAACGCGGCGCGGGAACGACCCGCGCCGCCTCACAAATTCGTTCAATGTTTAGCCAAAGCGCGGGGCGCGCGGGGGGCCTGATCTGGCGCCGGCGGCCCCGAATGCGGGCTTCGGCTTCATCGGCAACAGGCCCTCGCGCTGCAGCTTTTTGCGCGCCAGCTTGCGGGCCCGGCGAATCGCTTCCGCCTTCTCCCGTGCCTTTCTTTCCGAGGGTTTTTCGTAATGGCCGCGGAGCTTCATCTCGCGGAAAATGCCCTCACGCTGCATCTTCTTCTTCAGCGCCTTGAGGGCCTGGTCGACGTTATTGTCGCGAACGAGAACCTGCACGCATCCTCCTTTTCAAGAGCGCTCGGTATGGTGCGCCGGGGGAATGAAATAGCGGCGCAAGCGGTAACGCCTGCGCCAGCTTGGGCGTGGCTTATCAGAAAGGACCCCGGAAGTCCACAAGCCTGGGGTGCAGCCGGCGCTGGCCGGTCAATTAGTCGGCGAAGACCCGGGTGACGTGGCCCATCTTGCGGCCGGGGCGGATCGCCGACTTACCGTAAAGGTGTACGGCCGCGCCCGGAACTTGCAGCCACTGGCGAAAATCTTTGACCTCGTCGCCGATGAGATTGATCATTTCGATGCGGCCGCGGCGTACCGGCTTGCCGAGCGGCCAGCCGGCGACGGCGCGGATATGCTGTTCGAATTGCGAGACCGATGCGCCGTCGAGCGTCCAATGCCCGGAATTGTGCACGCGCGGTGCGATCTCGTTGACCAGCACGGGGCCGTCGCCGAGCACGAACATCTCGACCGCAAGCACGCCGACATAATCGAACTCGTCCGCGATCTTTTCGGCGATACCGAGCGCCTCGCTGGCCGCGTGAGCGGAGACGCGCGCCGGAACGCGCGACATCTTCAAGATGTGATTTTGATGCTCGTTCTCGGTGACGTCGAAACACTCGACGGCGCCGTCACGCGTGCGCGCGGCGACGACCGAGACTTCGCAGGCGAACGGCACGAAGGCTTCGAGGATGGCGGGCTGCGCACCGACCGCGCGCCAAGCCGTTTCCGCGGATTTGGGCTCCCCGATCATCGCCTGGCCCTTGCCGTCGTAACCGAACCGGCGCGTCTTCAACACCGCCGGCAATCCGATCGCCTTGAGCGCCGCCGTCAAATCAGCCGGGCCGTCAGCGGCGGCAAACGCGGCGGTGGCGATGCCAAGGCCGCTAACGAAATTCTTTTCCGCGAGGCGATCCTGAGTGATGGCCAAAACCTTCGGCTCGGGACGGACCGGAACGCGGGCGGCGAGAAACGCGGCTGTCTCGGCCGGCACGTTCTCGAACTCGTAGGTGACGAGATCGACGTCGGAGGCGAAGCGATCGAGCGCCTGGGTGTCGGCGTAGTCGGCGCAGATGACGCGATGGACGACGTCGAAAGCCGGCGATTCAGGATTGGGCGCGAAGACGTGGCACTTGAAGCCCAGCCGCGCCGCGGCCTGCGCCAGCATGCGGCCCAATTGGCCGCCGCCCAGGATTCCGATTGTCGCCCCGGGATCGAGCACCGGCGACGCATTACTCACGCGGCGGATCCTTCGGCCGTTCGGCGACGCCGGCGGTTTGACGTTCGCGCCACGCTTCCAGCCGGCTGCGCAGGCCGGCATCGCTCAACGCCAAAACGCTCGCCGCCAAAAGTGCGGCGTTGATCGCGCCAGGCTCGCCGATGGCGAGCGTGCCGACCGGAATGCCGGGCGGCATCTGCACAATCGAATAAAGCGAGTCTTGCCCGGACAGCGCCTTCGACGCGATGGGGACGCCGAACACCGGCAGGCTGGTCATGGCCGCCGTCATTCCCGGCAGGTGCGCCGCGCCGCCCGCGCCGGCGATGATCACCTTGAAGCCCCCGTCGCGCGCGCCCTTGGCGAACGCATAAAGCCGCTCCGGCGTGCGGTGCGCGGATACGATGCGCGTCTCATAGGCGACCTGGAGCGCCTCGAGCGTCTCGGCGGCATGCTTCATGGTCTGCCAATCGGACTGGCTGCCCATGATAATGGCCACGGATTTTGCTTCCGGCGCCAAGTCGTACTCCTGCGCGAAGGAAGCGCTGGATTATAGGTGCGGTCGGCTAAACGGCAAGGCGCTCGCCCACCGGACGAGGCGCATTTCCTAATTAAGGTTGCTCGTGCTGTTAAGCCAGCTAGCGGCGCTTTGCGTGCGCCGGAGGGTCGCCAAGGCGGCGGCGCAAAGCCGTTCCGGATTGCGTTCGCCTTTTGTGGCGAGCGCAATGATGCGGCGCGCGGCAATTTCACGAAGCGCGGCTGGCTGCAGGCGATCGCCAAACCTTTCGATCGCCGTTTGGTAGGCGGCGATCAAAATCGCGGTTGCTTCGAGATCGAAGGCAGCTTCGCGGTGGACGAACGGTAAAACCTGACCCATACCCACCCCCCCCCCGCTAAAAGTGACCTTGCTGGGAGACGCGCACTAAAAATCCATTTTCCCAACCAAAAAGCTAACGACTTGCGCAGCGCGCAAGTTCCATCTTCATCCATTGGCAGAGGCGTTTTTAGGAAGGCTCAGTCGCCGGCGACGTTTTTGATTGCCGACACGCTTGCCACAGCCGTGCCGCCGTCACCGGCATGTCGAGATTGATGCCGCCACCTCCCGGAATGGCGTCCGCGACCGCATTCATGATCGCGGCGAGCGAGGCCGTTGTGCCGCCCTCGCCTACGCCCTTGACGCCCAGCACGTTGGTGGTGGCGCGAACGTTGAGAAGCTCGTCGCGCAGCACGAGCGGCATGTCGTCGGCACGCGGCATGGCATAGTCCTGAAACGACCCGGTCACGAGTTGACCGCTGTCGTCGTCATAAAATAGTTGCTCCATCAGCGCCTGGCCCAGACCTTGCGCCAGCGAGCCGTGCAACTGGCCCTCGACGATCCGCTGGTCGAGCGTAACGCCGCAATCGTCGACCGCGGCGTAATTGACAATCTGCATCCGCCCGGTGTCAGGATCGATCTCCACTTCGGCGACATGAACGCCGTTGGGGAAAGTCAGCGGCGTGTCGGTTGTGACTTTGGTATCCAAATCCTCATCGAGCATCCCGCGGCGTTTCATCTCGGCGGCTTGCGCGGCAGTATCAAACAACGACAGCCGGCGATCGGTGCCGACCACTTCGAAGTTGCCGTCGGTATAAGCAATGTCGCCTTCGGAAGCTTCGAGCGCCATGGCCGCGACGCGCTTGCCCTTCTCCAGCATGACCTCGATGCCTTTGACGATCGACGCGCCGGCGGTCATGGCCGAACGCGAGCCGACCGAGGCGTAACCGGCAATCTCCAGCGCCGAGTCGCCGTGCCGGTGCGTGAGCTTGTCGCGCGCAACGCCGAGCCGCTCGGCGACAAGCGGGAGAAATACGGTGGCGTGCCCCTGACCGGTCGACTGGACGTTGAGGTTGACCGCGAGCGTGCCGTCTCCGGGAAAGGTGAGCAGCGCGCCTTCGGTCGGCGTGCCGCCGGCATGTTCGAGCATGCAGGAGATGCCGATGCCGCGATAACGGCCGCGCGATTTGGCGGCGCGGCGGCGGGCTTTGAAACCTTTGTAGTCGGCCAATTGCAGTGCGCGCTCCAGCATCGGCGCAAAGTCGCCGCTGTCATACGTCGTGCCGATGGCGGTTTTGTACGGCATCGCCGCTGGGGCAATGAGATTGCGGCGGCGCAATTTTACCGGGTCGATTCCGGTGACCCGCGCGGCCTCCTCGACCAAACGTTCGAGCACGTAGTTCGCCTCAGGACGCCCCGCGCCGCGATAAGGTGCAGTGAGCACCGTATTGGTGAACGCGCAGCGCACGCTGAGGTCGATGCGGGGAATGTCGTACATGCCGGGCAGGCAACGCCCGAAACTCAAGCTCGGAATCGCCGCACCCACGGGGCCGATATAAGCGCCGAGATTGCAAATGTTGCGAATGCGCAAAGCCAAAAACCGTCCCTTGTCGTCAAGCGCAAGCTCGGCTTCGGAATAAATATCGCGCGCCTGATTGTCGCTGAGGAAAGCCTCGGAGCGCCCGGACATCCAGTGGACCGGACGGCCGAGCTTTTTAGCGCCGATCAAGAGCGCGATGTATTCCGGATACGGGCCCGTTTTCAGCCCGAAGGCGCCGCCGACATCGTCGGTCAACACTTGCAGCCGCGCCGGCGGAATTTTCATGATGGCGGCAAGGTTGTCGCGCATGATGCGGGCGCCCTGCGAGCACACGCGCAAAATGTAGGAGTCGCCCTCGGCGACGTATTGCGCCGTACCGCCGCGCGGCTCCATGGAGGCCATCGCCATGCGCTGGTTCATCAACGCGACGCGGGCCACAAATTTTGCCTCGGCGAATATCGAGTCGACCTCGCTTGCATTAGCCTCCGGGTCGGCGGCAAATCCGGGCCAGTCGATGGCGAGGTTGCCAGGGGCCTCCGGCCACACTCGCGGTGCGCCGGGCGCGAGCGCTGCGCGCGCATCCATGACCGGCGTAAGCGGCTCATAATCGATGGCCACGAGCTCGGCGGCATCCTGCGCGGCGGCCGCGGTCTCCGCGACGACCAACGCCACGGCCTCGCCGATATGGGTCACCCGCTCGGCGGCGAGCGCCGGGCGGTATGGCATAATCAACGGCTTGCCGCCGCGGCCGGGAAGCGGAGGATGGCTGCTGATGCTGCCGATATCACCGGTGTCCTTGCCGGTGAGAATCCCGACAATGCCGGGGCTTTGCGCCGCGGCTTCCGTATCTATTCCAGCGATGCGGGCAAACGCGTGCGGCGAGCGCACGAAACAGGCATAGGCCTGATCGGGCAGCGAAACGTCGGCCATGAAGCGGCCGTGGCCGCGAACGAGCGCGTCGTCTTCGAGGCGCGGTTCGCTGCCGGCGCGTCCATTCGTTTTTGCATCCATGATTTGTTCGTAAACGCTCTACTTTGCGGTGGCCGCGCCCCTTATAAACGAAATTGCCGGGTGCTGAAGGAACCCTGTCCCGCCGGTGTTCCTGGCCGTTTCGCGTCAGCAGGCGTTCACTAGCTGAAGAAGCGGCAGAGATAGGAAGCTGATGCTCCGGCCGGGCACGTTCGCGTTGACCCTGTTGTTGGCGGCGCTGACGGCGCTCGGTCCGCTCTCCATCGATATGTATCTGCCGTCATTGCCCGAGATCGGCCGCGCGCTCGCGGCGCCGACCGCCAGCGTGCAGTTGACCATCTCGAGCTATCTTATCGGCTTTGCCGCCGGGCAAATCATTTACGGGCCGGTGTCGGACCGGTACGGGCGCCGACCCGTGCTGTTCGGCGCGCTCGCGGTCTACGTCGTCGGCGTCGGCATCTGCGCCGCCACGCCGTCAATCGATCCGCTGATCGTCGCGCGCTTCTTGCAGGGCATTGGCGGATCGGGCGCCATCGTGCTCGCGCGCGCCATTGTGCGCGATCTCTATTCAGGCGTACGGGCGGCGCGCGAACTCTCGCTGATGGGGTCGATCAGCGCGTTCGCCCCGATTGTGGCGCCGATGATCGGCGGCTTGTTGCAGACGCAATTTGGCTGGCGCGCGAACTTCGTCCTCATGGCGGCGGCTGCCGTCATCGCCTTAGCCATGGCGATCCGGTTACTGCCGGAAACATTGCGGCAACGCAGCGCCGAGCCGTTTTCGCTCGTATGGTTAGGCAAAGGTTACCTTTCGCTGCTTCGGCATCGCAGCTTTGTCGCCTATCTCGCCATTTTGACCATCAGCTATGCCGGTCTGTTCGCCTGGATCTCCGGAGCCGCCGTGGTGCTTGAAGGAATCTACGGCATGTCGGCGGTGACATTCGGCTTTACCTTCGCGCTCGGCGCGGCCGGTTATATGACGGGAGCGGCAGGCGCCGCGCGGCTGGTCCAGCGGCTCGGCCTCGACCGTATGATGGGCCTCGGCGTCTCCCTCCTCGCCGCGGGCGGCTCAGCATTTGCCGCCATCGTCGCCGCCCAAATCCCCAATGGTCTCTGGCTCATTGTGGCGATGGCGATTTACCTCGCCGGACTCGGGCTGGCGATGCCCCAGGCGATGGCCGGTGCGCTGACGCCATTTCCCGAACGCGCCGGCATGGCGGCTTCGCTCCTCGGCCTGGTCCAGCAGGCCACTGCGGCCGCCGCCGCGGCTGCCATCGGCACGTATCTCGGACAATCCGCGTGGCCGGTGGCCGGCGTCGTTTTTGCCGCGGGATGGCTCACTTTCCTGGTTTGGGCATTCACGCGCCGTTTGCGCGCGCGGGAAGCCGCGAGCAATTCTTAAGCACAGCTTGCCGCAATTCCGTCGTTGCCTGAAGCGGCATGTTTGTTAGGATGCCGGAAGGGGGTGGCCATTATGCTCGACGAGTCGCGCCCAAGTTTCCCCAATGCTCGCGGCTTGAGCTAAGGCTTTTAAAGAGCAAGGCAAATGACGTCGGGCAGTCCGCTAAGCCGCCGCGCTTTTCTGGCCGGCGTAAGTGCCGCGGGTGGCGCCCTCACGCTTGCTTTAGCGATTCCGTTTAGATCGGCGCCCGCGGCCGCCGATGCGCCGGAAATCACCGCCTGGCTCACCATTCAACCGGACAATTCGGTGGTCATCCGCGTCGCCCATGCCGAGATGGGGCAAGGCGCTACCACTGGTCTCGCCATGCTGGTGGCGGAAGAGCTCGAATGCGACTGGGCGAAAGTCCGCACCGAATTCGTCTCCGCCAGCGAGAACTTCCGCCGCCATCGGGTTTACGGCGACATGACTACGGGCGCCAGCCGGTCGATCGGATCGTCGCAGCTTTATCTGCGGCAAGCGGGCGCCACGGCGCGCGAAATGCTGATCGGCGCCGCCGCGGCGCGGTGGAGCGTGCCGGCGTCCGAATGCGTCGCGCGCATGAGCACGATCACCCATAACCCGAGCGGCCGCACCACAACCTTCGCCGCCGTCGCTGTCGACGCCGCCAAGATCGAAATCGAAGACCCGCCTTTGAAAGATCCGAAGCATTGGAAGCTGTTGGGTACGCCGCGCCGGCGTTTAGATGTGCTCGACAAGGTGACGGCGCGGCCGGTTTACGCGATCGATGTCCGCCTGCCCGGCATGCTGTACGCCGCCATCAGGCAATGCCCGGTATTCGGCGGCACGGTGAAATCCGTCGACGAAAACGCGATCACCGGCATGAACGGGGTGCGCCGCGTCGTGCGCATGGCCGATTCGGTTGCGGTAATCGCCGATTCCTGGTGGCGGGCGAAGCGCGCGCTAGATGTCCTGCCGATCGTTTGGGACCAGCAAGGAAACGACAGCGTATCGAGCAACAGCATCGCCGAATTGGTGCGAGACGCGCTCGACGAGGAGGATGCTCAGATCGGTCAGTCCGACGGCGACGTGAGCGGCGGCCTGTCGCGCGCGGTGCGGCACGTCGAGGCCGAGTACACCGTACCCTATCTCGCGCACGCCACAATGGAGCCGCAGAACTGCACTGCCCACGTGCGGGACGGGCGGGTGGAAGTTTGGGCGCCAACCCAAGGCTCACCGACTGCGCTCGTCACCGCCGCCGTCGCCGCCGGCGTCGCCAACGATCAAGTCACCGTTCACACCATGATGCTCGGCGGCGGCTTTGGCCGCCGCGGCGCCATCCAGGAATATGTCCGCCAGGCGGTGCTCATCGCCAAGGAAGTCGACGCGCCGGTCAAGCTGGTATGGACGCGCGAAGAAGACATGCGCCACGATTTTTACCGGCCGTTCGGAATGGCGCGGCTTGTTGCCGGTCTCGACGCCGAAGGCATGCCGACCGCGTTAAAAATACGCCTCGCCGGCCCGTCCTTCGTCGCCACCTTCGTGTCGGCGTTCGGCACCAACATCATCGACCGGACCTTTCTCAGCGGCCTGATCGAGCAGGAAATGGCGTACGACCTGCCGAACTATCACGTCGACTACGTCATCCGTCAGACCCCGGTGCCGGTCGGGGTGTGGCGCGCGATCAATTACACCGAGAACACTTTTTACAAGGAATGCTTCATCGACGAGTTGGCGCATGAAGCCGGAATGGACCCTTACCTCTATCGGCGGCGGCTGTTGCGCAACAGCCCGAAGAACCTCGCGGTGCTCGATGCCGCGGCGAAGAAAGCCGATTGGTTCAGGCCGCCGCCAAAGGGCGTGTCGCGCGGCATTGCCGTGACCGAGGCCTGCGGCAGCTATTGCGCGCACGTGGTCGAGGTCTCGGTCGAGCGCGGCCACATTCGCGTCCGTCGCGTCGTCTCAGCGCTCGACCCCGGCTATGTGGTCAATCCGATGTCGATCGAAATGCAGACTCAAGGCGCGATTGTATACGCGCTGACCGCGGCGCTCTATGGGGAAATCACCATCAAGGACGGCGCCGCGGTGGAAGGAAATTTCGACGAGCACGAGATGCTGCGCATGGCCGACGCGCCCAAGGTCGAGACCGTCGTCGTGCCGAGCGGCGATTTCTGGGGCGGCGTCGGCGAGCCGCCGGTGCCGCCGCTGGCGCCGGCATTATGCAACGCGGTATTCGCCGCGACCGGCAAGCGCATCCGTAGCCTGCCGCTCAAAAATCACGACTTAACCAGCGCGATCTAGGGCCCGCTCAATAGGAATGGCGCCGGGACGCCTGCTTATAAGGCGTGTCCGCTTTTCAGAAACAAATTTTTAGGAACAAACAAGAAGCAGGCGCCGCCGCGCAAGATTTTGACCCCGCCAATACCGGCAGCGGACGTTGTGCTTAATTCTGGATCGTCGCGGTTCAGTGGCTGGCGGCCATAGCCGGCTTCCAGGCCCAAATTTCGCCGATGCTCGCTCCGAAGGGTCGACCAAGCTTTTCGAAAAGCGACTGATGCACCTCGACCTCGAAGCCCTGACCTTCGAGGATCGACACCAGCTCGGCTGCTCTGCGATCGCGCCCGAATTCATGATACTCGATCACAGCGCGCTCGATCCGAGACCAACAGACGCCCCTGATGTTTCGAAGAATGTCAAATTCGCTGCCCTCACAATCGAGCTTTAAATAATTCACCACCTGGATCCCGTGGCTGTCCATGATGCGCTCGAGCGACATCAGCGGCGTGACAATGCGCTGGGCAGGCTCCGGGGCGACGTGTCGATTGGTCAATCCTGCAACAATCCATCGGATCAATCGCCCGAGAATGCTTTGCTTGTAGAACCACGGCGCGGACAGCTCGGCGTTGTAGGCGATCATTTCCCAGCCGGGATGGTAGATCAATTGCATCGTTCCACCATCGCGCCCGGCGGCCGCCTGTACGGCCCTGACGTTGTTGAGACCGTTTCGTTCGATGTTTAATTTCAGGCATCCGAGCGACACCGGGTTTGGTTCCACGCTTACGATGGAGCCTTGTGGAACCTGAGGCGCCGCCCAAAGAACGAACACGCCGATATTCCCGCCAATGTCGACGACGGTGTCGCTGGGCCGCAGCTCAAAGCCGACACGGGCGTAGCGGCCACGCTTAAAGATTTCCCACCTCAAGTATTTGGCGAGCGGTCGCATCGATTCAGAGGTCAGATGGCACACCGTCCCATTAGGAAGTCCAACGTTTAATTCGACCACGACTAATCCTATGCTGTGTCAAATAGACCGCGCCGTATCGTCGGCTTTATCCCGGTTCCTCGCACGACCACCGATCCAATGTCCGGCGGGCCGGCCACGAGAGGGGCGGGCTACCAACTGGTGCAACTCACGAAATTTGAGCTGGTCATCAAAATCTCAACATGACCGAGGCAGTCCTGTTCCAATCAGATTGCTGTTACTCACTGAAGATGTGACGAAGTGGGACCGCCACTTCCGCAATATTCCGAAATTCTATCCGCCGTCCGCCCTTAGCTAATTGGCTGTCGCGAAGCGCTGCTTCCTCTGCTTTCTCGACCAAGTCAAGCATCAACGTTCCCGGCTGATGATGTTCGATGCCGATTGTCGACGGAAGTTTGATTTTTTTAAGAACCGATCCGTCTGCATTGGCCTACTCCCTGCCTTCGCTAATCGGAACACTTTGTGCTAATCCTGTGAAATCGTCCATCTGGGCTAACCTGATCGGAACATTACGAATGACATCACTTGCCGATCTACTCGACCCAGATCAATGGATCGTGTCGGGCAAGAGCCTGTTGGATTTTCCCTGGCCGGACGGCAACGACGAACAAGAGGCCATGAAGCTCATTCTTTCCACGCGTCCCTTACTAAAGGGCCATGTCGAGCGATGGTCGAAGCGGGTGATGGAGGCGCTCGGTCGGCGCGGCGGTGAAAAGGTCGGTGACGTTTTTGTAGAAGAATATCTCCGCGAACTGTGGGAGCGAAGCCGAGCTCCGTCCTGAATAACGTCAGCTAGCGCCACGCAGCGAGCCGACGACGGTCGCGCCTATCTATCGCGCGCCAACAAATCGCAAGGATCGCATCAGCACGATAGCGGTAAACGTCGTCACGCGCCTGCGCAGGACTGAGCAGTGGATTGATCTGGAAGAAGGCACTGCTACGACGCCGCATAGATTGATCTAACAGTATTGAGCAGCGGTCAGAGGCTACTTGCGCAGCGGCGTTCGATTACCAATATCCTCGCCTGCGGCCAAAGTATCCGCCGCCACCCCCAAAAAGCAGCACTAGGACAACGATAATCAGGATCAATTCCATCGGAGGTTTCCTTTAAACTGTGCTGGCATTATTGCCGCGCACCAAGCACTTCAATCCACCGATCGCGTTCGCATTTTGCCGAACAGGCTTCTTGATCTCGCCATCGGTTTTCAGAATCTTGTCGTGTAGATCTTCCGGCGGCACTTCCCGTCACGAAAGGCCGGTCAGTGGTCCGCCGGTCATTATCAATAGCCGCCCAACGCGCCGTTTATCAAACCGCCGACAAAGGGAATGCCATAACCCGGGCAGCCGTTGTAACCGTCGCAAGTGTCATAGACCGGTCCATTGCCGTAATAGCCACCGCCGTATTGGCCGCCAGGACCGCCACGACCGCCACGAGCATATCCGGGATGCCCGCCCATCGCGTGCCCGCCCATCGCGTGTCCGCTCATTGCATGTCCGCCACCGTGACCGCCTGCGGGATGGCCGGCGGCGAAGGCACTAGTTGCGAAAGGCACACAACCGAGCGCCACCGCGGTAGTGAGAGCGATGATTGTTTTATGAGACACGAAACTCTCCTTTTAAGGGCTCAAACCAAAAATTCGTTCTGAGTGCATAAAGAACGCCGGATAGCCACTAATAGTTGCGGGCGCTGTGGACACGTTAGCGTGTTAGAGGATGATGCGTTTCACCGATTGAACGCGAGTGA
>Ga0302325_10013639_pt1 | contig 17323 bp, 14 predicted proteins | sample Palsa_T0_2_FD_201948 | JGI IMG/M metagenome (GOLD analysis project Ga0302325, IMG submission 201948) | Peat permafrost microbial communities from Stordalen Mire near Abisko, Sweden - Palsa_T0_2 | ecosystem: Environmental > Terrestrial > Soil > Palsa > Peat permafrost | place: Sweden: Abisko... | reverse complement strand
TCGTGAGAGCTCGACTTCGGCGCAGCTCAGAAGGCTGAGGTCGTCTGGCCAGAAGACGTGTCCGGGTAACGCGCACAGCGGCGCCAGTATTTCAGAAATAACCGCCGGAGTCCCAAAGGCATTTGAGCAGCCGGGCCCGCTCAGGATCCGTAAAACTGCGTTTTGAGTAAAGGGACAGGTCGCCCATTCTTTGCGGCCGACGGACCCGAACCAACGATGCGCCGGTTCATGGTGGATATGGCGGTCATCGATCAGGGCTATGAGGACATTCACGTCCAGCAGGAACCTCATGGCCATTCATCGCGCAGGCGGTTCACAAGTTCCATGGTCACCGGTTTTCCATCCGCACGCCTCGGGAGGAGGGGAACCCCATTGCGTGTTTTGAAGCGACGGGGAACCGGATCGAGTCCCTTCCTGGCAAGTGACGAAATTACCTCGCCGACAGTCTTTCCCTCGCTCTGAGCAAGCCCTTTTGCCGCTGCCAAAATGTCGTCATCGATCGCCAGGGTAGTCCGCATGGCATCAATCATCGCGCATCAGTCATCAGATGTCAAAGGTCGAGAGGCGAAACTTGCCTACTTGCCCCACCGCGAGCGCAGCCAGAAGATCAGCGACAGGACCACGCTGATCAGGATTGACGTTCCCAGCGGGAAGTAGACCGTCGTGTGCTTGTCGCGCCAAGTGAGGTCGCCTGGGAGGCGGCCGAGGGGCTGGCCGGTCTTGCCCAAGAGGAGAACTACAACGCCGCAGACGACGAGCAGGACGCCGATGGCGACGAGGAGGCGGCCGAGATCGCTCATGGTCTGAGTTTAATGCTGCTCTTCGTCACTCGATTGACACCGGGGTACAGGCGTTCTGGTAGGCTTGGTGCGCGGCTAAGGGCCGCTCAAGAGGGGAGAGCATATGCAAGGACGCCGGTGGATGGTTTTAGCATTGTGTACGGCGCTGGCGGGGCCAGCGATTCTCAACGGACAAGCAGGGACGGCAGCAGCCGCGCCGAGTGGGCCGCTCGCGCCGAGCGATTCGCTGAACGGGCTGATGAGCCTGCTGCAGGGTGAAGTGGTGAGCGCAGCCGAGGCGATGCCGGCGGATAAGTACGATTTCGCGCCAGCGACGACGATGGGTGAGTTCAAAGGGGTGCGGAATTTTGGTTCGCAGGTGAAACATCTGGCTGAAGCGAACTATGAGTTTTTCCAGGGCTGGACGGTGCCGGGCGCGACCGCGGTGGATCCAAAGACCATTGAGGCTCTGAAGACGAAGGACGACATCGTGAAGGCGCTCAAGGATTCCTATACCTATGCGCATGCGGCTATCGCGACGATCACGCCGGATAACGCTTTTCTGGCGATCCCCGGATTCCCGAAGGCGACGTCAACCCGGGTTTCGATGGCTTCGTTCTGCATTGCGCACTCGATGGATCATTACGGGCAGTTGGTCGAGTACCTGCGCATGAACGGGATTGTTCCGCCAGCTAGCCGGCAGCAGGGATCGATGTAAAGACAGGGTGCAGGGTGCAGGGTGCAGGGCACAGGGTACAGGGCACAGAAATGCGAGGTCCCAACCTTCGCCGCCGAGACTGGCGGAATGGTTGGGGCCTCCCGCGTTTTAGGGACGACGGATTTGAGAGAATGATCCGGGATGGCTCTTGGACGCAGTGTGGAGGTTGAGCAGGAGAGGCGGCGGCATCCGGTCCTGCGGGTGCTGCTGATCCTGCTGTTTCTGTTGTTGCTCGTTTTGGCCGTCGCCGTGGTCACCGGAGGCGTCTGGCTGAAGCACAAGATGCAATCCTCGCTGCCGGAACTGGATGGCAGCTTGCTCACGCCTGGGCTGAGCGCGCCGGTGACGGTGCGGTGGGATCAGCATGGCGTTCCCCACATTGAGGCGGCGAACCTGGACGATCTGCTTTTTGCTCAGGGATACGTGACGGCGCAGGACCGGCTGTGGCAGATGGATATGGCGCGGCGTATGGCGGCGGGCGAGGCGGCGGAGATTCTGGGATCGAAGCTGGTGGAGCACGACCGCATGCAGCGGGTGCTGGCGATGCGAGTGACGGCCGAGCGGCTGACGTCGAGTCTGGATGCGCAACAGCGGCGGCTGTTCGATGACTATGCCGGAGGTGTGAATGCGTACATTGGGTCGCACGCGGATCGCCCGCCGGCGGAGTTCCGTTTGCTGCATTATCAGCCGAAGCCGTGGCAGCCGGTGGATTCGATGCTGGTGGTGATGAGCATGGTGCAGATGCTGGATGAACACTGGCAGGACAAACTGGAGCGGGAACGGGTGACGACGCGATTGGGGCCGACGTTGGCTGCGGCGTTGTATCCAACGGGATCGTGGCGGGACCGGCCGCCGGTGACGACGGAGCCTCCGCTGACGGAGCCGCAACAGAATATTCCGGATATCCCGTTGGATGAGAGCCAGGATGGGGCGCTCAACGACGATTTGTTGCACTTGCGGCAGGTGATGGGCCGGGCGGATTGCCTGGGATGCGCGGCGGGGTCGAACCAGTGGGTGGTGGCGGGCTCGCGGACGGCAAGCGGGCGGGCGATGCTGTCGAATGACATGCATCTTGATCAGGAGATTCCGAACATCTGGTATGAGAGCGATCTGAAAGCGCCGGGACTGCATGCGGCAGGTGTGACGGTGCCGGGCCTGCCGCTGATAGTCGCCGGGCACAACGATCATGTGGCATGGGGATTCACGGCTCTCTACGGCGATACGCAGGACATTTATGTGGAGAGGGTGAACGGGCAGGATCAGTATCAGGGTGCGGACGGTACGTGGCGTCCAATGGAGCACGAGCAGGAGACGATCCATGTTCGCGGCGGGCATGATGTGACGATGGATGTGCAGCGCACAGCGCACGGCGTAGTGATCACGCCGCTGATTTCTGGCGAGAAGCGAACGCTGACTTTGAAATGGTCGGTCTACGATCCGAAGGCGAGCGGTTATCCGCTTCTGGCGATGAACACGGCGTCGAACTGGACGGAGTTTCGGGCTGCCCTAAATACGTGGTGGGCTCCTACACAGAACGTCGTCTATGCCGACGATCAGGGACACATTGGATACCAGGCAGTCGGAGATATTCCCTATCGGCCTGGCGGATTGGCCGGGGTGCCTATTGCGGACGAGCAACATGATTGGCAGGGATTCATTGGATTCGACCAGCTGCCGTCGGCGTTTGATCCGCCAGGCGGGATATTGGCGACGGCGAATGCGCGGGTGACACCGAACCCGAATTCTCCTACGACGGCGGTTGCGGGCTCACCGGTTGCGGGGCCTTCGGGAGCGTCGGCTCCGGCAACGACTTCAGCAGGCCCCGCAGTTGCGGCGCCGCCGGAACTGACGCTGGAGTGGGGCGATCCGTATCGCAACGAGCGCATTTGGAAATGGCTGGAGCCGAAGGAAAAGCTTACGCAACAGCAGATGCTGACGCTGCAGACGGATGTGTATTCGGAACTGGACCAGGAGATTGCCCAGCGGCTGGCGTATGGGATCGATCACGCAAAGAATGCGGATGCACAGATGCGGCAGGCAGCCGATCTGATGCGGTCGTGGGATGGCGCGGTGACAATCGATTCGGCGCCGGCGGCGATTGTGGCATCGGCGAAGGCGGCGTTTTATCCGATGCTGCTGAAGCCGAAGCTGGGCGATGATTGGCGTTTGTACCATTGGGCCGAGAGCCTGTTTGCGGGCGAGCAGATTCTGATGAATGAGCCGGCTGCGTGGCTGCCACCGCAGTATGCAAGCTGGGACGACTTTCTGGCGGACATGGTGCGGCAGGGGTTGGCGCAGGGAGGCGCGCCGAGCGATCTGCGGCAGTGGCGCTATGGGTATGCGCATCCGGTGGATGTGGAGCATCCGCTATTCGGCTTGCTGCCGTGGTTCAAGAAATGGACAGGAACTGGCGTGCTGCCGCAGTCCGGCGATACCTCGACGGTGAAGCAAGTGGGCCGAAGCTTTGGGCCTTCGCAGCGATTCACCATTGACTGGTCGAATGTGGACGGGGCGACCGAGGACATCACGATGGGCGAGTCGGGCGATCCGCTGAGCGCGTACTACCGGGACCAGTGGACTTACTGGTACGGCGGCACAACCTTCGCGCTGCCGTTTTCCGATCAGGCGATCGCGGCGGCGACGGCGCACACGTTGCGGTTGGAGCCCTGAAGTCACCGTGAAGTTTTGGTTTCAGTTTCCGGCGACTGCGTCCAGTGATGCGACTCGAGCGCAGCGACGACGGTCGTTGTTGCTGGCTGTGGTGGGAATTGCGGTGATGCCTCTTGCGTGGCGCGGAATCTCGTGCGGGCAGGACTTTGATTTTCATCTGCAAAACTGGATGGAGGTCGTTGCTCACTGGCGCCACGGTGTTTTTTACCCGCACTGGGCTGCGTCGGCGAATTATTTGGCTGGCGAACCTCGGTTTGTTTTTTATCCTCCGCTGAGCTGGATGCTGGGTGGGTTGCTTGGCGCGGTATTGCCGTGGACTTGGACTCCGGTGGCGTTCACGCTTGTCGCGCTGCTGGGAGGGGCGTTCAGCTTTCGGGCGATGGCTCGCGAATGGATGCAACTGGACAGCGCGACGATTGCCGCGTGCCTGTACGTCCTTAATCCCTACCTGCTGTTTGTGGTTTATGAGCGCGGGGCTGCGGCGGAATTGCTGGCTGCCACATGGATGCCGCTGCTGGTGCTGTACGGGCTGCGCGAGAAGCGGTCGTTCGCTCTGCTGGCTCTGACGGTGGCGGCGATCTGGCTGACGAATGCGCCCGCTGCGGTGATGGGTTGCTACATGCTGGCTGTACTAGTTGCGGTCGCGGCTGGACAGCAGAAGAACTGGGAGTTGGTGGTGCGCAGTGCGTGCGGAGTTGCGCTGGGGTTGGGACTGGCGGGATTCTGGCTGATTCCGGCGATCTATGAGCAGCGTTGGGTCGAGATTGGACGCGCGGTTGGCCCACTGATGCGCGTGGAGGACAGCTTTCTGTTTGGCTATGTGAAGCTGGCCGGGGTTTCCGCGGATGAGCGGTTCGACACGATTTATCACAACCAGGTGCTGCACGCTGTTTCGTGGATCGTTGTGGCACTGATGGTGGGGGTGGCGGTTGCGGCCTGGTTCGGGCGCAGGAGGCGAGGCGCAGTTTGGACGCCGCTGGTCGTAGTGGGAGCTGGCGTTTGTGCGCTGCAGTTGCGATGGAGCGACCTGGTTTGGCGGCTTGCCCCGGAGCTGAAGTATTTGCAGTTTCCCTGGCGGTGGATGATGGTGCTGGGGCTGGTCTTCGCGGCACTGGTTGGGATCGCGATTCGGCAGGAGCAGACGACGAGGCGGGCGGTCGCTGCACGGGGACTCGTCCTGTTACTGGTATCGGGCGGGATGGCGGTGTTGGCGTCGATCCTGTTTTGGCAGCCATGCGATGAAGAGGACAATGTCAGCGCGCAGATCGCGACGTTTCACGCGACGGGATTTGAGGGAACCGACGAATACACTCCGCAGGGCGCGGACAACGGCGAAATCCAGCAGGGCTTGCCGGCGGTGCGGCTGCTAAAAACTCCGGACGCGGAAGAGGCTTCTGACGGGGGCGATCCGCCGTGGACAGCAGACGGCGCTCAGGAGGTTCCGGGCAATGTGAAGATCGAACGCTGGGATGCTGAGCGCATGACCGCGTCGGTCTCTGCCACTGGTCCCGGTTACGCCGTGCTGCGGCTCATGGATTATCCGGCGTGGAGGGTCACGCTGAACGAATCGCAAACGGAGGAGAGGCCGCACCGTATCGATGGTCTCATAGTGATTCCTGTACGCCCCGGTGCGAATCGAGTCGATGTGCGGTGGCGTGTTACGCGGGATCAATGGGTTGGGTACGGAGTCTCGCTGGCCGCGCTGGCGATTACGCTGACTTTTGGCTGGAAGGGAAGGCGAAGGCCGGATGGCGCGAGCTTCAGATAACATGATCGAGATGCAGGTGGACGTACAAGAGATTTTGCGGGAGGGCGCTGAACGGACCGATCACGCGCTGGAGCGGCTGTTGCCTCCGATGACACAGGTCCCCGTGTCGATCCACGGCGCGATGCGGCACAGCGTTTTTGCGGGCGGGAAGCGGTTGCGGCCCATGCTGGCGATGGAGGCTGCGCGCACCATGCATGGGGTGCATGGGAATGGAGCACATGGGAACGCGGTGTATGGCGGATCAGGATTGCCCGAAGGAATCGAGGACCTGGGCGCGGCGATCGAGATGCTGCACACCTATTCGCTGATCCACGATGACCTGCCGGCGCTCGACAATGACGATCTGCGGCGGGGAAAGCCGACGTGCCATGTGGCGTATGGGGAGGCAATTGCGATTCTTGCCGGTGACGCGCTGCAGACGCTGGCGTATCAAACGCTGGCTGGGCTGAAATGTTCATCGGAGCGGGCGATCCGGATCGTTGGCTTAATCGCCGAGGCAACGGGCACGGTGGAGGGGATGATTGGCGGCCAGGTGCTGGACTTGGAGGGGGAACACGCAAAGCCCACTGCGGAAAGTGTGTTGGCGATTCATCGCGCGAAGACGGGCGCGCTGATCCGCGTGAGCATTGTGACGGGTGGGATCTACGCGGGTGCTGATGCGGGCGACGTGCGGCGGTTGACGGAGTTCGGCACGAAGGCAGGGTTGGCGTTCCAGATTGTGGACGATGTGCTCGACATGACGCAGGACTCCGAGCATCTTGGAAAGACTGCGGGTAAAGACGTGGCGAGCGACAAGGCGACGTGGCCGGCGGTGTTTGGGATTGAGGCGTCGCGCAGGGATGCGAACCGGTTGATCAGCGAAGCGTTCGCTTCCTTGGAGCCGTACGGAGACGCGGCGGAGGGACTGAAGGCGGTCGCGCGATACCTGGTCGAGCGGACGCACTAACAACAGGCAATAGGGAACAGGCAATAGTCGCCTGGGTCGGCGCGAAGCGGCTAGATGCCGACGCCGTATTCGGCACCCAACTCCTCGCCCGCATGGGAGAAAAAGTCCGACGGCGTGCGGCGCTTGAACTTGTAGCGGAGGCGTATTTCACGACCGACGTAGAGGCCGAGAGCGGTGATGGCGAGAGCGGCCGAGGTCCAGCCGATTGCGCGCAACGCGACCGAGGACGACTCGGGAAGCAAGGCTTCAACGAGGTTAGAGGTGCCGTTTCTTTTTTGACTGAACATGCGCTTTCCCCAAGGCGCCATGGGTCCATGATAGCGCAGGTCGCACCCGGACCCATGGATGTCTGCGTTTATATATCGGCCGAAATGCGCCATCCATACGTCATTTGAGTGACTCAATACAACGAAGGAGAGTTACCTTCCGTTCGGGCGGTAAGAAGCTTGCTTCGATGGAGTTGGATGCCAGCTCACGGAGGTGCTCATCCGTAAAAGCGAAGTTTTTCCGGGCGCCTGCGTATTCGTCGGCGATGCCGCTGTGGAAAAGCGCGGGATCGTCGGAGTTGAGCGTGACCATCAGGCCGGAATCGAAGTAGCGGCGAAGGGGGTGATCTTCGACGCGCAAGCAGCAGCCGGTGCGGAGGTTGGAGGTGACGCAGATCTCCAGGGGAATCTGGCGCTCGGCGAGGAGATCCATCAGTTCGGGATCGTGGATTGCGGAGAGCGCATGGCCGAGGCGCTCGGCGCCGATGTTGATTGCGCCCCAGATGTTTTCGGGGCCAGTGGTTTCGCCCGCATGGGCGGTGAGGCGGAGTCCGGCGTCGCGCGCTTCGGCGTAGAGTTCGCGGAAAGGCTCGGCGCCGGTGCGGCGTTCGTCGCCGCCGATTCCGATTCCGATGATGGTTGGAAATTGTGGCCGAAGTTCCGCGGCTTTGCGAAAAACCCTGGCGGCTTCTTCTGTGCCGAAGTGGCGGACGGCATCGAAGATCCAGTAGACGGAGATCCCGAGTTCGGATTCGGCACGGGTGCGGGCGCGCTCCATGCCTGAGAAGAGCGGCTCGAAGTCGCAGCGGCGCCAGTAGTAGACGACGCCGACGGATACGTAAACTTCGGCATGGACGACACCCTGCGAGGCAAGGTGCTCGAGCATGCGCCAGGTAATGAGCTCGTAGTCGTCGGGGGTGCGCAGGTGTTCGCTCACCGCCTTGAACGCCATGAGGAAGCCGGTGATGTCGGTGTAATGATACAAAGCAGACGCCTGGGAAAGATTGAGTGGCGAGCCGTCGTGCCGCTCGCTCAGTTCGATCAGCGTCTCAGGGGTGACCGTGCCCTCGAGATGCAGATGTAGTTCGGCTTTGGGCAGGCGACGAATGAATGAGGAAGATTCCATGCGGCAACTGTTCAGGGTACAGGAAGATGCGGGCGCGGACGGGGCAGACGTGAGCGACGCGAAGGGCCTTGCAGGGTGACGAATACGGTAATCGTCCGGATGCTCCGCCTTTTGTGGGATTGCCTAATGGCCTGAAAGTGGCTGGAATCAAACCTACAATCCTTCTTATGGGATTGAGGCAGGAACAATTGGACTTTCGCCAAAATCTGCTGGAGTGGTTCGACGCAAATGCGCGCGACCTGCCGTGGAGACACACACGCGACCCGTATGCGATTTGGGTCTCCGAGACCATGCTGCAGCAGACGCGCGTGGTTGTGGTGATCGACTACTATGCGCGCTTCATGGCGCGCTTCCCAACGCTTCAGTCTCTGGCTCAGGCCGAGGAATCGGAGGTGCTGGCGCTGTGGAGTGGGCTCGGCTACTACCGCCGTGCGCGTGCGCTCCATGAGTCGGCGAGAGCAGTGATTGCCGAACATGGGGGAGAGATTCCAAAGACGGCGGCGGCGTTAAGCCGGCTGCCGGGAGTGGGCGTTTATACCGCTGCAGCGGTGGCAAGCATCGCTTTTGGCGAACCTGTGGCAGCAGTCGACGGCAATGTCGAGCGGGTGCTCACGCGCTACTTCGGACATGAACCGGTTCCGGGTGTGGCTCGCAGTGGAGAACTGCGGCGCGCCGCGGAACAGTTGGTGGATCCCGAGCGGCCGGGAGATTTCAATCAGGCGATGATGGAACTGGGGGCGACGGTTTGCCTGCCGAAGAGCCCGATGTGCCTGGCTTGTCCTGTCCGCGAAGGCTGCGCTACGCGCGGAGAACATGCTGTGCCGCGCACGAAGAAGATGCTGAGCCGGAAGACCGCTTTAGCTCTGGTGCAGCGACGCCAATGGCCTAAAGCGGAAGTACTGCTGCAGCGCCGTCCTCCGGATTCAACACAGATGCCGAACATGTGGGAGTTGCCTGCGATCAAAGAGGGGCAGGAGAGCGAAGACATGCTCCTGCTGACGGTCCGGCACTCGATCACGAATACGAATTACTACGTGACGGTGTACGGGATTACGATCAGCGAGCAAAAGCTATTGGCCAGAGACACGGCCGAACGCGTTTGGATCCCGGTACTGGACCTGCTGGAGCAGCCGCTGACTGGGCTCACGCGCAAGATTTTGAAGCGGCTCAGAGTAATGCCGGGCTACAGCGGAGGGCGGCCTCTGATGATGAATGAACAGGGCCAGGACGCGCTGGCCGAGTTTGATGCGGTTACTGTTCCACGCTGACGAACGTGATTTGCTCGCGCTTTGTGTCGCGAAAACCTCTCTTCTGCAATGAGACGGTCTGCGTGATTGTTGCGGGCCGTTGTCTTCCTTAGCAAGAAAAGTCCTTCCGGACCTAGCGGAAAATAATGCGGCCAGGATAGGCTCAGGCTTTGGCGGCCAGCGATGGACATCGGCCGTGCCGCGAGGAGTCCCGATGCCCGAAACCGAACCGGCCGTTGAAATCATTCCGCCGCTGACCTCGTTGACCGAGGACGAAGCGATGCTGCGCGATACTGTGCGGCAGTTTGCGCAGCAGGAGATCGCGCCGCACGTGCGCGAGATGGACGAGGCGCAGCATTTCGATGCCGGAATTTTACGGCAGCTCTTCGGACTGGGACTGATGGCGATTGAGGCGCCGCTTGATCTGGGCGGGGCAGGAGCTTCGTTCTTTAGCGCCGTACTTACTGTTGAGGAAATCTCGCGCGTGGACCCTGCGGTCGCGGTGATCGTCGACGTGCAGAACACGCTGGCGGTGAATGCGTTGCTGCGCTGGGGCAGCGTGGAACAGAAACAGCGATGGATTCCGAAGATGGGCGAGAGCACGGTTTGCGCCTATGCGCTAAGCGAGGCGGGGTCGGGGTCGGATGCGTTTTCGCTGACGACGCAGGCGCGCGCCGATGGCGATGGTTTTGTGCTGAATGGGCGAAAGCTTTGGATCTCAAACGCTATGGAGGCGGATCTCTTTCTGGTGTTCGCCACTGTGAATCCAGAGGCAGGCTACCGGGGGATTACGGCTTTCCTGGTGGAGCGCGGAACCGCGGGGTTCGGCGTCGGGCACAAGGAAGACAAGATGGGGATCCGCGCGTCGTCGACCTGCGAGTTGCTTTTCGACGATTGCCGGGTGCCGGCGGAGAATGTGGTGGGCGAGGTTGGCAAGGGTTACAAGATTGCGATTGAAACGCTGAATGAGGGGCGGATTGGCATCGCAGCGCAGATGCTGGGGCTTGCCGAGGGCGCGTGGTCGCTGGCCGTGAAGTACAGCAAAGAGCGAAAGCAGTTTGGCAAGGCCATCGCGGAATTTCAGGCGGTGCAGTTCACGCTTGCGGAATTGGCCACGCAGATTGAGGCGGCGCGCATGCTGGTCTACAACGCGGCGCGGATGAAGTGCGCGGGCTTGCCCTTCGTGAAGGAAGCGGCGATTGCGAAGCTGTTTGCTTCTCGAGTGGCGGAAGAGGTTGCCAGCAAAGCGGTTGAGATTTACGGTGGCTACGGATTCGTGCGGGACTATCCGATGGAGAAGTTTTATCGGGACGCGAAGATCGGGTCGATCTATGAGGGTACGTCGAATATGCAACTGGCGACGATTGGGAAATTGATTCTGCAGTAGGTCGTCGCGTGATATGTTCCGCAAAGGGGGCAGCACAGCTCGATCATGTCGCCCAGTGAATTTCAGGAATTACTCACATTTGAAGAACCGCCGGAGGACCTTTCGGCTCCGCTGAGCGCTTTGTGGTGGGATGCCAGGGGCGACTGGCCGAGGGCGCATGATCTGGTGGATGCGCTGGAGAGCACCGAGGGCATGGCGGTTCACGCGTATCTGCATCGCCGGGAAGGTTCGCTGTCGAATGCAGACTATTGGTATCGACGCGCGGGGCGTATGTATTACCGCGCCGTTCTGAAAGAGGAGTGGCAGGCGTTGGTGGAGGGCTTGCTGCTACAGGGTCCTCCGGCGCCGTGAATTGACTACAGCGTGTAGCGTTCGGCGGCGATGACTTCCTCCGCGACCGCGCGGCCGATGGCGACGGTATTGATGGGATCGTGCTTCGACAGACGGCGGAAGATTGCCATCTGGGTGCGGAGCATGTCGCCTTCAGCGATAGCGCCCAGAACACGCTCGGCAGAATCCTGAATGATGCGGAAAGATCGGGCGGCGCTTAGCTGGGCGAGCTGAATCGCGATGGGGCTGCTGCCGCGGAATTTTTCGGCGCGCAGGATCGCCGACTCCATGACGAGAATCTCGGTGAGGATGTCGGCGAGGGCGCCCATGATCTCCTGCTGGTCTGGCAGGTTGGTGGGATATTTCTGGCTGGCAGCGCCGGAGCAAAAGAGGCCGAGTTTCTTTGCGCTGGCGAGGAGCGCCTTTTCTGCGGCTAGTGGCCCGGTGGCTTCCTTGCGGGGCGAGGGACCCGCCATGACTTCATCCATGACTTTGGCAATGGCGGGAAGCAGCGCGAGCCGCCCCTGCATGGCGCGCTTCAGCATGAAGCCCGTGATGATGAGACGGTTGATTTCGTTGGTGCCCTCGAAGATACGATTGATGCGCGCGTCGCGGTAGTTGCGCTCGGCGGGATACTCTTCGACGTAGCCGTAGCCGCCATAGATTTGCAGGGCTTGATCGACGGCGCGGTCCAACATCTCAGAACACCAGACCTTCACGATGGAGCACTCCACGGCATAGTCCTCGATGCGCTTTTGCATTTCTGTGGATGAGGCGTCCTGCGGAAGCGTGGAGAGTGCCGCGTCGATCGAGCCCACGACGCGGTAGACGAGGGCTTCTCCGGCGAAAATGCCGGCGGCGGTAGCGGCGATTTTCTCCTGGATGAGTCCGAACGAGGTGATTGGTTTGCCGAAGGCAAGACGCTGCTTGCCATAGCGCACGGCACTGCGAAGCGTGTGGCGCGCTCCGCCCAGTGTGGCAGCGCCTAATTTGTAACGGCCGACATTCAGAATATTGAAGGCGATGTGGTGGCCTTTTCCGGCCTGCCCGAGGAGATTGTCGGCGGGAATGGCGCAGTCAGAAAGCACAAGCGGACAGGTGGAGGAGCCGCGGATGCCGAGCTTGTGTTCCTCCGCGCCGATGGCGAGGCCGGGAGTATTGCGTTCGACGAGGAAGGCGGAGAACTGGTCGGGGCTGCCGTTTTCGCTGACGATTTTGGCGAAGATGATGAAGAGGTCGGCGAAACCAGCGTTGGAGATCCACATCTTCTCGCCGTTGAGGATGTATTGTTTGCCATCAGGGGAGAGGCGCGCGTGGGTGCGGACGTTCATCGCGTCGGAGCCGGAGGAGGATTCTGAAAGCGCGTAGGCTGCGATCCATTCGCCTGAAGCGAGTTTGGGCAGGTACTTTTCTTTTTGCGCGGGCGTGCCATACCAGATGACAGGCAGGGTTCCGATGCCGGTATGCGCGCTGAAGCTGACGGAGAAGCTAGCGGAGACGGCGATGCGGTCAGAGACGAGTGCGGAGGTCACCTTGTCAAGCGCGAGGCCGCCGTATTGTTCGGGCACATCGACCGCCATGAGACCGAGTTTGCCTGCTTCGAGAAGAAGCTCACGGGTGACGGCGAAGTTCTTGGCTTCGATTTCGGGGCTGCGGGGCAGGATGGACTTCTCGGCAAATTCCGCCGTGGTGCGGGCGATTTCCTGCTGCTCTTCGGAGAAGTCTTCTGGGGTGAAGACGTCTTCGGGGGCGGCGTTCTCGATGAGGAAGGAGCCGCCGGGGATGACCTTGGGTAGAGATAACGTTGCCATGGCTGAGTCTCTGAGAGACCATCCTACGCCGACGGCGCTGGGTCGACGTTAATCGGGTGTTAGTTCAGCGATTCGAAGATTCCCGCTGCGCCCATGCCTCCACCGACGCACATGGTGACGAGGCCGTAGCGGGCCTTGCGGCGGGGGAGTTCGCGCAGGATGGTGGCTGTGAGCTTCGCGCCGGTGCAGCCTAGGGGATGGCCGAGGGCGATGGCTCCGCCGTTGACGTTGGTCTTCGCGGGGTCGAGCGAGAGCTGACGGATGACGGCGAGGGCTTGCGCGGCGAAGGCTTCGTTGAGCTCGATGACGTCGATTTGATCGAGGGTCAGGCCGGCGAGCTTGAGGGCTTTGGGGACAGCGTAGACCGGGCCCACGCCCATTTCTTCGGGATCGCAGCCGGCGTAGGCGTAGGAAACGAAGCGGGCCAGGGGCTGAATGCCGAGTTGGGCAGCCCGATCAGCGGACATGACGACGGCAGCTGCGGCTCCGTCGGACGTTTGCGAGGAATTGCCCGCGGTGACGATGCCTTTCGCGTGGAAGACGGCGGGGAGCTTTGCCAGAGCCTCGGCGGTGGTGTCGGCGCGGGGACCTTCGTCGGTGCGGAAGTTGGTGGTTGAGGATTCAGGTTTGGTGCTGCCGTTGGGGATGGTAATTGTCACGGGGACGGGCACAATTTCGTCCTGGAATTTGCCTGCCTCGATGGCGGCCACGGCTTTGCGATGACTTTCCAGGGAGAATTGGTCGGAGTCTTCCCGCGAGATGTTGTAGTGCTTTGCCACACGTTCGGCGGTCAGGCCCATGGTGAGATAGGAGCCCGGATGATTTTCGACCAGCCAGGGATTGACCGCGATTTTATTGCCGCCCATGGGAACAAAGGACATCGACTCCGCGCCGCCGGCGACGATGACGTCGGCTCCTCCGCCGCGGATGCGTTCGGCAGCGAGGGCGATGGCCTGCAGACCTGACGCGCAATAACGGTTGACGGTCATGGCTGCGGATTCGTTGGGGAGACCGGCGCGAAACGCGATGACGCGGGCGAGGTTCATGCCTTGCTCGGCTTCGGGCATGGCGCAGCCGATGATGACGTCGTCGATCTCTTTGGGATCGAGTTGCGGCAGGCGATCAAGCGCGCCGCGAACGGCAATGGCGCCGAGGTCGTCGGGACGGGTGGAGCGGAGGGCTCCGCGGGGAGCCTTGCCGACGGCGGTGCGAACGGCGCTTACGATGATGGCTTCTCTCATGACGGATCCTAGTTCCTGAGCGGCCTGCCGGTTTTGAGGGTGTGTGCGATGCGCTCCTGCGTTTTGCGTTCGCCGCAGAGGGAGAGGAAATGCAGACGCTCGAGGTCGAGAAGATATTGCTCGCTGACTGGCGTGCCGGGAGTGATGTTGCCGCCGCAGAGGATTTCGGCGAGGTGCGTGGCGACGGTGACATCGTGGTCGGAGGCGTATTCGCCCTGCCGCAGCATGTGGATGCCGAGGCGGAGGGCGGCCAGAACGCTTTCGCCTGGCGCGGGAATATCAGTGATGGGAAGCGGCAGGCGATAGCCTACATCGGCGAGGGCTATGGCGCGGGATTTCGCGTCGTGCAGCACCCGATCACGATTCATCGTGATGGCGTCGGAGGGACGCAGGAGGCGGAGGTCGCGGGCTTCGAAAGCCGAGGTGGAGACTTTGGCCAGGGCGATGCTTTCGAACATGGTCCGCATGACATGGTGCAATTCGACCGAGTCGCTGCGCGAGGCTTGGGGCGCTGCGGCGGTGGCGAGTTCGATGGCGCGGAGAGTCATCTCCTTGCAGCCGCCGCCGGCGGGGATGAGGCCGACCCCGGTTTCGACAAGGCCCATGTAGAGCTCGAGGTGCGGCTGGCGCGCGGCTCCATGGAGCGTGACCTCGCAACCGCCGCCGAGTGCGAGGCCGAAGGGTGCGACAACGACTGGGCTGGGGCAGAATTTGATGGCCTGCGTCATCTCCTGGAAGGCGCGGATGTAGAGGTCGATCTCGTCCCACTCTTGGTCCTGCGCGGCGAGGAGAAGCTGGACGAGGTTGGCGCCCGCGGAGAAATTGGTGGAGTCGTTGGTGATGACGAAGCCGCGGAAGTTGCGGACGGCTTCGCTATCGGGATGCAGTGTTTGGCGGACGAAGCTGACGATGTCGCCGCCGAGGGCGTTCATTTTGGTGTGGAACTCGACGCAGGCGATGCCGTCGCCGATGTCGATGAGCGAGGCGCCCGGATTTTCTGCAACGACTCCGCCGTAACGTTTGGCGCGGGTGAGGGTGATGACGGCGGACGGCGGTTCGACGGGGAGATAAGAGCCGGAGCGAGGGTCGAAGTATTCTGCGCCGTCATTCCGATACCAGGAGGATCCGCCCGCGGTCAGGAGCTTTTCGAGTGCGGGGGGTAGCGTGCGGCCTTGGGCGCGGAGCTTTGCGCTTGTGTCGGCGACGCCTGCGACGTCCCACATCTCGAAGGGGCCGAGTTCCCAGTTGAATCCGGTACGCATGGCGCGGTCGATGTCGGCGACGCTGTCGCTGATTTCGCCGATGCGGTTGGCGGCGTAGAGCCAGAGGTCGGGGAGGATCTGCCAGTAGAATGCTGCGGCTTTGTCCTTCTCGGGATTGCCGCTGAGGAGCGTGCGAATGCGCTCGGGGAGGGACTCGATTTGCTTCGCGAGGTCGAGGGCAGGGATTTTTTGTTTCGTTGCTGGACGGTACTCGAGGGTGGCGAGGTCGAGGACGAGACGGTCTTCACCTTCCGATCCCTTTTGTTTGCGGTAGAAGCCCTGTCCTGTTTTGTCTCCGAACCATTTGCGCTCCAGCATTTGCTCCAGGAACGTGGGAAGCTGGACGTCGGAGCGCTCGTCTTTGGTGTTGGCGGCGAAGTTGCGCACGACGCTGCCGAGGACGTCGAGGCCCACCATATCAGCGAGGCGGAAGGTTCCGGTTTTAGGCCAGCCCATCGGCTTGCCAGTCAGGACGTCGACTTCTTCGATGGTGAGACCGAGTTGCTGCATTACGCGAATCGTGTTGAGCATGGCGAATGCGCCGATGCGGTTCGCGATGAAGTTGGGCCGGTCCTTGGCAGGGACGACGGATTTGCCGAGGTGGATTTCGGCGAATCGGGCGACGGATACGATGGCGGCCGGATCGCTGGCGGGAGTTGCGATGATTTCAACCAGTTGCATGTAGCGCGGCGGATTGAAGAAGTGTGTGCCGAAGAAGCGGGTGCGCACATCCTGCGGCAGGGTTTGCGCGATGTCGGCGACGGGCAGGCCGCTGGTGTTGGTCGTGAGGATTGCGTCGGGGCGGAGATACGGCACGGCGCGGGCCAGGAGGTTGTGCTTGATCTCGAGGTTTTCGGCGACGGCCTCGATGATCCAGTCGCAGTCTTTGAGTTTGTGGAGGTCGGCGTCGAAATTGCCGATGACGATGCGGGCCGCGAAGTCAGGAGAGGCGAGGGCGGCGGGTTTGGATTTCTTCAAGGCTTCGAGAGCCTGAGCGGCGAGTCGGTTGGGCTCGCCGGGCTGTGGTATGTCGAGGAGAAGGACCGGGAGGCCGGCGTTCGCCATGTGCGCCGCGATGCGCGAGCCCATCGTGCCGGCGCCGAGCACGGCGATGCGACGGATGGGCCAGGCCACGGTGTGTGAGGGACTGGTCTGCGCCACTTCAGCGACGGATGAGGTATTCATAGGAGAATTCTCTCAAAGTGAAACTGATCAACCTAACACTAGACGATTCGGAGAGTGGTTGGCGTGGAGTGGGGTGTGAATTTGGGATGGAGTTTAGTGGACCTCACCGGCAGCATTTTCCAGTACGACATTCGAGAGCACTGCGGTGTCGGAGGTTGTGGGCAGGTGTGAGCAGAAGCCGATGCCGACATAGAAGGGGGCATCGAGATGGAGTTGGATGGGCGGACCGAACTGGTGCATCGGCTCGCCTTCAAGGCTGACGAAGAGTGCGAAGGAGTCGCCGTGTTTTTCGATCCCGATGCGTTTGGCGATGACTGTCACGATGCTGTCCGGACTGACGCCGCCGGGACGGCCGCGGCCTCCGATGCGATACTCCATGTCTTTGACGCGGACGTCTTTCTCCGGACGCTCGGCGAGATGGATCATGCCGAGGCCGTGGAGCGCGACGATGGCTTCTTTGGAGTCGTCGTCGAGACTTTGGCGGATGACGAGGACGGCCTTGCGGTCGCCGTAGCCTTTGGGGTCGGGGAAAGCGATGTCGGCTGCGAGCGAGACGTCGCCGGACATTTTCTTCCAGAGGTAGCGGA
>Ga0302325_10013638_pt1 | contig 17324 bp, 21 predicted proteins | sample Palsa_T0_2_FD_201948 | JGI IMG/M metagenome (GOLD analysis project Ga0302325, IMG submission 201948) | Peat permafrost microbial communities from Stordalen Mire near Abisko, Sweden - Palsa_T0_2 | ecosystem: Environmental > Terrestrial > Soil > Palsa > Peat permafrost | place: Sweden: Abisko... | reverse complement strand
AACACTAGCACGCTGCACTTCAGAGAGTCGCGCAACACACCCCCACACCTTATCCAGCCGCACCTTCAATCCCCCATTCACTGACAATGCTCTCCAAAATCCTTGACAAAGTCTACATAGTCTTCACCCTCGCACTGCTCATGGGCGTCGTATTTCTCGACAACATGCACTTTCCTGTGTGGCCCAAAACATGGCACCTACCCTTCTCGCCAGGCTTGGAGGCTTACTACATCCGCACCTCCAACGATCCTCTCTCCGCCGGTCTTTCTGTCCCCAATGGATGGCAGAATGGCATGTATTTTGCGGAACAACTTCAAATTCCCTTCATGCTTTATTTTCTCTTCGGGAAAAGTACTCCCCCTTTTACTCTCATATCCCACCTCCTGCACCTCTCTTCCTTTCATGTTTATCTGCTCTGCAGTCTATGGCGCTTTTGGCCTGGATGATGACTGATAGTAGATGGCGTGAGGAAGGAAGTGGGCGCGATTGTCCTTGGGAGTATGGTCGGTTTGGCGGTGACTTTGTGTCTTTGGGAGATATGGGCTTTTGATGATGCGATTGTCACGAGGGGTCAAAAGATGGAGTTGTCGATCAAGTACTATGCGGCTTTTTTGGTGATTCCGGTAGTCATGGTTGGGGATATGGCTGGGAGAGTTATCAGGAGAGTTGAGCAAGCGGAGCATGTTAAGACGTCGTAGTCGATGACCATATGCATGGGGTGGATGTCTTTTCTCTGGTGATGGTTGGTGTTGAGACACGATTTTTATCCGCAATTATTACTTAGCATCCTGATGGGAGAGAGAGTTATTCGGTCAGTTCAGAAGGAAGTCAAAATTCGTTCATTTTAATTGACGGGGCAAAGTATGCGTTTTATGACATGCGATTGATCAGGGAAAGAAGGAATCGATTCTCGCAGCGCGGAAGCAAAGGTGGGATGCCGATCCCCAAAAAGTTGTTTCCTATTGACCAGACCACCAATTTGGCCACTTGTCGACAGTAGCCCCAGAATGACAAGCTCATCGACACAAACAGTCTTCCCAAGTCAACCCTCCGCGACATCAACAGAGCCTCCCCAAATAGAGTCCAAATCCTCGCCCGTCGCCCATGTCATCACCACAACTCGGTCATCCCGCTCCATCGCCATCCACAACTGGACAATCACATCCACCAAACTGCCAATTTCGTCCTCCTCCTCATGCGACGAACTGGCCTCGCAAGTCGGCATTCCGATGCCTGAAATGACATTCGGAGGCAACTCTGTGTGTATCCAGGGTCCCAATGGGTGGACATGCGAGTTTGGCACCCATCAGGCGTTGGATACGGTAGATAAAACGGGGAGTCAGGGGATTAAAGTATCCTACTCTGAACAGTGGAATAAGACTCGGTATGTGCTCCCTGTCTCCCGATCAAGGACTGATTGCAAGTGCAAAGGACAGTGAAGATATCAAAGGGATACTGAAACCTTATGACTGGACTTATACAACACCCTACAGAGGCACTCTCACTCACGATGTATTTCCATAAACGTGGATCGTGTTAACCGGTAGTCGTTCGCTCAGTCAAAGGAAGGCCTTCCGTTAGATAAATTACGTCGTCCTGACCCGATCCTTTTTTTCGATGAAGTAGACCTGTACGAAGACGAATTAGGCGACAATGGCATGTCACTGTTGAGTATCAAAGTCCGCGTCATGCCAGCAAGATTACTCCTCCTATCGCGATTCTTTCTCAGACTGGATGATGTGATTTTTCGGGTGCGTGATACGAGGATATATGTCGAATTCGAGACGGGGCAGGTAATAAGAGACTATACCTCCATGGAGGGAGTTTATTCAAGGCTTAAAGAGGTAGGCCCCATCCCTCCCTTTGTCACCAAACATGCAAGTCTTGTGGGAAATAGTAACAATGCTAGATGGTTCCTAATCAGGAGGATTTTGGACAGTTTTTGAGGGATGCGAACTGGGTGGTTCAGAGACTACCGGTTGTAGAAAGTGTCACGGAAGAGATGTTTGTTCGATGACACGTATTAAACAAGGGGTGAACAGTAACACGGGGATTGGTTTCGAGAGGGATAGCATGGCAAGAGAAAACATAAGTCATCACATCAGGGATGGTCACGAGCCTTGGTGAAGATATAGCACAAGATAGTATTGCTCCAGGCAAATATTTAAATCTTGTTATATGCATTCATCAGAGTGCGCTATCAATCAGCTGAATTCACTAGGGGTCATACAATTTTATGAACAATTTCAAATGCCTGAGTCGCATTGACTGCCTCGAATTCATATCGCTTAGTCTCCCGAGCCTTCATCACCATAATCTACATATCAACTTCTGTCCCATCGCAACATGGAGGTAGAGGGTTTCAATATTTCGGGAGGGAGAACCTTGAAATTCTGGGGTATCTTCCTGTACTGCTTTGCGCTGACGATGGCGCCAATGAAAATGGAGGATGTTTTCGGATTGCCTGGTTCGTACATTGTTTTTTGATCAGATGGCATGATGTGGATGTAATCTCCATCGATTGCAAGGACTCTTTCATGACGACCAAAAATAGGTTGACGACGCCAGACGATGTATTTCTAATGCTGTTAAATCCCGAAACTTGTAACGGGATATACCTGGTATGAAGCATTTGTGACGAGATCAGATTGATCGCCCAGATTTGATCGTAGGAGTAATTTCTTCTTCTTCTTGTGGTGGCCAGTGCCTGTAAGACTTGTCCCTGTGCTATTGGGAGTAGAGTTCGAACTTCCCACACTCAATGCTTCCAATGCACTCTTTTTTATTAACTCCAATTCCGTCCTTCCTTGTAATGATTCGACACGCCGACTCGGTGGGACCATAATACTAGTACCGGGTAGTCGTAAGACATATAACTGTTTATCGAGATGCAGTTTCTTGCAGATCAAGTCCAGGACTTCAGAGAGGTAATTGTCGCTCGTGACCTCTAGCATTGTACTTTGAGCGCCTTCTTCGACGTACGGATAAAGCCTGATTCGAAGTAGAACTCCTTTACCAGTCGCGGATGCTCGGCGGATACCAGCACCTGGCCGTGCACCAGGTGTTTGTGAAGGCACGATCGCGGGAGTACTGACACCTATAGAGGGAGTTGTTGGCGCCGCTAACGATGGTGATTTGAGTACCCTGGTAGGCGTCTCGATCATATTCTGTTTGATTTGTTCCGGAGTCGCCTCCACAAGAGCAAACATATCAAACTGGAATCGTGAAATAGGTCTTATCCGTTCCAGAGCGGGGAAATCATCATCCACAACACCAACGTCCTCCATGATCCGTAACGTCCATACATTCGCATCACATTCTTCCTTCTTCAACGGCGGTTTCCGTCCTTCTTCCCAGTATCGGTATAGTGAGAATCCAATTGTCTCTGCAACGGTCGCATCCTGTCGTACCACCACATCGATCGGTTTCATTGGCTCTTCACTCGTAGGTCGAAAGATCTTTAGATGTAAGGGTTTCAGATCACCTTTACCAGAGAACGAAGCGTACAGTTCCGCAAGATGATTTTCTTCCTGTGAATTTCTCTCTTTCGCCTTTATCAGAGCGGTTAATGCCGAAACAGGTGCTTGGACATGGTTCGTCGTTATCAGGGGGATAGGGTTGAAATGTCCGGTACTCGGTTCTCGATGAGGAACCGGTTTTTGCGGCGACGATCTCTTCTTCTCATCGATATCGAATCCCAGTATCGTGTTGGTAGCAGCTGAACCGACTGCTTCGGCAAAATCCGCAGAACTCTCAGAAGCTTCTGAATCGTCTCCCGACGGACTTAAATCCCGTGCATCCATGTAAACTTCCGCATCGGAACTACTCTTGCGGACTTGTTCGGGGAGAGGGCGTAATGTGTCGGCATCGTCATCAGAGGAGTTTGTATAGAATTGTCTTCCGGGATCTAGTGTATTGCGAAAAGGGGAGAAAGTGTGGAATGGCATCGTTTGAGATCGCCGTACAGTATCGGACCGACGGGAATTAGATCGTGAGGGAGCTGTCACAGTGACTTCAGGAGCATGCATCGAGTCTCCCGTATCCCGCCGTATCGGAATAGGCACCTTAGTGAACAACATCTCTTCAGCCTCGTCTCTACAAATCAATTTCACTGTCCCCCCTGAAAGGGCCATACTCCATATCTGGATCAACCGTGTACTCGTCCTCGCTGGCATCATCATCGGAGATTTCAATATCACGTTGCGACATATTAGGCATTGTCTCACTGCGTTTAATCCGTCCCTTCCATCCTTCTGCCCCGCGAATCGTGGCCGTAGCACGAGGATTCGCTCCAAGGTAGGTTGGCTCAGCGGTTATGGGCGGCGAGTACGCTCGCTTGAGGTCCTCTGGCCTGAGGTATCCGCCTGCTCGGGCGGCGGCTCCACTGATCGAGTTGGGATTGATGCTAATGATCCGTTCTCCACTGCCATCAGGGTAGTTCTTCAGGTATCGTGTGCGTAGGTGGTAGATGACATAGCTTCAAGTTAGCCGGCCACCATAGGATAGAAGAGGGAGTTACTCTTGCGAGTGAAGAAGAGACATTCCGGAGCCCGGCAGAGTTGGTCTATCTGTTGCCTGCGGCAAAGGAGAGTGCGATTACATTCGTCAATGTTGCTGATGTGCGAGACTAGGCTGCGCGGATCAACAGCCTGCTTGTTTCCCCCTGAGAGTCAAACCCGGGCTTTATGCAGCAAAGCCGGGAGCTTCCACCTCCGATCCTTCAGAAGGTCTTGGACCTGTGTCTTCAGCAGAGATTGCCGTGCAATCACTTCGGCAGAATAGTTAAAGTGTGAGATGCTAGTGGATCAAAGCGCTGGAACCTATACATGTGTTTGAGGAGGCTGCGTTTAGTAACAATATGTAACACAAATTTCAGATTGAAGATATTAGGTTTATTCATTCAGTACGCCAGTTTAACGGGTATCTCCACCTCAACCTTTTAGATATTGGATCCTCAATAGTCTAATCCATTGCAGTCCAGTGTTCCAGGTTATAGTCATCCTTAAAGTCGGCATTTCGCGTCTAGTTTACCGTGTCTAGCTTTCTGAAGCCTCCAATTCCTGCTGGGCCTCCTCCGTTCGTCCCGAGTTTACCATCGTAGTGCGCCGCAAGTAGTTGTACAACGAGTAAACTGGGCCAGTATAGTCCATATCGTACCAATAATTGACAGCGATGCATAAGCCCTGCATATTTGCTTTCTGATGCACGGCGTGAAACCATAATGAAGGAAGGTATAGGACTTCTCCCGGCTCCAGTGTTACAACGATGGGTCTACAATGTCGTAAAATGGGATTTGAAGTAGTTCGGTCGAGATTGGATGGGTCGACGGTCAACCAAGGTACGGAGGAGGCTGTCGGCTCCAATTTGAAGCCTTTTTCATTGGCTTCTGTCCTTGTCCATCGAGCGGTTGGGAATTGTTTTTCTACCAGTGAGTGCGTATAAGAAGGCTATATATACCACCCAGGCAGGCATATTCTGTTGGCGGAATGAGGTAGAATGTTTTCGTGCCAAGAATTTGGCAGTATAAGTTTTCGTAATGATCTATCGTCAGCAAAAGACGGAGGACAAGGCACCGAGATGTACTGATGTTGTACTTTCCTCGTTTCCAATCCAAATGTTACTTGCATCAGGCGGCTCGCCTACCGCTCAGAAGATGGCGGAGTTTGGAGGTACCAAAGCAATCGGTGGCCCAAGTAAGGTCGGCTACGTCGTTCTTCAGTGCCTGAAATTCACCCAGTAAGTTGCCATTTTGTGACTGTATGTATCGCGTACAGCCTCTGCTAGGATTGTTGCGTCGATTTAACAGCCAATCCAGCATGTCTGAGAAGGGTAGACTCGTTTGATGAGGTTCAGCGAAATATCCATCTACTATTGAATCTGCTTTTCTACCGTTTATATCATCGCTGCCGAGGGTGAGTTACCCATTCGGTGTTTCGGCGACCGTGACGATACGATCACCCACTACCTTCTTGAGATAATCCAAGTCTCTCCATTTATGCAACGCAGGCCAGGCCGAGATTGCATCTGCCGGTTAAACAATCACAGAAAGAGCCATCTACTCTTGAATACGATAGGTCTGTTTGAGCGCACAAAGCGTGAAAATTCGAGTGCTGACGGTACGACATGTCGATACTCGATTTCGGGGGAGTTGAAAGACTGATAGTCCCTGATTAGTTGCAGTAAGATATCTTGGTGGCTCACTGACATTGATGGTCCGCACGGCTACCCAAAAGCAATGGATTCGGCTGAAATGTTTCCCCTGATTCAAAAGTGACGCTGTGTTTGGTGCCCTAAAAAGTGGTTTTACTGCGTGGCTTCTTCCCCAGGCCAAATGCGTCAGTGTTGATTGATCGGGCTGGCAACTGCAACGTCAGCTGTGCAATTTTCCCATATGTGTTCCCTGCACCAAGAGTATGCTTCCGCCACAACCGATCCTGTTTGATGGCTGACCTTTGAATAGGACCGGTGCTGCTTGCAAAGTAGACTGTCTATAGGCCAATCGTTGCCATGCAGTGCAGTCTCCGGACTCTCGTATTCATCTATGTCTTCGGCGGTCTCACCTTCGTGCCTCTCGTTGCTGTTGCCGTTGTCGCATTTTTATACTATTTCTCGCCTCTCAAAGAAACGGTAGCCGCAGAGAAGGCGGCAGAGGCAGAGAAAGGCGAGGAAAGACCTGCCACGCCCAACTCAACGTCCGGCGAAGAACATCGAGAGGATGACGAGTTGGAGGGTGTGGACGCGCACAAGGTCGGATGGCTTCAAGTAAGTCGAGAATACGACTCCAGCATCGGCTTAATAGGGCCTGACAAGATCCCCGGGAACAGCAGAGGGAAGTATATGGACAAGATGCGCTCGCTCCTTGATCGGCAAGACACGCTGGGTCCAAATAATGCAGGCTTCCTCAAGGTCAAGGCAGCCATGTACTATGCTGTGCTGAAACATGGTATTATCTCTGCAACATGTGGCTTATTTAGGCAACCTCTTCCTTTACGAAACTGAAGAGCAAGTTGATGTCAAACACGTCATTGTTCTGCAACACTTCGTCACGTCAATGGTAGACCCCTTCTGTGGTCACAATTAAACTGCAGTGGCCACGCTATGAAGATGACAACGAGTTGTTTCTCAAACCAAACGCAATCTGCCTGTCAAGAAAGAATGGAGAAAATGGCGCACTAAAACCGAATGCGGTCGAAGAATCTCTTGAAAACTCGGAAACGTCTCACAAGGCTCGACCCCCAGCGCACTCTTACTTCCTTTTCCCTACAACAAACGTCGAGAAAGAAGATTGGTATTTCGCGCTTCTGCGTGGCTCGAAAGCCACAACTGGATCACAAAAGTCACTCAGCCCGAAAGATCCAACCCTTGCGGCAATACCTGCTCACTTTGATCCTCATCATATGTTCTCTCTCATTCAAACTATCCACTCCACAGATGCTCAGTTACAGACTCGCTGGTTGAACGCATTGATTGGAAGAATATTCCTTGCAACATATCAAACAAAACATATGGAGGAAGCGTGTATCCGTAAGATTACGAAAAAGATCGCCCGTGTAAACCGACCTGCATTCTTGTCAGATATAAAGGTCCAAAAGGTTGTCGTTGGAAATCAGGCACCTGTCTTCACACAGCCTCGTCTGAAGGAGTTGTCGGCAGCAGGCGAATTCGCAGCGGATGTCAATGTGGCTTATAATGGAGGCTTCAGGATTGAAATTGCTACAGTCGCAACACTGCAGCTTGGGTCTCGGTTTAAACCCCGTCAAGTCAGCTTGTCTTTGGCGGTAACGATCAAAAAATTGGAGGGCAAATTGCTTTTGCGCTTGAAGAAGCCTCCAAGCAACCGTCTGTGGTTCGGGTTCTATGAGACCCCAGCTATGGATTTGGCCATCGAACCTATCGTCAGTTCTCGTCAAATCACTTATACCATGGTTCTCCGCGCCATTGAAAGCCGCATACGGGAAGCAGTATAGTCCACAAAAAATGTGTCTGATGATAGATTGAAGAAAGTATCGTCCTCCCCAACATGGACGATTCGGCATTTTGTCCTACGAATGGCGAATTTTATCGGGGTGGAATTTGGCAACGGAAAGATGAAGATTCTGTACCTGATCCAAACGATCCTGCAGCAAGCGGCGATGTCGAAGGAGTCGAGAAACAAATGCAAGACGCTACAGAAACGGGACCAGTCGCCAAGGAAGAGTCCCCAGAGCATAGTGAATCTGGGGATTCTCTTGAAACATTGGAACCAAAACGTCGACTTAGAACAACAATGCGATCGCCTGCTAAAGAGCAGCCAGTCAAGCCTCCCTCTGAGCAGCTATCGAAGGGTCGTGTTAGTCGTTCATCATCATTCACTTCTGTTTCCAGTGCACCCGCTGTCGTCGGTGCCGACTTTGTCAATGTTTCTGGAACGTCGCCATCTCGGGATGAATCAAGAAAGATGGCAGAAGCTGCTGCAAGGGCAATTGTGAATCGACAAAGGATGAATGACAGCCCAAAATTGAACTTGGAAGGGACCAACGAATCAGGTGGGTCCCGACCAATATCAATAAAGTCTCTCTCATCTCTGGACGATGAGCCAGCAGATAAGAAAGCTGATGAACCTGTTATCCCATCCATACCCGATGAACGTCCCGAGTCGGCCCCGCCAACTACAGAAACAACTAACGAAGGTACGGATGTGCAGCCTAGGGATGTCCCTCCACTGCCACGTCGGCCGTCAAGCGTTTCTCCGGAGAAGAACCCCGTATTTGCTGCTCGAGTAAGTCAGGCCACTGATGCAGCAAAAGACATGTTGAAAACGAGGCTCAATACTTACCTTGCCAAACGTCAACAATCCAAACTACAGAAACAAATACTCGCCAATGATCGAGACGAGCTCGTAAATTCTATCAAGCCACGGACGCGACGACTTACCTCCGAAGTTCCCAAGGATCTGGATCAAAAGGACGACGATGAAGATATCGACAGTGGACCCCTACCGTTCGAAAGTAAGAAATCTCCGTTATTCCCTCCATCCGAGTTCTCTCCATTTTCGTCGCCTGGATACGGTCCTAGCGCTATGATGACGATCCCTAGCACGATGTCAAATGCTCGACCAAGCATGAGCAACTCAGATTATCCAGTCAGATCAAGTTCCTCGCCAGCACTTCCACCTCGGCCTTCCTCCGTCAAAAATCCCGGTCCTCCGCCGCAACTTCCTCCACGTTCTGCTCCTCGACCTATCCCTCGTCGTCCTGTACCGGAGCAGCCACCCCCTCCACAAAGCGTTGAATCGAGTGCTCCTGCTTCCCCGGAGGATTGCTCGCGACCTTCGAAGCCTTCCAATCCTGACGATGAAGATTTGATGGTATTGCATATTCCCTCGGATGATGAGGATGCGTTGGAGAGCGCGGGATCTAGTATCAAGGAAGCCGGACGTTCACCTACAGAAAGTCAACATGACAGACGTCGAGTCGTACATGAAGAGGAGGCAGTTCTGGAGCCTTCATCGTACGGAAGCGGAAAAAGTCGTCGATCGAGCGCCGCCAAGGAATTGACTTTACCTCAATGGAGCGAAAAACCAGCACAGGATACAGATATGCCGGAAATAATGGAGCAAGGTTTAATGGGATAGTTTGCATGGCGGCGTTAGTAGCATATAGCAATTCTTACGTGACCTTTTTAATGGAACATTTTTCTTTCAATAAGGCAATTTCCTAGGTATCCTTCGCCATCCCTCGTAAATTCCTATACATTTGGCTTCAAACTAGAGATTCGTTCAGCAACCAGATTTCTGCGCTCAAAGTCTTGCAGCTCATTTAGCATGGGCGCCAACTTTCCCAGGCAGGATAATTCACCCTCCATATTCTCAAGTAACTCAAATCCTGACCATTAGAGAAGCCTGCGCGGAAAATACCTTTCTGCGCCATGATGAGAAGATCCCGGGCTTTCACAAACTCAGGAGTTGTTACATCTTCATTGGCCATGGCAAGAAGACTTTCTGCCAGAGTTAGATGAGAGGACGCTTCCAGATGGACATCCTTAGCCTCGATAACCTGTCCGTTAAAACGACTTGTTTTCAGATTTACGTAGGGCATGATAGAAGTGAGGATTCGATATGCCTCTTGAGGTTGATCCAACTCATTCATAACTCTACAAAGTAGAGTAACTGCACCGAGGTGTACCATACGAGCATTGTGCTTCTCAGAGAGATCAACGCAACGAATCAACATAGAAAGCGCCTTCGCAGGGGTTCCAAGTTTCTCAACATCAGATTAGAAACCAATTCATTATACCAACAGGATCTTTGCATGCAATGACATGAGATACAATCTCTCTCCCACGTCGGCGTTGTGCTCATTCAAGTCTCGAAAACGTTGGGTAATCAACGTGAGTGCCTTCTAATTAGTGAGGAATTATGTTTGCACAACCTGTTCATAATCTCCACGCGCAACGCAGACTTCGATCTCTACCATCAAGGTATATAGCGTACTGCCCGTGTCGTAAAACTCGAGAGCTTTCAGTATCTCGAGTTTGGCAATAGCCTCCGTTACTTGTCCACTAAATTCAAGATATAGATCAAAGAGTGTTACCAATTGAGAGCGAGCCGTAGTTCTGCAGTTGTTCGGTAAAACTTCAGCATATTCAAGATATGATAGTCTTGAGACGCAGCTGTCATGCTGTCAAATATCGCAAAGCATTCTTCCTTATGACCTGCTGTTAAGCACTATTTGTCAATGTTCCATCTTTAATAGGATGTACTTGAAGAGCTTTCGTACAATGAGCCCGTACAACATCTTCGGGCTGGGAGCTTTCGCCGTGATTACGAAGGAAGGCCTCTGTATAGGCACAGGATAGGTTTTGATTACCTAGAGAGTCAGTGACAAGAGGAGCAAAGGACCACCAAGGCGACTCCATAATGCAGCTTGGAAATTCAATTGTACCCCGAAACCGGACGAAAGCTGATACATGACATTGATATACGATGTTTTTATTATATTTTCAAAAACAGCAATTAACGAGCCTCCCTAGGAATTAGAACTCGAAAATATGGCCAAAACCGTGCGGACTGACTCCTGAGCCTCCATAAGGTTCACGACTCCAAGGAGCGAGGGTAGATTGGCCTCTTTAGTCTTCATTCGGAGGTACTGGAGACTCTCTTCTCGAGATATGGGGATCTGTATCTTGTCAAGAATACTGGCCTTTTTTGCGAACTGATGAAGCCAAGCGAGAGAGAACAAAAGGCTTGCATTATCTTTGTTCTCTCTAGCCGTGTTAATGGCTTCGCGGATAGACTATGAATTAAATAAGACAAAGGCGATATTACCCATGAAGCTTCGGAATAGTTGTGAAATTGTTCATGCAATATTGCCAAATGCAGTAAAGCAAAGTGGTAGAAATTCCTAGAAGAGTCAATCAATCTCTCTCAAAGTACAAAGCGTACGGAAACTCTGAAGTTGAAAGTTGCAACTTTATGGTATGATCAAAATACGAATGTAAATACCCCACAGCGCTGAAGTAGTCTCCCGCAGACACTGAATCTTTGAATCTTTCGATCAGTAAAAATATCAACCATCAACAACTTGATGAAGTACGACGATACAGGCTTGGATGACGCTGAAGAAATTATGTCTCTGATTTGACTTGTTTGAGTCTGGGAACCATATTCTAGATCAGATGTGCAACGATGACCAGATAACATACGATCGAGTTTTCGAACTTCCAGTTGACAGAGCTTCTCGATGTCCTCGTAAGAATTACATACTGATTCATCAGCTAATATAATAAATTTCAGCCCTACGAATACTTTCTTGAGCCATGTCGATAGGCTCGGTGTAGTATGATTTAGGCAGCGCCTCTGAGATGTTATGATCTGGGGCAACAAGAATGGTGAACAGCTCCCACAGTCGATTGGCAGCGTCAAAATCCAATTGAAAATATTCCAGTCTGCATTTTCGCACAAATATTCCTAGGGTGGAGGTAACCAGTACAGGTTTCTCCACATTGCAATCGTTTGTTGATGACATTCGCGATGTAAAGTAATCACCGGCAGACATTATGAAAGTATGGAACCGATCGAATGAGTGCACACTCCAAACCTAAGAGGAGAGTTATTTGTAGATCAAGGAGATTGTACGAGTTCTAGAAATGCATCGTAAAGTGTTTTTGGAGCTAGAGTACTTGGAATGACACTCAATTTTGCCCGAAACGTTTCCAATGTCGGCCCATGTTCCTGCGGATTCGATAAATAAGTCAATGACAAGAAAAGAAAAATACTTCGATTTGATTCAGCAGGAGTTTGAAGACAACTGCATTGTATTTCGGAGGGACCAGGGAAGTGCAGTAAGCATGAATGAGGATGAGCACGAGAACCTTGTGCGGCGTGAGAAATTTGAAGAAATGACGCGTCGGTTGCTGTGCCCCTGTGGATTGCGGCAGTGGATTTGTCATTTGACGCTGAAACAACGATAAGCTGTCAGTCGTTTGTCGCTCCTCAGCAAACGTCAAGCATCACGCCGCTTGTGCTACTCGCGTCCTTGAAGTCTGTGGTTTGGTGATCTGCACAGCAGTAAATATTGTTTTCCCGTGATCGCGGTAAATTCTGTAATCGTAACTTCAAGCCAACTTTCGCTTCGTTCGCCAAAATACGCGATGACAAAAAGAAAACTTGAGCAAGTCTCTACTGATTCCGGAACTGTGCCGGCTTCCTCAGAGAACTTTGCTTCGCTAGTATCGAAATATTCTTTCTCGGTGTCCGCCGCCGAGGAGGATGTAAAGCCTGCATCTACTCTGGTGACTCCTCCAAGAACTCCCAGGAACCGAAAGTCACAGACGCTTCACCTATCTCCCAGCAACTCCCGAAATCCGAGCTACGCGCCGCCTTCAGCCTATTCACATCTCCCAACTCCTGATTTAGATGCTCTAGCACATGACCTAGTGCTTCTATTTATTGGTCTTAATCCAGGTATGACAATCTCGGTTCAAGCCAGCTGAGTTAGGGGTGGCTACAGCTATAGCTCAGCACGCATTCGCTGGTCCCAACAACAAGTTTTGGCCCTTACTTTATTCCTCCGGTATTACAACATTGCGACATACGTTCGAGATTGACAAATCTCTTCCAGAACTTTATAATGTCGGCATTACAAACTTGATTCCGCGGCCAACTCGCTGTGCAAGCGAATTATCGAAAGCCGAGATGCTGGCTAATGTAGATGTCGTTGAGGAAAAGGTGCGGACATACAAGCCAAGAGCGGTATGCGTGGTTGGAAAGGGGATATGGGATGCTTTCTACGAGAGAAGACATGGTGGAAAGAAAGTTGGGAAAGAGTTCAAGTTCGGGTGGCAACCAGAACAACTGGGCATATCCAACGACTGGGGCGGTGCACGCTGTTTCGTTACCCCTAGCACGAGCGGAAGAGTTGTTGCGTACTCAAGAGAGTTTCAAGAGATCCTCTGGAAGGACCTGGGAAATTGGGTTAAGTTGGAACGAGGAGATACCAACGCTGAGGAAATTAAGGTGATAAAGGAGGAGGCCGGGGAACAGATCGTATTCGATAAACAAACTGCACGCACAGAGTCGTTCAATACTTAGAAAACGGCTTTGAAAACTGTGAGCGTGAGCGTCTTTAGTAATTAGGAAGAATTATCGCCTCAAAAGGTACTCAGTACTCAATTCCATATTCTAACTAGTCATCCTTCCCTCCCCCAGCTCACCAACAATTAATCTGACAAACAAGGACGACTAGTAGAACGATACATGCCTAACCAAAATGATGAATAAAGAAATAACTTATAGAACGTTAAAAACGTGTCCGGACTCGGCACCACATTATTCTGATGCTTCTAAACCCAGACCATACATGCGTTGCTCCAGATCATAGTGACCATTCGACTGTTGAGAGTTGCTAGACTGCATTACCACGCTAGCGGGCAAGCTGACCGCTCGTGCATGGCCTGATAATCGTACATCGAGCTTTCCAGGAGAGGCAGACCCATTTTGTGACATATTATCGCTCTGGGCATTCGTGGAACTGGATGGTTGGTATTGCGGAGTGAGATATTGCGTATATTGCACATTTTGATCAAGGTACATCCCAGAGCCATTTGAGACTGTAGATGATGTGGTAGTAAGGGGCGTCGAATATGACCCGTAGATGCCGTTCGCAGCAAGCACCTGTGCAGTACCTAATCATTAGTGTATGTGATTCATCAACTGATACCCGCAGTAGCCCCGGCCGCATTGGCTCGAGGAGGATTTCCGCAACGATCTTTGCCAAAATTTATCTTGAGCTTCTTGAATTCCTCCTTCTGGGAGGCACCATCAATAGCCTTGATAGCACTGCTGATGTTTGTGAAATTGACAAAAGCACACGACTTCTCCCTTAATGTGTTCACAAGCTCAATGTCGCCATATTCGCTGAAGTCTTGTCGTAATTTCTCTTCTGAGAATGTTTCAAAATCGACATTGCCAATATAGACATTTCTACTAGCACCGGCGTGGACAGCAATTGCGATGCCAGGCGGAAGAGGTCCAGAGTGCTTTCCCCATCCAATCTTAAGGCGACGATTGTGTATCATTAAACCTTGCAATGTGGACATTTGATAGAATGCCACTGCTGCATTCGAATCCACAAAGGTGACAAAGCAGATGTGTTTGTCGGCAATATATCGAATATGATGGAGGATACCGCCTCGAACGACATTGCAGATTTCCTCCAAGGTCGTTTCCGGATGTATATTGCCGAGGTATACGGTACGATTTCCGAGATTCTGAACAATCGAAGGGGTCCCATCTCGATCAACCGCGGTCATCCCAACCAATTCATACATGGGATTTCCTAGTTGTATTCCCAGGTTGGTAAATCCAAGACCGTTATACAACTGCCCTGTAACCATAGGGTTTGCGTTTACTGCGCTCTTGTGATGAGGCCCGCATCGGTCCTTGCCATAGTAGACCCTTCGTTGAGCCCAGTTAGCCTCTGACGGCAACTGTTGAACCGCTTTCATGGCGTTCGCAATACTCAAAAAGTGTACAAATGCGATATTCTTTTCCTTTATCAATTTAACATGCTCGATAGCCCCGAATTTTCCGAGATCATCTTCAATCTCTTCTCGTGTGATGTCATCTGGCAAATTGCCTAGAAATACATTTCGTGACGCGCCATTTTGTTGCACAGCAAGCATCACGGACGCAGATATGGATGACGGCTTGCCCCAGCCAATTTTGACTTCTTGTCCACCTATGCTCAGTTTCCGCAATGTCGCGTCCGTATGGAAGATCTGGGCAGAGGGGACATCGAGAAAGGAAATGAAAGCACAGTTCTTCTCAGGAAGAATGCGGATAGACTCGATCGGACCGGTGCGCACATTGTTTAGGATCTCCTCTGCAAGGGCCTCGGACGGAATGTTGCCGAGGTAGACTGTCCGACAAGTCTGTGCGCCGGGGACGCTCGCGAGAAAGGGGTTTGGACTTGGTAGAGGCGAATTGGCGAAATCGGACATGGACGCAATTTGGAGACCGTTTTGATCCAAAGAGTTGCTCTGGCCTTGTTGCTGATTGTAGAATTGAGAGTATGTCTGCATTTGTGGAGACAACAATCCATTCGTAGCATATCCACTGAGATTGCCGGAGGCGCCAGGCATGGTTGGTGAGGGAGGATACGCGTTCAAGCTAGGGAAATGTCCCGTATGAAATGCGGTAGGAGTTCCCGGCGTGAAAGGTGAGCCAAGGAGAAGACCTGATGGCAAAAGTGGGGTATAACCGGGATGACCAGAGGAAAGCATGTCGTAGGTGATATTAGGAGACGACATCTGAGCCGCGACTTGCGCTGCTGTATGCGCTGCGGCTTGTTGCTGAAGAGGGTTGATCGTGACGTTCGGATGCTTCTTCTTTGCACTCGTCGAATCACCTAACTTGGTCAGAATATGAGGGGACGGGACGGTTACGTTTCGAAGGGCTGGCGGGCGAAAATTCAGCAGAATCGATATCCCATGGCTTGAAGGTTCGGGAGACACCTTCGTCTACCGCGTCCATGGCCCAGGGTCTTCCAACTAGAGTCGCCACGTTGAATAGGTAAATATTTGAATTGCACGAACCTATCCCGAGAAGTTAGCCTTCGATCGAATAACGCGTGGCCGGCATGCGATCTGTAGAAACAGGCATTCGACAGACCAGATCTAAAAGATCTCAGTTGCAGTAGCTTCTCGAGGTCGCATACGAATTTGGAACCAGATGTTAGGGGGGTTTACCGTCTGTTTGCAAAAAGAAATAAGAAATTAGCGCGAGCTGCTGGCTTCAATGTAGACAGGAACGCGCACTAGGGGGCGTGTGTTGATTCTGTCGAGGAAACTTGCGCGTGCTTGATGAGGGCTGGCGATCGTACACAGCGGTGATATAATAGTTGGGATTGAAGGAATGCGAAAGTCTGCGGGAGCGAGTGTTGCGAATCGAAAAGTGGGATCTATGCTATGCGAAGGGCGTTCCAACCGGCAACCGAAGAAAAAAGAAGGTGAATATAAGAGAAAAGAACGCCGGATTGGAAGTCTGACTCAAGCGAACGAGAGAGAAAGGGAGAGAGACTGGCGAAAGGAGACGAGGAAAACGAACGAGCGGAGGCCCAAGGGGTGCAGCCGTGGGTTTGATTTGGGGGTGTGTGTGTGTGTGTCGTTCCGCGTTTATTTGGTGCGAGTTTGAATGAGCGAATGACCGGCCGCCGCCAAATTAGGTGTGTAACCTTTTTTGTATGGAGACCACGGGCCAAAGCGCGAGGCTTGCAAATTTGCCGGTGCTTTAAAATTGGATTTGACTTTGCCAGCGTCTACGTAAATTGTCTGCGTGCATCGTATAATAATGGCCTGTGAGGAAGCCGCACAGACAGCAATTAATACAAGCTGCACCTGAAATCAATGCTGGAAAAAGGGAGAACAGAAAGGGGTCCACGGCAACACGCCTATAAATTACAATGCCTACGTACAAAATGTACCAGTAATGAATGGCAAGGGATAAGCGGGGGGAGAGCCCTTGTCCCGTCGTCGCCGGTGCTAATTAGGTGCCTAAGATTAGACTTGCCAATCGACCCCTATTTTAATGCCGCCACCGCCGCAGCTGCTGCCTCCACGCTCACCAGCCAGACACTCGCCCAATCTCGCCAATTACGTCCCGCGCAGACGCAAGTAACCACCGCACCCCCTTCCTCACCACAAATTCCACCAATAAGCGCTCAGAAAGCCCTTTTATCTCACGGAGTCGCCCTATAAATAACCACGCGTTTTAATCGTCTCCTGGATGTGACGTTGCTCGGACAACCTGAAAGCTTAATTTGTCAGTTCTCGGTTTTTCCTCGTTC
>Ga0302325_10013637_pt1 | contig 17324 bp, 16 predicted proteins | sample Palsa_T0_2_FD_201948 | JGI IMG/M metagenome (GOLD analysis project Ga0302325, IMG submission 201948) | Peat permafrost microbial communities from Stordalen Mire near Abisko, Sweden - Palsa_T0_2 | ecosystem: Environmental > Terrestrial > Soil > Palsa > Peat permafrost | place: Sweden: Abisko... | reverse complement strand
AACGTTCCAGGCTCTGTACCACCAAGTCAGGATGGAATTGTTTGAGAAACGGCACAATCAGTTTGGTCGAATACATGCCATAGGTCTGCATGGCGATCAGCATCACCCCGATCACGATGCTGGTCGCGATCTGCAGTCCGATCTTTGCTCGCCCGGTCAGGCCAAGATTGCGCCGATGCGCCACCTTCGTGTAATCGTCGGTGAATCCAATCGCCGCAAATGCGCAGGTGGCGAACACCGCGATCCACACGAAGCGGTTGCTCAGGTCCGCCCACAAAAGCGTAGGCACCACGATTGCGATCGCAATCAGCAGGCCGCCCATGGTCGGCGTTCCGGCTTTTTTCTGATGAGCCTTCGGGCCTTCTTCCCGGATGTATTGTCCAATCTGGAATTCGCGCAGCCGTTTGATCACCAGCGGCCCCACGATGAGCGCGGTAAACAGTGCGGTAAGACTGGCGAACGCAGTGCGGAACGTCAGATAACGGAAGATGCGGAATGGCGGAAAATAATGTTGCAGCTTCACGAACAACAGCCAGTAGAGCAAATAGCCTCCGTCCCGCCCAAGAATGTCGTACCAGACTCCAGCCAAACACCCACCACGGAGTCACGGAGAAACACAGCTCTCTCAAGAAGCTAAGCTGGCACCGTCTCGGAACAACATTCTCTAGTCTTTCTCCGCGTCTCCGCGCCTTGGTGGTAAAGAACTATTTCCGTCGCGCCGTGCCTTCCACGTCTCCAAGGCCTTCTCCAGTTTCACGCCCCGCGATGCCTTCAACAACACCACGTCTCCGTCTCGTGCCTCGCGCGCCAGCCATTCGCCGGCTTCCTCGGGCGCCGCCACAAACTGTGCCCGCGCTCCCGCCTGCTTCGCGCCCTCGACCATCGTCTGTGCCAGTCCGCGCACACCGAGCAGCACGTCAATTTTTTTCTCCGCAATATGCTGCCCCGCCCGCCGGTGCATTTCCTCGCTCGCCGCTCCCAATTCCAGCATCTCGCCCGCGACGACAATGCGCCGCTTCGCCACCATCGCGGCCAGCGAATCCACCATCGCTTCCAACGCTTTCGGATTGCAATTGTAGCAATCGTTGATAACTGTGATGTTACCCAGTCGGACAACCTCTCCGCGCTGGTCCGGGGGCGCCAGCGCAGCCAGGGCCCGCACCGCCTCCGACAGCTTCAGCCCGCGTTCCAGTCCCACCGCGACTGCCGCCAGCACGTTGAGGATGTTGTGCTCTCCCACCAGGGCCAGCCTCGCGTGCTCACGCAGCCCATCCACTACTACCTCGAATTCCGATCCTTCCACGCCGCGAGTCCGGACATTTTCCGCGCGTACGTCCGCGGTTGCTCGCGTTCCATACATCACGACTTTGCCCTTGAAGTCGCGCCCGAACTGCGAGACGTATTCGTCGTCGGCATTCAACACCGCTGTTCCGTTCGCCGGCAAAGACTCGATCAACTCATATTTCGCGCGAGCAATCCCCGCCACCGAATCAAAAAATTCCAGGTGCACCGGAGCGACGTTGGTCACCACGCCAATCTCCGGCTGGGCGATCTTCGACAGCGCCCGAATTTCCCCCGCGTGCGACATCCCCATCTCGATCACGGCCACGTCATACTCCGGCTCAAGCTTCAGCAGCATCAGCGGCAAACCAAAATGATTGTTGAAGTTGCCTTCGGACTTTAGCACGCGAAACCGGGCGCTAAGCACGTGCGCGATGGCTTCCTTCGTGGTCGTCTTCCCCGCCGATCCCGTGACTGCGATCAGCGGCTTGCCCCACAGCTTGCGCACTGCCGTTGCCAGCGTCTGCAGTGCAGCCAACGTATCCTCGACCGCGAGCAATTGCGTCTTCCGCGCGTAACGCCCTAGTTGATCCTTCCGTACAACCGCCGCAACCGCTCCTTTTTCCAGAGCCTGCTCCACGAAGTCGTGCCCATCTAGCCTCTCACCCTTCACCGCAAAGAAAAGCTGGCCCGGCCCTACGGCTCGCGAATCGATGGAGTAACCCTGCGCCACTTCTTTCGCCGGGAACTCCTCCGCGGAAACGAATTCGGCAATCCTGGATAGAGTCAGCTTCATTTCAAATGATGCCCTGCTGAGGACAATCCGTACGCCACAACGATGATCGAGGCAACCACAAGCGCAGCCGCCAAAACAAACCGAATTATCGCCTTCAGGCCCGCAGGTAGGGCCTCTGACTTAAGGGGCCGGATAAGTATTGTGGCTACGATTGTCGCTGCTCCCGACAGGCCCGCAAAAAAGCACCAGTAGAAATCTGCCTTGGGGCCAGCCTCCCTCAGTCGCCACGCCTCCGAGGGTAGGCCATAGTAGGCACTGTAGATAGCGGCCCACTCAGCGTATCTTAGGAGCGCCACCGAGGACCCGAGGACCAGGGGCACCAAGGTAAGCCAGTACCAGGGCGGGTGCGTCGAGTTGGAACTGACAGCATTCATTCTTGCACTTCCTTGACCCGTACCTCTGAGACTACTAAGCTCCCGCACTCGCCGCGTCGCACTCAAACCCCGCGGCCCGCAGCGCCTCCCGTGCCACTTCCAAATCATCGAATGGAGCAACGCCCTCTCGCGTGACCTGCACCTTCTCGTGTCCTTTCCCCGCCAGAAGAACGATGTCACCGGGCCGCGCCTCGCCGATGGCCACAGCGATTGCCTTACGCCGGTCGGCCTCCACGCCGTACTTCACGCCGGTTTTCTGCAGTCCTACCACCGCATCATTCATAATCGCGAGCGGATCTTCGCTGCGGGGATTGTCCGACGTCAGCACCACGAAATCGCTTCCCCGCCCGGCAGCCTCGCCCATCATTGGACGCTTCTTCCTGTCCCGATCCCCGCCGCAGCCAAACACGGTCAGCACCCTGCCCTTCGAACCCGCGCCAGAAACCAACTCCCGCGCCAGCGCCGTCAGATTCCGCAAGGCATCGTCGGTATGCGCATAGTCCACCACCACGGTGAACGGCTGACCGCAGTCCACGCGCTCAAACCTGCCCGGAACCGACACTAGCTTGTCGATCCCCGCGGCGATCGCCTGTGCCCCGCACCCGCGCGCATAACACGCTCCTGCCGCGGCCAGAATGTTGTAGACATTCACGCGCCCAATCAATGCCGAGAACACTGCAATCTTCCGCTCCGGCGTCACCAAATCGAACCGCGTTCCGCGCCTTGTAATCTCCACCTTCTCCGCGTGCAGGTCGCCGCGCTCCCATCCGTACTTGAGCACCACCGAGCTTCGCTTCCGGCTGAACTCCGCCAGCTTCGCGCCGTACTCATCATCCAGATTCGTCACCACGGCTCGCGGGGCATCCGTGCCACAGCCCTCAAACAGCACCCGCTTGGCCGCGAAATACTCTTCCATTGTTTTGTGATAATCGAGATGGTCGCGCGTCAGATTGGTAAACACTGCCACATCAAACGGCACGCCATACACGCGCTCCTGCGCCAGCGCATGCGAGGAAACTTCCATCACCGCATCCGTCGCCCCTTGTCCCAGCGCCTCACTGAAAATCCGATTCAGTTCCAGCGCCTCCGGCGTGGTGTGCGGCGCCGGCAACACCTTTCCCGCAACGCGATACTCAATCGTTCCGATCAGCGCGCTCTTCCGCCCCGCCGCAGTCAGAATCGCTTCCACCAGAAACGCAGTCGTGCTTTTCCCATTCGTCCCGGTGATACCCGTAACCGCAATCCGCTCCGCCGGCTTTTTGTAGAAGTTCGCGCTCACCCGCGCCAGCGCCCGCCGCCCGTTCGGAACCACTGCCCAGCCTACATTCGGGCGCGGCTTCTCCGCCGCCGAATCCGTCACCACCGCTACCGCTCCAGCCTGAATCGCCTGATCGATAAACCGGTTGCCGTCGCTCGATTCCCCGCGCATGGCCACGAACGCGCACCCCGGCTTCACCCGCCGCGAATCATATTCCACACTGCTCACGCCCGGGTCCCCGCTCTGTGCGAGGACTTCCGCTCCATCCAGCAACTGTTGGAAGGTCATTGCTCAGAATTATAGGGCACGGAGACCGCGGACTTGTCTTGGAGGGACCCGGCTTCAACAAGGTGGCGCAAAAGCGTAGTCTTCGGTTACCAATGGCATGTTCCCCGTGTCGCCGTTAATTGCTACATTGCTGGTATGTCCGCCGGAACCAGCCGCGCCAAATGCCGTTGCGCCCAATGCGAAATGCCGGAGGCTCAATGCGAGTGCGATAAATTTTGCTGCCTCTGTCAGTCGCAGCTTGACATTCGCATCTGTCAGGACGGCCTGATGTACTGCGAACCCTGCCGCGCCGCCTCCGACTACAAAACCTCCGACTAAATCTGCTTGCACCAGCCTCAATATCTGGCTAACATTCCCTACCAACTCGTCCAACGGACGACTGCAGCCGGGAGGGAGCCATCTCCACAACCTTGTCTACAACCATGTCCTCAACACCCGTCAGCGTGCCGAAGGTTCCCGCCCTCGGACGCGTCGCATCCATCGACATCCTGCGCGGCATCGTTATGGTTGTCATGGCCCTCGACCACACTCGCGACTTTTTCACGTACCTTCGTTTCGAACCTGAAAACCTGGCCAGGACATGGTCCGCGCTTTTTTTCGCCCGGTGGATTACCCACTTTTGCGCCCCGTTGTTTTTCTTCTTGGCGGGTACCGGCGCATTTTTCTACGGCCGACGACGGACGCCGGCCGAACTCAGCCGGTTTCTGTGGACGCGCGGCCTCTGGCTCATCATCCTGGAATTCACGGTCGTGGGAACGGCCTGGACGTTTCAATTTCCCTTCGGCTTCTTCGGCGTGATCTGGGCGCTCGGCGCATCGATGGTCATGATGGCAGCGGCGGTCCGGCTCCCTGTGCGCTGGCTTGGAGCTCTCTCTGTACTCGTGATCCTGACTCACAATCTTTTCGACGGCATTCGCCCGCAGCAATTCGGTTCCATGGCATGGCTCTGGACCCTGATTCACGTTCGTGGATTCGTATTCCTGCCCTTCCACATCCCCCAGTTCGTCCTTTTCCAAATCATCCCATGGGTGGCGGTGATGGGCGCTGGCTACGCCTTTGGCTCGTTGTATTCGCTCGAACCGGATCGGCGCTACAAAATAATCACCCGTCTCGGACTGGTCCTTACGCTTGCATTCGTGCTGCTCCGCGTGACCAATCTTTACGGCAATCCGCCGGTGGGGCAGGGAGGCGTCTCGCAGGGGGACTGGCACATCCAACCCACGGTCGAGAAGACCGTAATCCTCTTCTTCGACGTGGAAAAATACCCGCCCTCGCTCCAGTTCCTGCTCATGACGCTGGGGCCGTCGTTTCTTCTGCTGGCCTGGCTCGACAAGCGCACCTCGCAACCACCCGCGACCTCCGGCTTGGCTTCAGCGCTTGTCGTCTACGGCAGGGTCCCGTTGTTCTATTACGTCTTGCACATCTACCTGATCCATGGCCTCGCCGTCTTAATGGCTGTGCTGTTTCATCAGCCGGTCGCGTGGCTGCTGCACGGCGGATTTTTCCTGAATCCCATCCCCGTCGGCTATGGTCACAATCTCCCATTCATCTATCTGATTTGGATCTCGGCGGTGATCATTCTTTACCTTCCTTGCCGATGGTTCATGCGAGTCAAACAACGCCGCAAGGATTGGTGGCTGAGCTATTTGTGAGGAAACTATAGAACGGCGCGGTGGGGCACCAGCTCCGACTACAAACTCCCGGCTAACTGGACTTAACCAGACCGGTAAACCCGGCAACGAACAGCGTGGCCAGCACCCAGCCCGCGATCGTTTGCAGCCACAAGCACACTCTTAGAAAGGCCGGCGACTCCAGTTTCACTCCGTTATCTCGCCAGCAGCGCAGCGTTTCATTGTGCAGGACGGGCAGAACCGCCCCGGCACAGCGCGGACCCGGCTGCCATTGCGCCTTGACTCCAAGGTTCATCACGGGAAAAGAGTTCTCCACCGAATAGATCAGGGCGTTGAACGCGGAATAGTTGTTGGGCGCATATCCTTTCTTTTCGAAAGCCGCATACGCGTCTTTGTCGTTGGGCGTCATCACTCCGCCCAGGTAGCCGAGCCCGAAGAAAATGAAGCCTGTCGCGATCAAGCCTAGAAGCCACCACAGCGCCCGCAACGGCACCTGCCCATATCCGATGGTCGCACCCAGGATGGCGCTTCCGAGGCGCTGCAACCCGCTTCGGTCATTCTTCTGGCGGCGCAGCTGCTCCATCTTGTAAAGCACGCGCGGCGCCGCGTCCACATCGCCGCCATCTTTCAGGACCTTGGCCAGTTGCTGGTAAGGTTGCAGCGCGAACTCGGCTCGTCTGAGCCAGCCCAGGCGCACCTCCACATCCCTTGGCGCGGCCCCGGAAATGCGGGAATACGAAAATCCGTCCAGCCGCAGGTTCTCTCGCGCCGGCCAACTCCTCTCCTCGTCGCTCAAAGGCCCCACTGACGCGTCGGTTAAATCTAGCTGGGTCTGGCCGGCATTCGGAATGCCGGACCACAGAAATGAACCTTTGATTCCCGCCCTTTTCAAGCTCAACTTGCTGAACGACCCACCCCTGCAATCAACGTCCGCGCCGATCTGGCAATTGAGCAGGTCCACCGCCCCGTCGGCAACGAAGCCCTCGCCCAACTGAACCGCGCCCCCAAACTTGGTACCGTCGCAGGAAAGCGCGTTCCCCTGGGGATTCGAAAACCTTCCCCTGCTGCAGGTCAGATTGATTCCAATGTCCGCCCCCCGCAGGCGCACCTCGCCCTCGGCGGAAAATCGGTCGTTGAAGAAAACGCTGGTCACCTTTATCCGATCGCAATTCAGGGCGAACGCCTGCTGTGCAGGTTGACCAACGGCTCCCGGAGCCGCAGCCGCCCCGCCCGGAGGTTGCTGGGGTTTGCGGAACAAACCATGGGCGCAGTTAAGCACCCCTCCAATCTGGGCTCCGATCAGCCGCACCGTTCCTTCCGCCCGGAAAAACGCGCCGCCAAATGGGCTGCGCAGTTTATCGAGTCGCCCGAGAAAAGCGCTGCCCGCAATCTTCACGCGGTCCGCCCAGAGTGCATGCCCACCTTGATTGCGAAAAGTCCCGGCGTTGCACTCCAGGTTCGCTCCGATTTGTGCCGTCAGCATCCGCACGCCGCCTTCGCTGATGAATCCTTCGTCGAACGAGAGATCCCCACCCACGGTGGCGCCATCCGCCGCCACCGCCTTCATATGGCTGCCCGTGAAACTCAGCCCGGGAGTCTTCAGATAAGAGAAGTCGGCATTTTCCCCGAATACGCATCGATCAAAACTGAGGGGGAATGCCGCACTCACGTAGGAAAGATCCAATTTGCCCGTAATCTTCGCCGCGCACACTCTGATCCCACAGGGGTCGATGGCAGCCGCGGCCGTCCGGTCCACGCACAACCAGCGAATCAACCCCGCACGCACCCCGCGATCAGGTCCCCAGTTTGCAGCGCCGGCCGGATCGTTGTCGGGGGGGTAGGGGAAAGGAGGGTTGTCTTCGTTTTCGACAACCCCGCAAAATGCTGTCGTGCCTGACGGAACGGCCCGCAACAATCGTTTTTCCGCTTCACTCAAACCCTGGAAGCGGACGCTGGCCAGTTGCTCCAGAGAAATAGACGCGGAAACGGGCGTGAAAACGTTCATGACACACCTCTGGCCCGCGACTTATACCACAAAACCTATCTCTTCTTTTGAATTTATTGCATTGCGTCCGGAAAAACAGGCAGGGACTAAATCACCACCGCCTCCCGATATTCGCCAAACACTCGCCGCATCGCATCGGAAATCTCCCCCACGGTCGCATAAGCCTCCACCGCAGCCAGAATTCGCGGCATCACGTTCTCACCGGATCTCGCGGCGTCCTCCACTCCCTGCAGCGCAGCCTTCCACGGCGCCGCATCCCGGCGCGCCCGCAGCGCCCGCACCCGCTCGATCTGCTTTGGCTCCAGCGCCGGATCGATCGTCTGAGTCGGAATCGCCTTCTCCGCTTCCACCTCGAACCGGTTCACGCCCACCACCACCGCGTCGGCACGATCCACCGCCTGTTGATACTCATATGCCGCGTTCTGAATCTCCTGCTGCACGAATCCGCGCTCGATTGCCTTCAGCATCCCGCCCATCACTTCAATCTTCCCCAGGTATTCCGCCGCTCGCTTCTCAATCTCGTTGGTCAGCGCCTCGATATAGTACGACCCTGCCAGCGGATCCACCGTCTGCGCCGCGCCTGACTCGTAGGCAATCACCTGCTGCGTCCGGAGCGCAATCCGCGCCGCCTGCTCCGTCGGCAGCGCCAGCGCCTCGTCGTAAGAATTCGTATGCAGCGACTGCGTCCCGCCCAGCACCGCCGCCAGCGCCTGGATCGCGGTCCGGACAATATTGTTTTCCGGCTGCTGCGCCGTCAGAGTCGAGCCCGCCGTCTGCGTATGAAAGCGCAGCATCCACGACTTCGGATTTCTCGCCTTGAAGTGCTCCCGCATAATCCGCGCCCACATCCTGCGCGCCGCGCGGAACTTGGCGACCTCTTCCAGAAAATTGTTGTGCGCATTAAAAAAGAACGAAAGCCGCGGGGCAATCTGATCCACATCCAGCCCGGCCTTGATCGCCGCCTCCACATACGCCATGCCGTTGCCCAGCGTGAACGCCACTTCCTGCACCGCCGTCGATCCCGCCTCGCGCATGTGGTAGCCCGAGATCGAAATCGTGTTCCACTCCGGCACGTTCTCCTTGGCCCAGGCGAACATGTCGGTAATCACGCGCAACGCCTGCCGCGGCGGATAAATATACGTTCCGCGCGCGATGTACTCCTTGAGCACATCGTTCTGCACCGTGCCGGAAAGTTTGCGGAGATCCCCGCCCTGGCGCCGCGCCACCGCCACATACAACGCCAGCAGAATCGATCCCGATGCATTGATGGTCATCGATGTAGAAATCCTGGTGAGTTCGATGCCCGTAAACAGCCGCTCCATATCCTCGACGGAATCGATGGCCACGCCCACCTTGCCCACCTCGCCCGCGGCCAAAGCGTGGTCTGAATCCATCCCAATCTGCGTCGGCAAATCAAACGCCACCGAGAGTCCCGTCGTCCCATTCGCCAGCAAGTACTTGTATCGCTTGTTCGATTCCTCGGCGTCGCCCATGCCGGCATACTGCCGCATAGTCCACAACCGCCCGCGATACATCGTCGCCTGCACCCCACGCGTGAACGGATACTCTCCCGGATACCCGACCTCACTCTCGTAATCCGAGCCCTTGAGATCAGCCGGTGTGTACAGAGGCTTGACCGGGATGCGGGACGACGTCTCGAAGTCCGCTACCTCACCCTGAGCCGCTGCTTTGACTGCGTCCGCCATGATTGCACTCTTTCCGAATCCCGAAAAGTATCGTCACTCCGAACGGCCTCAGCCGACGAGAGCATGTCCCGAGCGAAAGTCGAAGGGAATCTGCTATGCCAGGGGCGCCACTGATCCCGGCCGACCTCACCGGACGCGGCCCTTCCCCTTCTGCCTGACCCTCCAAAACGAATTGACCCCAAACCACGCAAACGTCACTGTGAAGCCAATTGCAACTACCACGCGCCCTATTCCGGTCCGCCCTGCATGGTACTGTGTATACTCGTGCGCCGCCGCTATGCCCCCGCTGCTTGCCATCACCAGGAAAACAAGCCCCGTAACCTCCAGCCACAACTGGTGAAGCACACGCCCGAAGGCGCGGGCCGTGGTGGAGACGGCGCGGGTCGCGGCACGCATCGTCCGGCTGCGCTTGGCCTGCTGCGTCGCCACTCGCGCCACCACCCCTAACTTTCGTGCGGTAGAAACCTTGCTCACGGCCTCGATTTTAACAGCCTCCAGCGCTACAATAACGCAAACCTGTGCCCGCGACAGAACCGTTCAGCGGCCGCAGGCATCTAAGTGTCAGCGTGGAGTTTTGGCCAGAGCAGCCGGTGATGGGGGACAACGTGGATCAACAACTCAAACAACTCATGAAGGAACTCGGCGAAGCCATCAACGAATCCCTTTCCGATTCCGAGCAGATCGCCGAAGTCGTTTCCCGCATCAAAGAGGGCGGCTACGATATTTTCCTGGTCCTCGAAGCCACTATCGGGGTCAGCAAGCAGGGCGAAAAAACCTCAGACAAGACTTCCCTCGTCACTACTCTTTCCACCAACCCCGAGCTCAAAGTCAACGATCAGGATCTCAAATTCCTCAAATCTCTCCGCATCAGGATCGAAGAAGAGAAAGAGAAGTAGTCGCCTGCCCGATCGGGTTGCCGTGACTTAGCGAAGAATATAGATGCGCCGGAAGCCCGCATCCGAATCACCCGCCAACCTCCGACCCTGTGCTACCATCTACTGTTTCTCTGGGGTGATTCCATGAAAGACACTCTCGGAGTCCTTCTGGCCGGCGGCGCTGGAGAGCGCCTTTATCCTCTGACTCGCGACCGCGCCAAGCCCGCCGTGACTTTCGGCGGAATGTATCGCATCATCGACATCACTCTCTCCAACTGCCTCAACTCCGACCTGCGCCGCGTCTACATTCTTACCCAATACAAGGCGCTGTCTCTCAACCGCCACATCCGCGAAGGCTGGAACATTCTGGGCCGCGAAGTGGGAGAGTTCGTGGAAGTCCTTCCGCCCATGAAGCGCGTGAGCGATCAGTGGTATCAGGGCACGGCCGACGCGGTTTACCAGAATATTTATTCCATCGGCTCCGAGCAGCCCAAGCACGTCCTCATCCTGTCCGGCGATCACATTTACAAAATGAATTACGGCAAGATGATGAAGCAGCATATCGATTCCGCTGCCGACGTCACTCTCGCCACTATCCAGATCGACCTCGAGGAAACTCCCCGCTTCGGCGTGGTTGATTTCGACAAGGACGGCCGGGTCAACGGCTTCGAAGAAAAGCCGGCCAAGACCGAACTGCGTTCCCCATGGAACCCCGAGAAAGTTGCCGGCTCAATGGGCGTATACCTTTTCAATGCTGACGTCCTCATTCCCGTGCTGCTCAAAGACGCCGAGGACCAGGGCTCCAGCCACGACTTCGGCAAAGACATTTTGCCGAAAATGGTCAACGACTACCGCGTCTTCGCCTACGACTTCCTCGACGAAAACAAGAAAGAGGCGCTGTACTGGCGCGACGTGGGCACGCTCGAGGCCTACTATGACGCCAACATGGACATCGTCTCGGTCTCGCCGATTTTCAACCTCTACGATCAGGACTGGCCCATCCGCACCCATCAGCGCCAGTACCCGCCCGCCAAGTTCGTCTTCGCCGAGAAGGAACGCATGGGCACGGCGCTCGACTCGATCGTCTCGAACGGCTGCATCGTCTCGGGCGGGCTGGTGAAGAACTCAATCCTCTCGCCCGACGTGCGCGTGAACTCCTACTCGGAAGTTGACCAGTGCATTCTGTTCTCGCACGTCGCCGTGGGACGCCATTGCCGCATCCGCCGCTGCATTATCGACCGCAACGTCCACCTGCCCGAAGGCACCACCATCGGCTATGACACCGAAGCCGACCGCTCCCGCTACTTCGTCACCGATAGCGGCATCACCGTGGTCACACGGGATTACTCGCTGTTCGAGAACCCGGTGACGGTGGATTACTTCACCAGCGAGTAGGAGATGAAGGGCGAACCGGCTGAATGTTCCCACCGGAACATAGTGCTGAATGTTCCAACCGGAACATTGTGCAGGCAGACATGCCCGTATCGGTCTGTATGTACAATTCCAATAAGTGGATGATAATGCTGGGGTTAAGGGGTCGACGGGTTTCGACCCTTCCCCGGCTCTCGGGGCGATGAGCTTGCCACATCTGAGTAGATTTGGTATATTAAGCATACCTTTAGTATACCGTCAGAAATTGCTTCGAGCCTATGCGGTTCGAATACGATCCCGATAAGAGCGCGGAGAACAAACGGAAGCACGGCGTCGATTTTGAGGAAGCGCAGGCGCTTTGGTCGGACGCCGCGCTGATGGAAATTCCAGCGCGAACCAGCGACGAGCCAAGGTGGTTGCTGATCGGGAAGATCGACGAGAAGCATTGGTCAGCAGTGATTACGCGGCGGGAGGAAAAAATCCGTCTGATATCAGTGAGGCGATCGCGCGATGGAGAGGTGAGGATTTATGAAAGCGAAGATATTTGATCAGAAATTCGATGCCGGTGAGGAAGTTGTAGATCATCTCGATCTGAGCAAGGCGCGGCGTGTTGGCACCGATCCGAAGCGGGTGAACGTTGATTTCCCCGCCTGGATGGTGGAGTCGCTGGATCGGGAAGCGCGCCGGCTCGGCGTAACACGACAGTCGCTCATCAAGCTCTGGCTCGCAGACAGGCTAGCTGAGGCAGTTTCTGCCGGGAAGCGTTAGGCGTGATTCTGGTTCGGCTTTTAATCGCCGCAAGCAGAGAAGCACTGCCCAAGACGTTTCTTTCCTTTTCTGCAGCAGGGTGTGATAAGGGACATATCAGAAGCATGGCGTCCGCTCCTCTTCTCACTCCCGCCTCTACGGCGCAGAGGCCGGGCCGGCTTCGGCCTTGTCTTCCGAGCTCATTCCGTACTAACATTTTCTCGTCCGCTGGGAGTTTTACCCATGTCCACCCGGCCCTTGCTTGCCGTCCTCTTCGCGCTCTTAAACTGCGTCGCTTTCTCGCTGCCTTACGTTCCGCTGGAGCTTGCCGCTCAATCCGAAAACAGTAGGTCTCCCGCAAACTGCCCATCTGAGATCGACGTGGAGGGAGACTCGGCGTATGTATCCCCGCCCCACGCGAAGCAATGCCATGTTCAGACGAGGAACAGCACCGCTTTCCCTGACCCATCCTGCACGCCCGGTGCCTTTAACCCGAGCGTCACGTTGAGCGTGCTCAAGAATCCGGATTTCAAGACCGGTTGCTTGCGCAATCATGCCACGACGGAAGGCGAGAAAAATGCTACCGATAAGGACAATACGTACGACTATTACGGAATCCCACGCAACATGAATAGTCAGGGGCACGGCCAGGTGTGCGAGCTTGACCACTTCATTCCGCTTTATCTGGGCGGCGCGGACACATTGGATAACATCTGGCCGCAGTGCGGACCGACGGGGGCCAGCGGCGAAAACCTCTACTTCAAGAAGAAAGACAAAGTTGAGGTCTATCTTGGCGACCAGGTGCGGGCCGGCAAAATGACACTGCCAGCCGCTAGGGAGGGAATCGTCAAAGACTGGACGCAGTATTCGGAAGCTGCCCGGGACTATTGCGCTTCGAACAAGTGCGGCGACGAAGACTGAGTAGCAGCTGCGCTCAAAGTGGCTTGCGGAATCTTCTCAATCGGCACGGTCTTCGACCGTGCGCCTTTCTTTTTTCCTCTCACTGCTACAATCCCTGTTTCGCTTAACTTACGCACACGCCGTTGGTCCCGCGAACTTACAGGACTACATTCGCGTACTGTCTTGTGGGGGCGGAGTTGCGCTGGCGGGAAACAGCAGGTTCCTCCGCTACGCTTGTCCCTCCTGACGGAAGGACAAGCTCCGGTCGGAATGACAGGGTTTAATGGTCGGAATGCCAAAGTTTTTGTTTTCGCTCGGAATCACAAGGGTCTCGAATGGAAGACGTTCAGGTAGTTGCGATGCTGGTGCGCCGGTGTGTGGCCGGCGACGCCGCTGCCTGGGAGGAAATCGTCCAGACCTACAACCGGCGTATCTACAACATCTGCTACCGGTTTGCCGGCACTTCCGACGACGCTGAGGACCTCACCCAGGAAGTTTTCATCAAGATGTACCGCACGCTGGCGAGCTATGACAGCTCGAAAGGTGCGCTCGTTACCTGGGTCACGACCATCACCCGCAACCTGCTGGTCGATCATTTCCGCAAGACCAAGCAGGACCGCATCACCGATTCGCTGGATGCGGCATCGTCGGCCCACGAAGACGCCCAACCCCTGAGTGAGCAAATTCAGGACCAATCTGCCCCTCCCGACGCGCGTGTACGCAGCCGGGAGGTGGGCGAGACCGTTCACGCGGCCCTGGCGAAGCTCTCGCCGGAGCTTCGTGAGGCGGTGATTCTAAGGGACTTACAAGATTTTGATTACCGTGAAATCGCAACCGTTTTGAAGGTACCGGAGGGGACTGTGAAAAGTCGAATAAATCGTGGGCGGGCGGAACTTGCCCGCCTGCTGCAACGTACCTATAGGCAGGTGATGTGATGCCAGACCACACCAGTAACGGAATGCAGTGTCACGAGTTCGAGGGTCTGCTCAGCGACGCGCTCGATGGCGTGCTGAGCGGCAGTCGGCTCGACGGCTTCCACGCCCACTCCCGGAGTTGTTCCGTGTGCGGGCCGCTGTTCGCCGAAGTCGAGGCGGGCCGCAACTGGCTGAAGGATCTCACGGAGGTGGAGCCTCCAGCCAGCCTGGTCACGAATATCCTGGTATCGACGACGGGCGTTGACACCCAACGCCTGCGGGTGAACGTGTCCGCGCCGCAGCCTCGCGTTACGTGGCTGGAGCGGGCGCAGGCGTGGGCCTCGGGGGCAATGCAGCCCGTCGTTGCTCAGATTTGGGGCACCGTCCGGCAGCCGCGGTTCGCCATGTCGTTTGGCATGGCGTTCTTCTCGCTGTCGGTGGCGTTGAGCGTACTCGGGGTGAAACCCGCCGATCTGCGCCAGGTGAGTTTGCGTCCCACCGCCCTGCGGCACACGTACTACAACACGCAAGCCCGCGTTGTCCGCTATTACGAGAACATCCGGTTCGTCTACGAGGTGGAATCGCGGGTGCGCGAACTCAAGCGCAACGTCACGCCCGCCGAGCCTCGTTCTCAGGAATCGCCGGAAAAGAAAGACCACAAGAACGACACAACTGAACAGCCTGAGCAGAAGCAGGAGCGCAACTACAGCCAGACCGAGAATCATCTCGTTCTGGCCGGCGCTCCGCTGGGTCCATCTGTCTTTTATCCGTCAAATCCGGATCTGCCTGTAGTGTCGGTGACCACGTACAGGAGGTTCGTATGAACTGCGCCACCCATAACGATATTGCCGCAGTCGCATTCTGCCGCACTTGCGGCAAGCCGCTTTGCGGCAACTGCACACGCGACGTCCGCGGAGTGATCTACTGCGAGCCTTGTCTCGCAGCCCGTTTGGAAGGCACGGCGCCGGCAGCGGGGTTCGTGCCGCCTCAGCCCGTGTATCCGCCGGTGGGATTGCCCGCGAGACCGCTGTCGAGTTCCGGCCCCAATCCCGCAGTCGCCGGCATTCTCGCTGGATTCTTTCCCTTCGGCGTTGGCGCCGTCTATTGCTCGCAGTACGCCAAGGGACTGGCGCATCTCCTTATCTTCGCCATGCTTATCTTTGCCTCCGACCACGCCGGACGTTGGGACTGGGTCTTCGGCATCGGTATCGCGTTCTTCTATGTCTATCAGATCATCGACGCTGTCCGCACCGCCCACGCTCTTCAGGCCGGCCAGCCCGCGCCCGACCCTTACGGCCTGGCCCAGACCTTCAGCATGGGAGAAAGAGGCGAGTCCAAGAATATTCCGGCCGTCGCGGTCATCCTGATTGGTCTGGGCGTGCTTTTCCTGCTGCACACCATGAACATCTTCGAGTTCGGCCTCGACCGTTTCTGGCCGCTCATTCTGATCTTTTTCGGGGGATGGATGTTTGCCCGGCAATGGGGGATGATCGCAACTCGCTTTGTGGGCTGCCGTTGCGATCGTTGCCGCATGCGCAAAATCATGGGGCCGGCCATGATGGTGACCGTCGGTACGCTCTTCCTGCTCCAGAGCCTGGACGTTGTCAGCTTCGATCGCACCTGGCCCGCTATTCTGCTGGTGGTTGGTGTGGTGAAGCTGCTGCAGAGCAATGCCTCCTCAGCCGGACACGTCGGCCCGCTGCCGCCCGCGCCTCCCGCGGTCGCGCCGCCACCGCCGTCATCCGATCCAGGAACGGCGTCTTCTTCCGGGGAGGTGCGTAATGTCTAGCCCAGTGTCTTATCCCGTTCAACCTCCGATTCAACCGCCTCTGCCACCGCGTCGTCACCGCCGTTCCTTTGCCGGACCGTTCGTGCTGATTGTCCTCGGCATTGTTTTCCTGCTGGGCAATCTGCACATGCTTTCCTGGATGCGGCTGGGAACTCTATTCGCACACTATTGGCCCCTGCTGTTGATCTTATGGGGGGTGATCAAGCTGATCGAGCATCAGCAAGCCCAGCGCGACGGCTTGCCCGCTCGTGGCATCGGGGCGGGTGGTGTTTTTCTGGTCATCGTCATCGTCGTCTGCGGGCTCATCGCTACGCAAGCCGCGCGCTTCAACTGGTCGGGCGTGCGCGATAACCTCAACTTTGACGATGGCGACCTCAACAACATCTTCGGCGAGACCTACAATTTCGACGACCACCTCGAGCAGGACATTCCGCCCGCAATCACCGGCTTGCGCGTCAATAACGATCACGGCGGTGTCCGCGTCAGCGTCGCCACCGACAACAAAATCACCGTTGTCGTTCGCAAGCACGTCGGCGCGGAAAGCCAGAGTGACGCCGACAAGTACAACGCGGAAACCAAGCCGACGATCACCACCGCCGGCGGTCTGCTGACACTCGACGCCAATACCCAGGCCGCGGGCGACCACTCCGTACAAAGCGATCTGGATATTTCCATCCCGCGCAAAATGGAGCTGCACGTCACTTCGCGCCGGGGCGACGTTTCCGTCACCGGGCGCGATGCGGACGTGGAGATTAATAACCAGCACGCCGAGGTTTCGGTGGAAGACGTCGCCGGCAACGTCAGGCTGAATCTCGAAAAGAGTGCGGCCAAGGTCGAGCAGATCACAGGCGACGTACACATCGGCGGCCGGCTCAACGAAGTCTCGGTCACCGACGTGAAGGGTGCGGCTCAGCTCGAAGGCGAGTTCCAGGAGAGCGTGAAGCTCGCCCGCATCAGCAAGAGCGTGACCTTCAAGTCTTCCCGCACCGACATGGAATTCTCCCGCATCGATGGCGATCTCGATCTCGATTCGGATGATCTCCACGCCGAGCAAGTTACCGGTCCGGTCCACCTGACTACGCGCTCGAAGCAGATTCGGCTGGCGGATGTGTCTGGCGATGTCCGTTTGCAGGATGAAAACGGAGGCATTGAGGTATCCATGCGCTCGCTCGGGAACGTGCAGATCGACAGCCGCAACGGAGACGTACAGTTGAGCGTGCCCGACAAAGCTGGCTTTCGCGTCGATGCGCACAGCCGCGACGGCGAAATCCAGTCCGACTTCCCGGAGCTAAAGATTGAGAACGGAGATCACGAGTCGACGGCCAGCGGCAGCGTGGGCAATGGAACCTCCCACATCGTAATCAACAATCAGCACGACGGCATCGAGAT
>Ga0302325_10013636_pt1 | contig 17325 bp, 17 predicted proteins | sample Palsa_T0_2_FD_201948 | JGI IMG/M metagenome (GOLD analysis project Ga0302325, IMG submission 201948) | Peat permafrost microbial communities from Stordalen Mire near Abisko, Sweden - Palsa_T0_2 | ecosystem: Environmental > Terrestrial > Soil > Palsa > Peat permafrost | place: Sweden: Abisko... | reverse complement strand
GAGCTGAGCCCGAGCCGCACTCTGGCAACTCTGCCCAGCCATTCAGCAGTTGCTGGAAGCGGACTGCTAAGCTACAAGTGGGTACATCATCCATCCGAGCATCCTCCTACCTCACAATACTAATTACCCTACTTTCACGCCTTACTCGTACACAAGCCCTAGGAGTCCGATAAAGTCCGATAAAGGACAACTCGCGCCTCGCCTGCAGTCTTAACATCTTTTCCTACTCTCTTTCCAACAACATCTTGCTTGCCTAGCCCTGCACACGGCCCCCTTGACACCGCATTGTGTACGCATCTCCGGTCCACTGATTCTCTGGAAGCTTATCTCTCGCCCCGAGTTCGCAAACGCGGGGCAATTCTCAACCCCGCCATAAAATCGTCACTACCCAGTATCTGCGTCTTCCACGCCATTGAAGCACACAAGTATTGAAAATGACGAAGCCACAAGTTCTTCTTTTGGGAGAAATTGAACAGTATGTTGTGGTGGATTCAGTTCCCCACCCTTCATGCGCAAGTGCACTCTTACTGATATGCGCCCGGAATCTTCAGTGCACACAAGGAATGGGCTTCAATTTCCGAGATCGCAGATACGATCGAACCGAAGGCTCGATCTCGAGAAGAGTTCATAGAAGAATGCAAGTCAGGCGCTTTCGATAAAGTTGTTGCTGCATATCGCACTTTCCAAAGCGTGGCTATCTCTGGCTTATTCGATGAGGAACTGGTCTCCATCTTGCCAAAAAGCCTCAAGTTTATTGCTCACAATGGTAGGGAGGTTTTATCCGTGCTTTGCGGAAGAAGTCTGGGAATTGCGTGCTGATAGGAAATAGGAGCTGGCTACGACCAGATTGACGTCCACGCCTGCACAGCCCACGATATCAGAGTCTCCAACGTCCCTACGGCCGTTGATGATGCAACAGCAGATACGAACATGTTTCTCATCTTGGGAGCGTTAAGAGGCTTCAATACCTGTAAAGCCCCTTCCCTAAATTCGGTTTCGGTTCTGACATCTCCAAGCAATGATAGCACTCCGAAATGGTCATTGGAAAGGATCTCCTCCACCACCCCTCGGTCATGATCCACAAGGCAAAATTCTCGGGATTTTAGGAATGGGAGGCATTGGACGGAATTTGAAGAAGAAAGCAGAGGCATTTGGAATGACTGTTCAATACTACAATCGCTCGCAACTATCAGATGATTTGAGTGGGGGTGCTAAGTACGTCAGTTTCGAGGAGTTACTGAAGACTTCGGATGTACTGTCACTCAATCTTCCTCTCAATGTAAGTTTTGCTGAAGAAGATTTTAGGAAACTGAATGTTGATTAGAGCCACAGAAACAAACGCGCCATATTATCTCCACCAAAGAATTCAATCAGATGAAGAAAGGGATCGTGATTGTCAATACCGCTAGAGGTGCAGTCATGGATGAAGCAGCCCTTGTGGTTGCGTTGGAGAAAGGCCAGGTTTGGTCATGCGGTTTAGATGTTTTTGAGGAGGAGCCAAAGGTCCACAGTGGTCTGGTATGAATGTCCTCGAGAGTTCCTTTGAGTCCTTGACTCGGTCGAGAAGCCCGAACAGCCACAAGTGTTGCTAGTCTTTCGCACTTTTGATCACACACTTAAGCAGTGCTAACTCGCGACATTACAGATTGCAAATCCACATGTCATGCTGGTCCCTCACATGGGAACCTGGACTGTCGAGACTCAGACCAAGATGGAAATCTGGTGTATCGACAATGTTCGAAGTGCGATTGAGAAGGGCAAGTTGATGAGCCCGGTCGGCGAGCAAAAGTATATGTGAGGTCTGGCAGCGAAAAAAACCTCTCAGCGAATAAAGAAGAGCATGTTTAGACTTTCTTTCCAAAAGGTAGCAGGGTACGGGGTTGGCTTTTTGACGGAAGAGATACAAAAGACATAGACCGTTCTAGGATAAATTTTTTGAGCGATGATGAATTTAGAGAATTTCCTTGACACATTTCCTTTGCATTTCCAAACAAGAGCATGCTTCACGATCAGCTGACTAAGACAGAGAGAAAAAGGGGCTCGCGTATAACCGAGACTTCACCTTGTTCTGTCCCTGGACCCTACTTTTCCACCAGGAGTATAAAAATATGCTCGAGCTCTTGATCTTGCACTTAAATACCCCACAAAGTTTCGAGCAGGCCTTTGATCCCCACGACTGTTTACTGCTTCCAATTGTTGGCCCTTTGAAATCTTTCGACAAGCAAAGATAATTCGAGCTCATTGATTGTGAGATGCAAGCTCTGTAATCCGCCTCACACAAACATTTCTATCTGTTTTGTTTTTGGTAGAACGAGTTCCTCTCAAGAAGAACCATCTGTTGCTGGCGCCAGCAGCAGATTCTCAGACGAAACTTGACACTGCCCCTGGAATTTGCTGCAACGCCATGCACTGTCCCGTCCCAAAAATAGGTCACACCAAAACATGGGTTTCTCGTGTCAAGAGCCGGGTTTTTATGTCGCCTCCTTCAATGCAGGAAGCCGCTCATCTGACCGAGGTATAACCCGAGCCCTCTGGTAATCTCATGATGGAGAGAGATATCAGTGATTGGCTAAGAATGTGATTTAAGAATATATGTGAACTAGAAAATTGGACAACGTAGGATCTAACCGCAGAGACTTCTCGAGAGACGAGATTTTATTCTTGCCACTAGGTGTCAGCTGGCAGGCTTCGGTGGAGTTGACAAGCTTTGCAAATCTATCACCTGGTAAACTAAACAAAGAAGAGGAATCATGTAAAATCAACGATCATTTTTTGTGTAATGGAAACTAGAGCTACATCTGGATCATAAAATGACCGCTTCCTCAGCAATGCTTTTCAGAATAGCCACCCAAGGGATCTCTATCATTTCCCTCGTCCTTTGTTCTTCTTCCACAGGCAGGAGGCAGATAGAAAGAAAAACCAGAGACGAGAAATAATCCATCTGGCCCATCCCTAGAATACACCCTGCTGTTGTATACGCGCGCTGCAAAAAAAATCTTTCCTTCCAATCCAGTGTTATGCTGACGTACGACCTCTTTTTGGTGGCACGTCTTGAATACCTGCCAGCCAGCACCACGAGAATTAAAGAACGACCCAGGTACCCTTTTTGGAATGCTACAGATATGAGAAATGAGCAGAATGCAATGCGACGCCTGGAAATGAGACCATTGAGACCGGTTGAGACATAAACAAAGGATCGATCACTTCTCGTTCTTGATCGGGGTGGCTGGGGTAGCGGCGGGTGCAGACCAGGATCGTGCTGATAAGTCGCAGAGTCTTCGAATGACATTGGTTGTTCCTGCGCCACCAGCCTCGTCCATGACAAACTTCTTTGCAACCAGGAGCTTGCTCTTGTTGTCGCTCTCATCCAAGTGGAGGGGAGTGTCATTGTCCGTGTATTCAGAGACCCGCTGGCCAAGACCACGTACCACTGCGATAGAATAGAGAACATCCCGATTCTCGCGGCCGTCCAGCAAGTTTCTCAATGCAGACAAGGTCTCGTCCACCTCCTTAGCAGCAGTAGGATCTTCATATTGATGACAGACGAAGTTACCAAGTGTGTACCAGAACTCCAACTCTCGAAGTCTATGGTGATCAGTGCTTCCAGCCACCGGTGCTGTGAGAGGATTGTTTGCCGCGACACGACCAGTCAGCAAGGTCTCAAAGACGTTCAGGCGGTTAGTAGCCTCAGTAGGGTCATCGGTGGCTGGGACAGTCTTGAACTCCTTCACGCCATTGGACTCGGCAGCGGAGGTTCTGACCATACTAGCAAGTGCCCAGACAACTCTAGCTTCAACGCTCGATGTATATTGAATCTCCTTCTGATCATTCTGGGACGTCTTAGCGAATTGTTGGAGGAGGGCAGCGAATTGTTCGAGGTAGATTTTGCCGTCGAGGAGCTTGGAGAGACCCTTGACGGAGAACCACTTCGATTCGAGGAAGTTTTCGAGGCCAGGGGCGTAGATGCTGTAGTAGAGGTGTTTGACTTCGTCGAGCATGGTGGGGTTTGAAGAAATATCGGTCGTCGATCGAGGGGGAACTGGGCCTCCCATGGCGAGAAGCTGGTCAACGGTCCGCTTTGCTGGAGTAGTCGTGTAAGCCGCGTCTTCTTCATAAGATGCAACTGAAGAAGGGGAGAGAAAAGAGGCACCACCTCTCAGGTGCGGCATATGATCCGACGCACCTGAAGAGAATGGACTAGCACTCTGGACATCTCTTTTGAGGTCCTCGCGGAAGTTTGGCATACCTGGTGTTGTAGTTTGATATGAAGCCCCCGATGCTGCTGTAGTAGGCGGTGCGGCAGCCTCTAACGCTGGATCAATTGCGGAGGCGTAGTCAAACTGTTGACTGGCAGAGCCAGGAGAACTAACACCTGCCGAGAGTGCTGGGTCGTACGCCATGTTGGCTGGAGCACCGTAACCACCCGCGAGCATCTGCGGTTGGTTTCCGTATGGGTTGGCAGTTGCTGCGACGCCCGCCGAAGAGGGTGCAGAGCTTGGTGCGGGTTGAATGGCGGCGGGGCCTGGTTGTTGCTTGAAGATGGGATCGTAGCCCAGGCACTCGCGCTTCGACTTTTGGCAATTGCGGCAAGCTGGGTGGAGTTCGTCGCACTGGAAATGAGGTTAGCAGCTTGTTCAAAGACGCCGACGAGTTTGGCAGGCTGGAGATAAATTTTCGAGATTGTAGTCTCGCTCCTGCACTCGGCTTGAGCAAGCTCATGTGCCTTCGCCTACTTAGGTAGATTCGCTTGCTATAAACGAAAAGATCGCATCGCGAAGAACCTCAACTTCGTCTCTTCTCCATCAAATCGACTCCGTCGACAGAATGGAAACGTCGTGAACTAACCTTGATTCTTCGCTTTCTGCAGGTCAGACAACCCGTCTTGGTTCTGCGCTTGATCTCCTACGCGATGAACCACGTCAGCAAAATACGAGGTCGCTCGAGATGCCTCAACTCACCTTTTTGTGGCGGCCACCGCTCATCACGCGTGAGTCGGTGACGGGGATCGCATATCGCATGTTTCCGGTCGGATCGGAGGTCACGTTGGGATACGATGGATGAGGCAGGGTCTGGCCTTGGTTGTGATAGTAGGGACCGCCCATCTGCGCGACAGGCGGAGGGAGGTTGGAGCCCATGTGGTGCTGCTGTTGTTGCTGCTGCAGAGGGTCGAGAGATCGCATGCTGGGCAGATTGACGGAACCGTTACTGCCAGTCGGCGAGGCGCGATAGGATTCGGTTTGTTGGTTCGGGGGAGGATAGTTGTATTGGGCGGTGGAAAGCGAGGGCGAAGGGTACGAGGTCGGACTAGGATAGCTGACGGGCTGTTGACGACTCTGGCCTTGTTGCTGAGCATTCGACATCGACGGCGAGGATGGTGCGGAACCGTTCTGGAGGTGAGATGAAAGATGCGGAGAGTTGCGATTGTTTTGCGTCGCCATTCGGGGCTGGGGCTGGTGCTGGTGCGGGCGTAGGATGCTGACACCTTGATGCCGTCAGTTCACCTTCACCCTCGACCACCGTGGCACGAAGATGAAGATCGACGACGAACGCGCACCGTGAGTTGGGGGGGTGAATAGAGACACAAATTAATGTCGCGAGCGACGACTGGGGGGCCAGAGTACGTATGGATGCGTGATCTCGAGATTCGATGCTCGGCTCTCAGGCGAGAAGAAGCGAGCCTCGATGACTTGCCGAGAGTTGCGGTCGCGAATGCGGTCGCGGTTGCGGATGCGGTTACGGTTGACGAGCGGGTTGACGAAAAGTTGACCTTTCGGTAAGGTAGGTTGGGTGGTGGATTTTTAGGGGAGGCTGTTTTTAGAAGGTCAAGTAAGAGACTGCGCGGTGCAGTTGCGGCGCTGGGGCTGGGGCTGCTGGGCTGCAGCCTGAGGTGCGCGAGGACGATTTCAAGGGCGACGTAGCCAGAATTTTATCACTGCGCGCAGATTGCAGACACTCTCTGGATTTCCAACATGGGACGCTAATGCCCCATCTGGCTAGCGCTCTCGTGAAAGGGGGCAGAACAAATTCGCAAGTCACCTCACCTCAGACAAGCAGACAAGAGAAGCGCAGCTCTGACGAAGCACGGGGGATGCAGACTCGATTACGACGGGAAGGACAAAGTACTGTAACAGTACCTGCTCCTATTCTTCCACTTGTGCTACAGTAAGAGTCTGCGCAAGTTGCCGCCACTTGCTTCCACCTAAACCCTTTTCCGTCTCGCGTGCCCCCTTTGCCCACCACTCGCACGCCCTGTTCCTGTCCCCGTTGCAGCGGTTCGTTCGCCTGGCACGCGATAGAAGAAATGGAACCGCATTCGAAGCTTTCTGCTCCTGCCCTGCGAGTCTGCGACCTGCGAGACCTGCGAGACCTGCGACCACTGCAACTCCAGGACGGCAGCCTTCACCTCGCGGCAGCACAGGGGGCACCATTTCTCCGCATACTTAGCCCGTTTGATGTGCCTGACCCATATATGTGAATCTGGCAGATCTCCAGAGAGATCTGTAACCTGATGTTACTGTAACGGTCCAAAGAAAATTCCCGTTGCTATCATACCCTTCCCAACTCTCCCAGACTCCCAGACTCCCAGACGAGGTGTCGGCTGCGACTTGCCTGCGCTCGTCTCATGTGCCTGTCAGCTGAAAGCTCACCGAGCTCTCACAGCCCTCCAGCTCTCGTGTTGAATTGGCTCACAATCTGTTGCTGCACTACGATTTGCCCAATCACAGCCACGCCCTGAAGGGTGCTTTGATTATTAGCCAGAGTGCGATTCCGGTCTTCATTGGGGGCCTGCAGTCTCGCCGAGAGATTGCCTGAACGCCCAAGAAATTTTGTTTGATGCTTCCAAACCACAAGAGGCATGAGCATGAGCATGAACCAACAATAATACCGCGAGCACTGCCGTAACATTGTTTGGTACTGAATGCTTGCAACCGAACCTCTTCGTTCATATTGCAGCAAGATAACATAGCATCTACTGCTGTATATCTATTTCCCACATGCTTGTATCATTGTCGGATGCCGGTGTCCGTCGAGGTGAGGTGAGTTGCACTGACAAGATGATCGACGATCAAGCAGGGTCCATTTCGTACTTCGCTCAGGAGAACGATTCCAGGAGTGCCAGCTCTCAACTTCTAGAAGCAGCCTCAAGCAGGGGGCGGGTAGGAAAAGGAAGGTCGGGTTGTTTCTTTCATAAGCTCACCGAAGCAGCATAATGGAAAAATTGCACTTGGCATGAACCACGAATTTGTACCATGCTTGCTTTGCAAGGATCGTTTCAACGGCGCCCTCGCCTTGTGCCGCAGGATCGCTTCAAAGTCAGCAGCTGCTCGGGCCTGGTGGGCCACTGACCTGGTGGGATCCCGAGCCAGCCGGCTCATCATTGCTCTGTTGAGCCCCGTTCTTCCTGGAAACATCTCGCTTTGAATGCCGTTCAGGATTTAGGTCACGGCAGATGGATAGCTGCATATCGACTAAGCTGTACTTACTCACCATTTTCTGTTCTTCTCAGCCACGAGAGACGATAGGCAAATAGATGTTTGTTACGGTACTTCATGTAGATCAAAATAGCCAGCCAGCCTGATTGTGTTACTGCAATGTACCGACGCTGTGTTCCCCTTCTACCTCGGTCACGATTTGAGCACATGGCGTTGAGTCGACCATCCGAGCCCGGACGACATTTTCACAGTGACTTAAGACGTCCCTTGACCTCGAAGGCTGTGCCCCTATCACATGGTGATTCTCTTTGCGATTGCAAAGTTTTCCATTCGGGGACCGGGCCGTGACCCCTATTACAAACCCTAGTGCGCATACCGAGACCCGAACGTAATAAAATAGGCTTCACGAGCTGTTGGCGGTTGTTGGGTTGTATGTCTCTATGCAGAGTCTGTTAGAACTCTGGTCCAGTCAAACTTTCGCCATCGTTTTTGAAAGCCCTCGAGGCGTTTATCCACCCGGGTCCAACGACCTTGCCTCTTTATCACATCAGGCTCAACGTCAAGCATGCCCCCTATGATTTCCCGAGCGAAGAGATCCCCTTTGGGCCATCGATTGCTGTCTTCAACAATGTGGCCCAAGCCTCCATCGATCTCGAACCACGCGTGAAAATATGGCATCTCTTTGGCGATTGAGCGTCGGAAAGCTTTCTTTCCCAATCCATCTCGCGCTCGTGCAGCTGTATCTATCAGTTTCTTATGCTGTGTCCACTCTTCATCAGAAGACAGGATGGCTTCCTTAAAAAAGGCTGGCGCCGTCTCCCCCAGACTGTAAGGCAACGGCACCGCTTGCATGGCTGCGTGCATTTTCCGATGCGGTGCAGCCGCATTCTCGTAGAATACAACGTCTCGGCCCTGATCATGATACATCCTCGTCAAACATTTCATGAAGTTTCGGATTTCCTCCCATTCATCGTCGTCGCACTCCAACAGGTTTGTCCTATGTTCGATCGGAACAATGACAGCTCCGCCTTCACTGAGCTCTGGTTCTGTCGGCAGAGTGAGGTAAACCCGAGTTGCCAAGGATATGAGAGGAGCAATAGGGGGTTGGTCCTTCTCCGGGTGGTGACACAGCTGGCAGGAGTCCAGTATTCGATTCATCTTCTGGAACTCTCCAATTGCCGCATTCTTCAGATTCGTTTCAGATTTCTGTACGCGCTTGGCAAGCTTGTTTGCGTTGTCATCCATGTAATCCAAATCATCATCGAACTTGGCATCCTTCGCGATACGTTCAGCAGCTCTCATACCTTCTCCACCAGCTTGCCCTCTTGTTCGCCGCTCTTCCCGAACCATATCCGCAATACTCATATCTTCATTCTCCTCGACGAGACCTCTTTCGCGGCCACGTTTATTGTCGATTGCTTTAGCTTCAGCGCGAGTTCCAGCTAACATTCGGTTTTCCATCTTCCCTAATACGATAACACCTGGGTCTGAAGGATTGTTCGAAAAGCTTGCCATAGCCTCATTGTACTCCGTTTCCAGTTTTGCAGCATCAGGGGAGTTCTTGAGTTTAGCCTTCATCAACTGCGCCTTCATCCGGTTTAATGTCGTAGAATCCAGTAGCATAGACTTCCCTAGCGCGGCCTTCTCTTCCATGACAATTCCCTGTGGAAGATCTGGAATTTCCTCTCCACGTGACCGCTCGGGGCTTCCTCTGATTCCCATCTCCATCTTTCTCTCCTGGAAAAGCTCTCCAGTGGGTTTCTCCTTCCCCACATAGCCCGCTCCGTAGAGGTGTCGACGCTCTAGCTCGATTTGCTCCTCTCGAGCATCATCGAATTCTCGTAAATCTCCAAAACGTCCTAAGGCAACCTCTTCGACTGACTTCCAACTTTGTTCAGCCTGTGTATACACAGCCTTAAGCTTCGTCATCCGCCATTGAGATCCTGAGTCTCCAAAGGTGTATGATACTTCGTGCTGGGAAGGCTCATCCTCTATATCCTCGACCTTCTTGCCATCAGCCAAATCTTGTAGATGGTGATTGAGCTCATTCTTGTGAATCTTCAAATCATAATCAGGCTTTGGCGGTGGAGCTTGGGTGACTTTCCTGGACCCTTTCTGCGTGTAGTCGAATTCCAATGCTGACGGTGCCTGCATCCATGAATCGCGAGAAAGTTTGGGTGTATTTGAAGGCTCCTCGTCGTTGGGGATTGGAAGGTCTTCATGTGGATCTGAGGTTTTTGCATGCTTGTGGCTTCTTCGATGTTCGTCCTCCTCGCCATCTCGAGAGAGCCTCGACCTCTTGTGTCGGTGATCTTCTCTGTCCTTGCTGTCGCTATCTCGAGACCTGTGAATTGATCGGTGATGATGTCTGTGTTTGTGCCCATCCTTCTCCCTGCCGCTCTGTTTCTCTGCCTTCTCTCTAGATTTTTTCTCCTCCGCCAAAGCTTTCTCAAATGCATCAAGGCCGTCCATTGTTGTGTTGTTGAAGATGGTATGAGGATAAATTTCTGGGGAAGCGAGGCTACTTGACATCCCACTTCGCTTGAGCCCCGCCAAACTTTTCCTTCACAAGTACACCTCCGCACCAGGAAACCACCTTCAAGCTTTCACTGATTATGGCGACGTCTAATCCTCCGCTGGGCAACATGCCTACAGCTATTGTCTGTGTGGGGATGGCTGGTATGACCTCCTGCGTCCATAATCAGACGTGATTTTGCCTCCCACACTCTCCTCCCTAACCTTCTTTACCTTCACGATAACAGCAATACGTAAGATAAGAGCTGACATTTTGTTATACAGGATCTGGAAAGACTACCTTCATGCAAAGAATTAATGCACATTTACACGCGCAAAAGGAGCCTCCCTATGTAATTAACCTCGACCCTGCAGTACGAAATGTCCCCTTCGACAGCAACATCGACATTCGAGACTCGGTGAACTACAAAGAAGTCATGAAATCCTACAATCTCGGGCCTAATGGTGGAATACTAACATCCCTTAACCTCTTCGCCACAAAGATAGATCAGATACTCAATCTCCTTGAGAAGCGCACCACTCCAGATCCAGCAAAGCCAGATGCGAAATCTATAAAGAATATTTTGGTGGATACGCCAGGACAAATTGAGGTATTTGTCTGGAGCGCATCGGGCAGTATTCTCCTGGACTCTTTGGCTTCTACGTTCCCCACGGTTATTGCATACATCATAGACACGCCCCGGACGGCCTCTACGAGCACATTTATGAGCAACATGCTGTATGCTTGCAGCATTTTGTACAAGACGAAGCTGCCGATGATATTGGTTTTCAATAAGACAGACGTGAAAGATGCAGAGTTTGCCAAGGAGTGGATGACGGATTTCGAGGCTTTCCAGGCTGCTCTGAAAGAGGAAGAAGAGGCAGGCAGTTTTGGAGGTATGGAAGGAGGGGCTATGGGAGGCGGAAGTGGATATATGGGATCATTGCTGAACAGCATGAGTCTGATGTTGGAGGAGTTCTACAGCCATTTGAGTGTGGTTGGAGTTAGTTCCATGACTGGAGCGGGCATTAATGAGTTCTTCGAAGCTGTAGGAGAGAAGGCAAAGGAGTTTGAGAGGGACTACAAGCCTGAACTGGAACGTAGGAAGACGCTGAGAGAGGAAGAAAAGCACGCCAACAGAGAAAAGGAGCTAGGAAAGCTGATGAAGGATATGGCTGTCTCCGGTGAGCCTTCATCAAAGCAACCAAAGCTAGATATGGACACTTTAAGTGATATGGAGGAAGACAACTCTGAGGAAGAAGGCGATGGCAATGAAGAAGGTCTCAGCACTAGATACAAGCAAGCTTTGGCTGATGCTGGTGGGCCGTCAAACGAAGATAACCACAGCTTTACGAGGTATCTGCGAGCTAGCCAGATGAACATGTAGCGGGAATTTGGTGGAGGCAAAAGGCGTTGGATGGTAGCATTGCACAGCGCATTTTTGATACCAGATGGAGACTTGCTGGTCTGGAGACCCCACAATTCATGAACTGCAATCGTATCCCCAACTCTGCCTCTGAGAAATGTGACCCCTTACGCCCCTGCTATGCCCAGTTGCCCAAAAAAAACCCAGTCGTATATCGCTCCGAATCAAAGCCTCAGAGTGCGTTCCCCGTCTGTCATCTTGCCTCAAACTGCACCATTCTACCAGCCAAGTCAGTACTCTGCTCGCCCTTTGCTACCTTCCAAACAGCTCACCTCTTCGTCCGCTCCTTGTAAAGCACACGATGACCGCACTCCTTACAACGAATAGGATCTCCCCTCTTCAAGGGAACTTTGGCGTTACAGTCACCGCACAGGTAGTTGATGGCAGGGCCTTCGACGGAGATACCCGTCTGGAAAGAGTCGCGACCAGGAGTAGGGACTGCGGTGGGGACTTGATATGCTTCGCGAGACATGCTTGCGGCTTCGAGGGTTGAGATAATTTGTGGAATTGTCGAGGAATGATCGTTGTCGGAATCGAGGCTGAAGAAATATATTTCGAAGTGGCGGACCGAGGCGCCCGCACTTACCTGTTTTGGAAGCATCAAAATTCACCCAAAAATCTCTTGGTGAGATACGGCGCTGTGAGCTTTCAGCAACACTGTAATCAATAAACCTTTATTACCCGAATATTGTGATACTCATATTCGTTCTCCATCGACAAAGCTTAGTTGCAATCCTTAAACACTATGTTTTTGATGTCAAAGTCAACTTGCTAGCTATTGTTCTAGTTCTACAAAATGCCCCGGTTCTTGGTAACGGCGCTCGATAAATTACTACATAGTGGCTGAATACCGAGCTGGTAGATCCGAAGATTAGGTTTAATAGGTTCCTAAAGTGTTCCACGAGTGCGTCACAACTCTGACTAGGGACATGGACGTTTGCGTGCATGGCGTGGTGTTCTCTCGTTCTGCGAATGTGAGTATTTCCGCAGTTTCTCACCAAGCATGATCCTCCCGATGCCCTCACAATGGCTTTTACAACAATGAAAGGGTCCTGTGTTCCTCTGATAGGCTTGGTTGTGTAAATACTCTGGTGGAAGCTCAGAATAAACCGAAGAAGAAATTAAGTAGCGCTCCGTAGGTACTCCATCAAGCTTTTCCAGCTCGGGCCGCCCTGCGGCCGTGACTCGAGCAGATCATGATTTGGGACTTCACCCCTGTTAATCTAGACTTCTCGACAACTCTCCCTCTCTCGCGACCTCTCCAAATAGAATATCGACGACTTAACATTCATACAGTGATATTTTGTAGCACGATTATACTCCTAATCGTTGCACATTTTTCAATAGTACTTTCGTTCATATATTGTTAATTAGTAGGTGTTGTATGCACAGTATATTGGTGAGGGAGGGAGCTCACCCAGCAGTTCTCGTTGACACTTCTCGCCTTACGTGCACACGACATCTTGCAGCCAATTGTGCGCCATGGTAAGAATGTCTTCAGCTCCTTCTTCTCGACAATAATGATTGATCTCCATACAGGGTTGTTGTGTCTCGACTCCCTCAATCATTTCGCCGTATCCCACTGATCAAGGTGCAAACCCCTCATCCCGCACTGCCATCACTTCTACCCAGCAGCAATCACAAGCTGCTATCCAAAGACCTTCGACCCACGCGTCAAGTCACAGCAACAGGCACCACCATGTCCCTCTCGCCAAGCACATCAATAAACCCCTCAAGCTGCATGTTTGGAGGAGCGAGCCCCGTATCTGGACTCGCAAAGAGCTTGATCGTGAGCGGATAGCATTCTTCGATACTAGAGTAACTGGGCGCCCCGAAATATGGCAGACAATACAACAAGTCTTAGACGTATTATGGAGTGGTGGCGACGAGGGGGATACTGATGGTGGATTGGCCACTGCACAGACGATTCTAGATGCTGCTGGGATTACGATACCTACCGGTGACTTGGCTGGTGGAGCATATGACAGTTTTGGTGCCCATTATTCATTGCCCGAGTATATCGTCTCTGATCCACAGGACCTGGCCGAGGTACCAGCGGGAAATAGCAACCAGGGAGAGGACAAGAGTTGCGAGGAAGGCGAGGACTCCTTGAGCGAGGATGAGCTTTTACGAAGAAGACAGGAAAAAGGCAAAGGTGTTCTTAATGATGAGGATATGATCACCATTCGAGTCAAAGTATCAGATCGTGAAGAGACCCCTCTCAGGGTCACGATCAGCAGGGAAGATAAACTTAAGACTGTGGCCTTCAAGATTCTTGAGGAAGCAGAGGTAAGAGTCCTAAGCCACCCTAGGGGTCCGAAACTGATTGGCGGAACAGCTTCCATTGGAGAGGAAGATCAAGATTGCCTATATGGGCAGAATCCTGGATATGAACGAGACTTTATTATCCCAGGGATGGCAGGAGGAGCATGTTGTGAATGCATGGGTGTTCTGATGAACGAGGTAATGGCCGAATGAGGTTGTATATATGCACGCCCGAATTTGCGCACCAAGTCTTTGGAGGGAATGTGGATCGCGGCTTGGATCATTGGCTACGGTATACCCCGGCGTTTGAGGTTTCTTCTAACCACTCGATTTTCAGAGTGCGTCTAGCATTTTAGCGTGTTGTCATACATGTTGTTGTCTTCGCGAATGTCTAATATCAGCCTCACCTGACCATTTCGCGCCTAGACTTCACGGTATTCCCGCTGTTCATGGTTGACGGAATTGCCAATGACTTCAAATGCCAAACAAACTTTTGAAAACTTGGCAAATTCATTGAAGATGAATCAAGGAGCTTGAAAATTATTGCCATTGAATTTCTGATTAACCTAATATCTAAATTCTGAAATTGCCATATAACGCAGCGGCAGCCCTGAAAAGGACGAATTAGCAAGGGTCTCCCCGGAACACCCAAACGCAACCGAAGTATTAACATGAGTGACTATCTCAGTTCTCCAAGGTGAAATACATGTTTCGTCAATGAGATATACTCAGAAAGAACACAGCGAATATTTGGATTCATCAGAGCTGGAGGTGAATATTTTGAGTAAGAAAGGGACACTTACGTTTTGGCCGAGCACTAGTTGTCATTTATTGCGAGGACATACCTAAGAAAGAGACCAACAGAGTGTCAGCGGTATTCTCGTTCCAGTATGTGTGGCCTCAAATGGAGGTGTTGCAAAGAACCAAAGGCAAATTTCAGGCTGGTAGACTGTTAGCTGTGCCTGTGAGAATCTGCTCGGCTCCAAATACCTCATTAAATCAGAATTTTGTGATACATTCATATGCAAACAGAGTTTGCTCAAATAGTGTGAATAACAATTTCATCATTTGATGCATTGGTCTTGGGAGACGAAAGGACAGAAGTAACGCGATTTACCTAATGGTGAGGCTGTTAGCATCGTCATTCAAGTACAAAGTGTAATATATCAATCCCAATCATGGTGCATTGGATCAGCTGACGAGTTCTCAACAAGCACTTCCTGCCCCACTATTACCACAGGGTTTGTACGCCCTGCTTTTGACGGAAATAAGAGGAGGGGTGCGCAGTCTGTCCGCCCGTTCGTTCAAAATTCATCAGGAATGCATCGGCTCGAGGGTGGTGTGGAAGGAATGTATATACCTGGGATGCCATCGATATTAGTAAACATCATCAAGATGGTTGGAAAACATTGCTTAAGGTGATATGAAAGGGTCAGACAAGGCTGAAACTATGAAAGAGTTTCGACACAAAAGTTCAGAATGAGGAATTCCTATTATTGTCATTTTATCATCACACCCCTTGAGGTGCCGCGACGAGAAGAAATTTGCTCCACAAACCTTTTAGATTGACATCGAAAACAACAAATTTGCTGGCAAACCCTATCCAATATCTGGGGAATATCAGCGCAAGTTCAATCATTCAGCTATAGGCTCGAAGCTAAGAAGACTCGTTCAGAATAAAATGTACAAATCCTCAAGGCCGTTGAGCTAGGAGTTGGATTGTTCAAATTGTGTTTCTCTCATCATTGTGTTGTAGCAGGCTGGCAGAATGGACAAACTTACGAATTGGGATAGGATGATAGCATTGCTCCTGGCGCACTACCCTGGCTTGGAGCTGAGGGTGTTGGTGGTCGGTGTGAAAAATGTTAAAAAGGACGGTGTCAGGTTTTGTGAATAGATTTTAAAAAGCTGGAGCTAAGGTAGAGTCCAGAGTTCAGAGCTAAACTGTTTTAGGCGACGGGGCTTAGGAGCCGCCACATCGTGAATCGTGGCTTAGCTCTAATGTGGCGATTCCTCGATTCTCTTAACCTCAAGCTCTATCACCATTGTACAAGAACCCATATTGAGCAGTTGGCACCATGGCGCCCTCTGCTGGCTTATGGGCCCCCTTGGCTATGAGGGTCATGAAGTAAGTTAATCCAACAACAGAAGAAATTGTTCCTTCTCCATGGATCCCCATTGCGTCACATCGTGACTGACCATAATACAGGCATGCCTTCAAAAAGACCACGAATCTTATCAAAGTTCGCGTTGCGGAATTTACACGTCTCAATGGCGAGCTTCAACCCATTCTTGTTCGATCATCGCCTCGTCAACCAATCCATCCCACTGCTCTCCTTCGCCAGAGCAAGGGACGATGGTATACAACCCATAGTACCATTAACGCCGCCGTTCGTCGGTTCATGAGCACTGGTCGAGATGCTGTTAAATACAACCGAGCAGCATTCCCGAAGTCAGTTACCGCCACCGCAGTCTCTCGATTGACAACAAAAGCTCCCTTTGCTTCGACACTTAGGCCGAATCTCACTGGTGGCACTCTGCCTAGGACATCCGGAGGCTATAGCTTAGGTGGAGGACGAACTGGGGGAGCACGTTATTTCTCTCATACACCGGCCGCACCCGCACAAGTTATCAATAATGTTAGCGCCGCAGTTCGAGCATTCTGGCTATCCGGCCAAAAGGCTCAATTTGACGGGGCTACACCCGCGGGAGAGAAGAGGTACCGTACCATCACTAATCTCCAAGAAGAGACCGGCAGAAAGATGCGTTCTGTTGCAGGAACTGCCCCCGGCTCTTACATTGACTTCCCTGTCAATCCTACGGTCACTGCACTTAGTCCCCTTGGAGGCCAATTTCCTTTTGGCTCCGCCATGGAGGTTTTAGCACCAAATCTGAACACTGAAGGTTTCTTGGATATCCTATCCATTGATTTCGCCCGAGCTCTCAAGGATCTTTCTGCAACAATGAACGATCTCAAGCGTTTATCAGCTTTAGGTGATCTTCCGATCACTTTAGAACAGAAGTCCATTTTAAGAGTCCGATTCCCTGGCTGTGATTCTAGTATCGTCGAGAGGCTATGTGACGAGGTAGGAGTGCAACGAGGTATCATCTATCAGGATGACGATTTTGAAAGCAGTGTGGGAACTCACATGGCTCTTCTATTCCCGTATGCCCCGATGTCTGAACATACCCTGTCCTCACCTGGTGGCTCGTTGCGCTCTCAGTCTGGACACGACTTCGAAGAAGTTGAAGACGATATCCTAGATAATCCTTGGCTCGATGGTTATGAGACTATGGATGAAATTAGTGAAGGAGAATCGGCTTATTTCAGTAAACCGAGTCCACGACAGAACTCGTCAGATTATGAGGAGTTGGAGGGCATTTATCGCTTCTTAGAGCAATGTGATAACGCGCGGAGGATATGACTAGTGTCTTCACTTTCCTTTGTTTTGTACATTTGGAGCAATTTAGGATTTGGTTGGAATGGAACTGGGTATTGGCTTCCGCCACGGGATATGCCTTTGGTGGGGCATTTGATACACTCGCTCACCTGTCTTTAACAATGAGATCATTATCTCTCTTGTCTACTGCAATGACACAAGCATTTATGAACTCCATACGTTTGCTTTTGTAATTTCTTCTCCTGCAATGTGGCGTGAAAGACAATATCTACGAGGTTGTATGAG